>Ga0126312_10000104_pt1 | contig 36886 bp, 38 predicted proteins | sample Plot104A_FD_92537 | JGI IMG/M metagenome (GOLD analysis project Ga0126312, IMG submission 92537) | Serpentine soil microbial communities from UC McLaughlin Reserve, CA, USA - Plot104A | ecosystem: Environmental > Terrestrial > Soil > Grasslands | place: USA: UC McLaughlin Reserve, Lake County... | reverse complement strand
CCAGCGCGAGCACACCTACGCGATCGTCGACGAGGTGGACAACATCCTGATCGACGAGGCGCGCACCCCGCTGATCATCTCGGGCGCTCCTGAGGCCGCGGCCGACCTCTACTACACGTTCGCTCGCCTCGCCAAGCAGATGGTGGGCGTGCCGGCGAAGGAGAAGCTCAAGTCGCTCGGCGAGGAGCGCGACACATCCAACGTCGACTACGACTTCGAGTACGACGAGAAGCACAAGACCGTCGCCCCAACCGAGCGGGGCGTCGCCAAGGCCGAGCGCTTTCTCGGAGTCGACAACCTCTACGTCTCCGAGCATGGGATGCTCGTCAACCACCTGATCCAGGCGCTGAAGGCCGAGTCTCTGTTCAAGCGCGACACCGACTATGCCGTGATCGACGGCGAGGTGAAGATCATCGACGAGTTCACGGGCCGCATCCTCGAGGGGCGTCGCTGGTCGGAGGGCCTTCACCAGGCGATCGAGGCCAAGGAGGGCGCCCCGATCCGCGAGGAGAACCAGACGCTGGCCACGATCACGCTCCAGAACTACTTCCGCCTCTACGAGAAGCTGGCCGGGATGACCGGCACCGCGCTCACCGAGGCGCAGGAGTTCATGAAGATCTACGAGATGCCGGTGGTCGATATCCCAACCAACGAGCCGATGATCCGGGACGACTGGAACGACCAGATCTACAAGACGAAGCAGGGCAAGTGGAAGGCGGTCGTGAACGAGATCAAGGAACGTCACGACCGCCGCCAGCCGGTTCTCGTCGGGACGATCTCGGTCGAAGTCTCCGAGATGCTCGCTGGCGAGCTGACCCGGCAGGGCATCGACCATGTGGTCCTGAACGCGAAGCCCGAGCACGCCCAGCGCGAAGGCGAGACGATCGCCCAGGCGGGGCGCCCCGGCGCCGTCACGATCGCCACGAACATGGCGGGCCGCGGCGTGGACATCAAGCTGGGCGGCGACGCCGAGCAGCTCACCCGCGCGGAGCTGCGGAAGCTGGGCCTCTCGCCCGAGGATGAAGGCTATGACAGGGAGCTCGCGGACCTCCTACCGAGGCTTCGCGAGCGGTGCGAGGCCGACGGCGAGAGGGTGATCGAGGCCGGGGGCCTCTTCATCTGCGGCACCGAGCGCCACGAGTCGCGCCGGATCGACAACCAGCTGCGCGGCCGGTCAGGGCGGCAGGGCGACCCGGGCGAGTCACGCTTCTACCTGTCGGCCGAGGACGATCTGATCCGCCTCTTCGCGGGGGACCGGATCTACAGGATCCTCGACCGGCTGGGTCCGGTCGACGAGCACGGCGAGGAGTATCCGCTCGAGGCGAAGATGCTCAGCCGCACAGTCGAGAACGCCCAGAAGAAGGTCGAGCAGCAGAACTTCCTGATCAGAAAGCGCGTCCTCGAGTACGACGACGTGATGAACGAGCAGCGCCGCGTGATCTACAAGTACCGGCGGGAGATTCTCGAGGGCCGCGACATGTCCGAGGTCGCGCGCATGGAGATCGGCGAGGTCGTGGGCCGGATGGTCGAGGAGTACACCGCGAGCGAGGTGTTCGAGGACTGGGACCTCGGAGGGCTCGCGACTCAGGCGGCGCAGCTTTGGCCGCTAACCGTCGACCTCCGGGAGGTCGACGCGGCGACCTCGGACCGCGAGGAGATCACGCGGCTCCTCACGGAGGATGCGCTCGCCGCATACGACAAGCGCACCGACGAGCTGGGCGAGGAGCTGATGCGCTACCTGGAGCGCCAGATCCTGCTCCAGATCATCGACTACCGCTGGCGCGAGCACCTCTACGAGATGGACTACCTGCGCGAGGGGATCCACCTGCGCGGCTTCGCCCAGATCGACCCACTCGTCGCCTACAAGAACGAGGGCTTCACGATGTTCCGCGAGCTGATGAACTCGATCTGGGAGGAGTTCGCGCGGATCATCTACCACGTCGAGGTGACCGTCGAGCCCGCCGCGGCGGCCGAGATGTTCGAGGCGGCGGAGCAGCCGGCCGAGGTCGCGTACTCGGGTGGCAGCCAGGACCAGCCCTCCGCGCTGTACGACGCCCAGCGTGCCCAGGCGGCCGCGGCGACGGGGGGCGGTGTCGGTGCGGCCGCTGCCGGGGCGGCCACCGCGGGAGCTGCCACGGCTCCCGGAGCGGCCGCGGACGCTCGGACGGGCGACGGCGTCAACCCCGCCACAAGGGTGAAGGCTGACCGGGAAAAGATCGGCCGCAACGATCCGTGCTGGTGCGGCTCCGGCAAGAAGTACAAGAAGTGCCACGGCGCCTGAGCCGCTGGCGACGGACTCGACTCGAGCGCCAGGCGTGAAGAGAGTGTGCCGCTCAGGCGGGCGGAAGCAGGGGAGAGCGGAGCCTGGTGGCCATCCCCCGCGCCTCCGCCAGCTTCTCCAGGCAGAGCGCGGTATCGGCGATCGGGACGCCGGTGAGGTGGTCGGGACGAGACTCGAAGTCGGCGACGATCGCCGCGACGGCCTCGCGGTAGCGCTCCCGGTCACCATCTACCAGCGCCTCGATCGCCTGCGCCGTACGCTCGAACGCGGGTGAGCCGGACCTCATGCCGCTTGCCGCGCGGCGGGCTACCTCGTCGTCTCCGGCGATCAGCGCGGCGAGCGCCAGGCCATAGCTCGAGGCGGGCGAGTCCGCCTCGTCGCCGAGCTCGCGGCGCGCGTAGGCGGCACCCCTCCCGGGATCGCCGGCCAGCACCGACGCCTTCAGCATCCCGACCAGACGGCCGTAGGCCTGCGGTGGGGCGCCCTCCCAGGAGCGTCGGTACAAGTCCGCTGCCTCGCGGAGCGGCCCTCGCGCCTGCCCGGCCTCGCCGGCGAGCAAAAGCCGGTGAGCCTCGCGCTCCCGGGCGAGCGCGTCGTCGAGGAGCCGTTGATGCTCACTCCGGTTGCGCGGCGTCATGCGTGGCGAAGCCTGCCACGTCGGCGCCGCCGGTGCCCGCCTTCGGTCATCCTCGGCGCATGTCGGATGAATCGCTTGCCGCCGGCCCGGATGGCAGACCGCGCTGTCGGTGGGCGGTAGCGGCGCCTGAGTACGTCGGGTACCACGACCTGGAATGGGGTCGTCCCGTCCTTGACGACCGTGGCCTTTATGAGCGGCTCTCCCTCGAGGCCTTCCAGAGCGGACTCTCCTGGTTGACGATCCTCCGCAAGCGCGAGGCCTTCCGGACCGCCTTCGCGGGGTTTGAGGTCGCCGCGGTTGCGGCCTTCGATGGCGCCGACGTGGAGCGCCTGCTCGGCGATGAGCGGATTGTCCGGAACCGCGCCAAGATCGTCGCCGCGATCGAGAACGCCCGCGCCACCGAGCGGCTGCGAAGTACGGGTGAGTCGCTCTCCTCCGTGGTGTGGTCGTTTCGGCCGCAACGCCGCGAGGCGCCACGAACCTACTCCGACCTCCAATCCACTAGCCCGGAGGCGAAGGCACTGGCCGCTGAGCTCAAGCTCCGCGGCTTTCGCTTCGTCGGCCCGACGACCACGTATGCCCTGATGCAGGCGTGCGGGATCGTCAACGACCATCTAGCGGGCTGCGCGATTCGCGACGAGGTGGAGGTGCAGCGGGAGGGCGCGATCCGGTCGCGATAGCGCCATCTCCGCACACCCGCACTGCGCGCCTCTAAGCTCTTACGCGATGGCCGAGGCGGCTTCCCGGGAAAACGCTTCCGCACGGCTCGCGAACGCCCGCGAGAGCCTGACGCTGCTCGCGGACTACCTTTGACCCGGTAAAGCTCGCCTCGCAGCTAGAGCGGCTCGAGGCCGAGATGCAGCGACCGGGCTTCTGGGGCGACTCGGAGGAGGCCGCCCGGATCTCAGCGGAGCACGCGAGCGCGCAGCGACGGCTTGAGAGCTTCCGCTCGCTTGAGTCAGACGTCGCCGACCTCGAGGAGCTCGTCGAGCTGTCGGCCGATGATCCCGAGCTGGCCGGCGAGCTCGACTCGCAGCTTCGATCGATCGAGCAGCGCCTCTCCACGCTGGAGGAGGCGCGCCTGTTCTCCGGGCGGTACGACGCGGGCGACGCCGTGGTCACGGTCCGCTCGGGCGCGGGTGGAACCGATTCCCAGGACTGGGCCGAGATGCTCCTTCGAATGTATCTGCGATGGGCGGAGCGGCGCGGGTTGACGGTCGAGATGAAGGAGGCCTCGCCCGGCGAGGAGGCGGGGCTGAAGTCGGCGACCTTCATCGCCCGAGGCGAGAATGCCTACGGGCTGTTCGCCGCGGAGCGCGGCGTGCACCGCCTGGTGCGGCTGTCGCCGTTCGACGCCGCCCATCGCCGTCACACGAGCTTCGCCGAGGTGGACGTGGGTCCGATGGTCGGCGACGACGTCGAGGTCGAGCTGGATGAAGAGGACCTGCGCGTCGACACCTATCGCGCCTCGGGCGCCGGCGGCCAGCACGTCAACAAGACGGATTCCGCGGTGCGGATCACCCACGTGCCGACTGGGATCGTCGTCCAGTGCCAGAACGAGCGCTCCCAGGCCCAGAACAAGGCCACCGCGATGAAGCTCCTGCGCGCGCGGCTGCTCGAGCTCGAGGAGCGAAAGCGAGCCGAGGAGCTAGCGGCCGAGCGCGGCGAGCAGAAGGACGTCGCGTGGGGGTCGCAGATCCGCAGCTACGTCCTGCATCCCTCGCAGCGAGTCAAGGACCACCGCACGGGCCACGAGGTCGGCGACGCGCAGCGCGTCCTGGACGGCGATCTCGACGGCTTCGTCCGCGAGTACCTGCTGCGCTCCTCGTCCTACCACTAGGGCGATCGACGCCCGGATAAGGGTCCGGTCACCTCCGGCCCCGCTACGTTTCAGGCATGGCCGTCCAGGTCTCGGTGGGCCTCTCGGAGAGCTTCGACGCCGTCGAGGCGTTCTCGGACGCTGCCGCTGAGGCGGCCGGCAAGCTCGCAGCGCCCTGCGACCTTTGCCTGGTGTTCGCCGGGGCTCCCCACCTGGGACACGGCAAGTGGATCCTGTCGGTCGTGCACGAGAAGCTCGCGCCGCGGTACCTGATCGGCTGCGGCGCGGGTGGGGTGGTCGGTGGCGGCCGCGAGATCGAGGAGGGGCCCGCCGCCGTGGTGTGGGCGGCGTCGATGCCGGGCGCGAAGATCTCCACCCACCACTTCGAGGTAGAGCAGGCCGGCGATGGCTTCGAGGTCCTGGGTCTGCCCGAGCCGGACCAGCTCGGGGAGGCGATGGTCCTCCTGGCGGACCCATACAGCTTCACGACTGAGGCGCTACTGCAGCGCCTCGAGGAGATGCGGCCGGGGATGCCCGTGCTCGGCGGGCTCGCGAGCGCCTCCGCGGTGGGCTCCGCCGCGCTGTTTCGCGACGGCGAGGTGGTCAGCGGCGGCGCCGTCGCCTGTACCCTCGGCGGCGTTCCGATCCTCCCGAGCGTCTCACAGGGCGCGGCCCCCGTGGGCCCCGAGATGACGATCACGGCGGCGCACGGCAACGTCATCGAGGAGCTCGCCTCCAAGGCTGCGATCGAGCGGATCGAGGAGGCGATCGCAGTCCTCGACGCGCGGCAGCAGCAGCTCGCCGCAGCCGGGCTCATGCTGGGGATCGTGATCGACGAGAATCAGCCCGAGTACGGGCGGGGCGACTTCCTCATCCGCCCGATCATCGGCGCGGACCCCGAGGCGGGCACGATCGCCGTGGGCGAGCGCGTACGGGTGGGACAGACGGTACGCGTGCACATCCGCGATGGCGCCTCCGCCGACGAGGACCTGCGCGACGCGCTGCGCACCCAGGTCGAAGCGCTCGGGCCGAGCCGGCCCGCCGGCGCCCTGCTGTTCACCTGCAACGGCCGCGGCTCCCACATGTTCGACGTCCCGGATCACGACGCGACGGCGATAGAGGATGCCCTGGGAGTCCCGGCGGGCGGGTTCTTCTGCGCGGGAGAGATCGGGCCGGTCGGCGGCCGCAACTTCCTGCACGGCTTCACCGCGACGATGGCCCTGTTCCCGGTCGAGTAGTGGCCGAGTCGCTCAGCGATCTCGTCGCCCACGCCCTGGCCGAGGACATCGGCCCGGGCGACATCACATCCGAGGCCACGGTGGCGCCCGAGGCGCGCGCTCGAGCCTGGATCGTGCAAAAGGAGCCGGGCGTGCTGTACGGGCTCGATGCCGCCGCCGAGGCCTTTCGTCAGGCTGGCGCCGGCGAGCTAGAAGGGCTCGCCGCGGAGGGCGAGTGGAAGGAGGCGGTGCCCGCCGACGTCGCGGCAGTGAGCGGGCCGGCGAGGGCGCTTCTCGCCGCGGAGCGCACGGCGCTCAACCTCCTCTGCCATCTCTCGGGGATCGCCACGCTCACGGCGAGGTTCGCCGACGCCGTGCGGGGCACCGACGCGGCGATCCTCGACACGCGCAAGACGACTCCGGGGATGCGAGAGCTCGAGAAGGCGGCCGTCGCGGCCGGCGGGGGGAAGAACCACCGCATGGGGCTCCACGACGCCTTCCTGATCAAGGAGAACCACGTCGCCCTCGCCGGCGGCCTCGCCGCGGCGGTGCGCCGCGCCCGACAGGCCGATTCCGGCCGAGAGATCGAGGTCGAATGCCGAAGCGCCGACGACGTTCAAGCGGCGCTCGACGTGGGCGCCGATCGCCTGCTGCTCGACAACATGTCGCTTGCGGAGCTCCGCGCGGCGGTCGCCGCCCGCGACGACGCCGCCAGGGCACACGGCCCCGTGGCCACACTCGAGGCCTCGGGTGGGATCACGCTCGAGGGCGTCGCGGAGATCGCGGCCACAGGGGTCGACTTCATCTCGGTCGGCGCGCTGACCCACTCGGCCCGGGCGCTCGACCTGAGCCTGCTGCTCGAACCCGCCCGGGACTGAGACCGCCCTTGGGAAGCGAAACGCCGGCGCCGCCGAGCTGTTCGGGAAGGCGACGAAGTCGCACTTGACCACAACTATTGTGGGTAAGCGCGGATTCGTCGCAGCAGTCCGGCTAGCGGCCCTTACTTCAGGAGCCGGGAGAGGCGACGGTCCTTCAGCACCCGTCCGCCCGTTTGCTCCTCTGGACAGTAGGTGGTCACGTGTTCTGCGAAGTGGACGGCTGCGATGGTCGCGCCACAGCGCGGGCATGGCTCGCCCTCGCGGCGGTGGACCCGCAGCGGCATCGGCAGCTTGTCGGGTACGCGCTCTTTGACCACCGCCTCGTAGTGATCGATCGCCTCCTCGAGCACCCCCAGCGCAGCGTGCAGTCGCTCGATCTCCTCGTCCTCGAGCTCCGTGCCCTGCCTGAACGGCGAGAGCGCCGCCTCCCAGAGGATCTCATCGACCCACGAGCGCCCGATGCCCGCTATCACCCGCTGGTCGCGGAGCATCGGGTGGAGGTGGCGCGGCAGGTTCGTCCGTCGCGCGAGCTCCTCCAGGGGCGGCGCGGGCCACGCCTCCGGGCCGAGCGTCGCGACCACCTCGTCCGCCTCAAGCTCGCCCTCCGGCATCAGCTTCACCCAGGCGCGCTGCTTGGTGCCGAACTCCCGCAGCCGCAGCTCGCGACCGTCGGCCAGGCGGATCAGCACGCGCGCCGTGCGGTCCCGGAGCGAGGCTCGCTGCTCGAACACCTGCAGTCGCCCGGCCGACATCAGGTGGACCAGGAGCGCCAGGCGGCCCGAGGGGCGCTCGGTGTGCTCGAACTCGACCACCGGCATCTTTCCGATCCGACGCACTCGCGCGAGCCGCTGCCCCGCCAGGGCGCCGAGCGGCGGAGCGACGCTCTTGACGGCGACCATCCCCGTCGCCAGCGCCGATTCCACCTCGGCGCCCCGAAGCGCCGCATCGAGGCGCCGCACGGTGATCTCGACCTCGGGCAGCTCGGGCATGAGATGAGCTTATGCGGAGCTTGCCCCCGCTAGACTGATTTCGGTTCATTCGCCTGGTTCGAGGCCGATCAGTCCGGGTCAGCCGGGCCGGCGAACATCGAGAGGAATCGGATGGCAGTCGAGCTGCCGACAGTTCAGCCCACCGCCGAACCTGAACTCTCCACGGAGGAGATCGGTGAGCTGAGCGACGAGGTCCGCGCGCTGGCCGCGGAGCGCAACGCGGTGCTCCTCGCGCACAACTACCAGCTCCCCGAGGTGCAGGAGGTCGCCGACTTCACCGGCGATTCGCTCCAGCTCTCGCGCGAGGCCGCGGGCACGGACGCCGACGTGATCGCCTTCTGCGGCGTCCACTTCATGGCCGAGACGGCGTCCGTGCTCTCGACGCAGAAGACGGTGCTGATCCCGGACCCCGACGCGGGGTGCTCGCTCTCGGACTCGATCACCGCCGGCGAGCTCCGCGCCTGGAAGGCCGGGCACCCGGGGGCCGTCGTCATCATGTACGTCAACACCTCGGCAGAGGTGAAGGCCGAGACCGACTACTGCTGCACCTCCTCGAACGCGGTGCAGGTCGTCGAGCACGTCTGGGAGGAGCACGGCGCCCGCAGCGAGATCCTCTTCGGCCCCGACATGTGGCTCGGCTCCTTCGTGGCCCGTCGGCTCGGCCTTGCGCACGACCCCGATCGCTACCGCCGCTTCCACGTCTGGGACGGCGAGTGCCACGTGCACGCCGGGATCCGGCCCGATGACATCGCGTCGATGCGCGCCGAGCACCCCGACGCCGAGTTCCTGATTCACCCGGAATGCGGATGCTCCACGCAGGCCATGGAGTACGTTGCGGCCGGCGACCTCGATCCAGAGGGTGTGCAGATGCTCTCGACCTCGGGGATGCTCCGCCACGTCACCGAGCATCCCGAGGGCGAGTTCATAGTCGCCACTGAGACGGGGATGCTCTATCCGCTGCAGCAGGCGGCGCCGCAGGCGAGGCTGATCGAGGCGAACCGGATGGCCTTCTGCAGGTACATGAAGATGATCACGCTGCCAAAGCTCCGCAACTCGTTGCGCGACCTCAAGTACGAGGTCAGGGTCCCTGAGGAGCTCGCCGCGCGCGCCCGGTTACCGATCGAGCGCATGGTCGCGATCGGCTGATCGCTGCGTTTGACCTGGAAGTTCCTCCCCGCCGGTGCTAGCTTGCCGGCGTGCTCGGGCTGGTTGCCCGCATCGTCTTAGCTCTCGTTCTGGCAGGGTCTGCGGCTCTCAAGCTGGCAAGCCCCGAGTCGAGCCGCGCCTCGCTTGCGACGTTCGGGATCGAGGCCGAGCGGCTGCGCTCGCTCGGCTGGGCGCTGCTCGTGGCCACCGAGGTCGGCCTGGCCGCGGCAATCGTCGCCGGTAGCGACGACGCCGCCTGGCTCGCGGCAGCGCTGATGACCATCTTTGCCGCCGCGCTCGTCGGAGCGCTGTGGCGCGGCCGCGCCGGTGCGCCCTGCGCGTGCTTCGGCGCACGCTCGACGGTGGGCTGGAGGGCGGTTGCGCGAAACCTCCTGCTCGCCGCGTGCTTCGGCGTCCTGCCGCTGCTTCCGCAGCGCAGCCCCTCCACGGACGAGTGGCTGGGCCTCGGGTTAGCGCTCGCGTTGCTCGCCTGCCTCGGCTTGGGGATCGCGGTCCTCGCGCTGGCGCGAGAGGTCGGCATGCTCCGCCTGCGGCTCGGCCCCTCCGCGGCGCTGGAGATCGCCGACGAGGGGCCGCAGATCGGCGAGCGGGTGGAGCTCTCGGATCGCTTCCAGCGCGTCCAGGGCACGGGGCTCGGGCTTGCGGTCTTCACCTCGGAGGGCTGTCAGGTGTGTGAAGGCCTCCGCCCGGCGATCGCGACGCTCGACTCCCATCCGGCGGTGTCGGTTGAGGTGTTCGACGAAGTCGCCGACGCCGAGGGGTGGCGCCGGCTGGGAATCCCAGGAAGCCCGTTCGCGGTGGCCCTGGATTCCGGCGGCACGGTGCTCGCAAAGGGGACCTTCAACAACCTCGCCCAGCTCGAGAGCGTGCTGGCAACCGCCGAGCGGCGCCAGTCGGCCGCCGCCAGCGGAGTGGCGGGTGCCTGAGCGGGACCGCATCGGCGAGACACTCGATTCGCTGGCCGGTGATACCTCGCGGCGCGGGTTCCTGGCGCGGGTCGGGGCCGGGATGCTGGCCGCAAGCGTCGGCGGCGTCGTCGCCCAGGCGGTAAGGCCCGGCGACGCCGATGCCTTTCACTTCTGCGGCCACACCTTCACGACCGGCTCCTGTATACACCCGCTCGGCCTGCCGCGCGTAGACTCGCGCGGCTTTCCGATCCGCCCCAGCGACGGCAGACCGGTGGACAACCTCGGCCGCCTGGTGAACAGGGAGGGCCAGCCCATCCATGAGGACGGCGGCGTGGTCCGGGACCCCGACGGACTGCCGCTGCCGCCGGCTCCCCGGACGAGCACCTGCGACCAGACCGGCAAGGATTACGGCTTCGAGGCACACCTGCAGGGCGGCTGGTACCGGTGCTGCGGCGGCGCGGTGCGCAAGCTCTGGGACTGCTGCGCCAATCACGGCACGCGCATCAACGGTGACGCCGCCCTGCACGGCTACTGCTACGGCGGCCGCAAGGTGTTCTGCGTCACCTACTACCAGACCCACGTCCCGTGTTGAGCAAGGAGGCGACGATTTCGTGAGCGTTCTCGAGCTGAGCCTCGCCGGGGCCGCGCTCCTAATCGGCCTCACCGGAGCGTGGTCGCCGTGCGGTTTCTCGATGGTGGAGACGATCGGACGCTCCGGAGACGCCGGTCGACGATCGACGGTCCTCGCTTCCTGCACGACGTTCGCGCCGGGGGCCGTTCTCGGCGCCCTCGCCACGTTCGGCTTGCTCTCGACGCTCGGTGAGGCAATTCACGGGGCCGGCGGACGGCTCACCTATCTGCTGGCGGCTGGCTTGACGGCCGCCGCCGCAGTGGCGGAAGCCCGGGGGATGCGGATCGTGCCCCAGATCCGGCGCCAGCTTCCGGAAGGCTGGCGGTGGACGATGCCGCTGCCACTCGCCGCGGCCCTCTACGGCGTCCTGCTCGGGCTTGCGTTCACGACCTTCGTGCTGAGCTTCGGCGTCTGGGCGCTCGCCGGGGCGAGCCTTGTGCTCGGCGACCCGCACGCCGGTCTCGTGATCGGTGCCGCGTTCGGGATCGGGCGCTCGATTCCGGTCATGTTGGTGGCGCCGATCGTCGATAGCCCCTTGGGAATCAGGTGCATCGAGCTGATGGCGGAGCAGCCGGCGCTCTACCGGCTGTTCCGGCTCGGCGACGCAGTCGCCCTCTGTCTCGCGGCCGCCGCCCTGGCGACCACCGCGACCGCGACCGCGGCGCGAACCGAGGTCCGAAAGGGCGCGGATCCGTCGGCGGCGGGAAAGGCGCTCGCCTTCCAGCGGCTCGACCGGACGGGCGCCCTGAGGTTCGCGGGGCACACCTACGACCTCCCGGGGAAGGACCCGGCGCTGGGTGGGCCGTACGCGGCGGTGATCACGCCCGGCCGGGACAGGATCGAGATCCTCAACCGGTACTCGCGAGCGCTGGTCGGCTCCGCCACCGCCTCGAACGCCGAGGCCGTCGCGATCTCACGCCGCCGGCTCGCCTACCTGACCCTGAACCACGACCGCTACGTGCTCAGGTCGCGGCGGATCAAGGACTCGGCGAATCCCGGCAAGCCCAAGGCGATCGCCGCCGCCTCGATCCCCAGTCAGCTGGGTCATCCGAGCCTCTACGGCGGCCGGGTCTTCTACGTGCTCTCCCGACCCAACAGCAACGCGATCAAGTGGCGGAGCGTCAGATCCGGCGACCACGGCACCGTCGTGAAATCGCGCACCCAGCAGCTTCTGAACCCGACGGTGGTGGCAAATCACGTCCTCTACGTGCGCCTGTTCCGCGAGCGCCAGAGCCCGCAGAAGACGAACCCGCCCCGGCTGCACCAGGCGCTGATGGTGAAGCGGCTCGACAGCCATGGGTTCGGCCACAGGGTCTACGGCCACGGCCCCGATCACCTGCTGTGGACGACGGCGCGCTCCGGGGACCGTGCCTACGTCACCATCCTCGGCAACCCTCCGAAGATCGTCGTCCTCAATCGCTGACGGCCGGCCGGCTACGGCGGCGCGAGCGCCTGCGGCGGGATGTCCCCGACTCCAATCGCGCGGTAGAGGGTGATGCTGGGCTTGGCGATCAGCCAGCGGTCATCGCCGCGCACGAGGTAGACGACGTCGTCCTCCACCGATGGTTCCCGGTTGTCGGCAAAGCGGGTGACGATGGTCGCGGTCACGCGGGCAGCCGTGCCGTCGATGACCACCGATGGAAGGCGAGCCACGCGCGAGCGCTCGTACACCGGCGTGCCGCGTGGGTCGCGGTAGCCGACCGAGGCCGACAGCGAGCTCGCGCAATCGCCCCGATCGCGAGGGAGGTCCAGCCGCGCCAGCGCGCCGGGAACGAACAGGGCACAGGCGCGTTGACCGTCCCGAGCATTGAGCGCCGCCACGTACTGCCGCACGGTGGCGGCGGCCTCGCGCTGGTCCGGATCGAGCCGCGGGGACTTGGACTCGGCTACCGCCTCTCGTACGGCGGCGCGGGTGGATCTCGGATGCTGGCGCCAGTCGTCGTGGCGGGGTCGATGCCCGGAGGGCGCTGGTTCAGGTCGCGACCGGGTCGACTCCACGCTGGTCTGCGACCGGCTCGGCTCCACGCTGGTCTGCGGGGGGCTGCCGCCATCGTCGTCATCGCCTGCGATCACGAACACCGCCCCCGCCGTGATCAGCGCGGCGACGAGCCAGAGGAGCGCCGTCCGCGGGATCCTGCTCACACGCTGGTTATACCGAGGGGCGTTCCCTGGCCCCGCGTGGCGCTACAGCCTCTGCTCGCTCGCCTTGTAGGCGATCTGAAGGAAGTCGGAGATCGCGACCGCGCTCAGGGCGGCGGCCACGAAACGGGTCGTCCTGGGGGCGATCGCCAGCCCGGCCGCGAGCGTCGTCGCCACCCACTGCCCCAGGCAGTAGGGGCACGAGATGAGCTCCCCGACGCCGTGCCGCAGGCCGCTTCCCCCGCGGGGCGACTCGGAGACCTCGGCGGGCCCCGCCCGGCCCTCGTACTCGGTGAAGGGCTCGCGAAGCGGCGTCGTGACGATGTCCTTGGCGAGCAACCGGCTCGCCTTGTGCGTCGCGACGCCGATCAAGGCGATGTCCTGAGGCGAGTAATCGCGCGGCAGCACCCGGCCGGAGCGACGCAGGAACGCCACGAACCCGCCAACGAGCGTCGTATAGCCCAGCAGGATCGCGACGTACGCCCCGCTGCGGTCGCGGGGACCCGATGCCTGGCCCCCGGACCCATCGCTTGGAGAATCCAGTTGCGGGACCTGCGTTGCCCCCACCACATTCACTCCTCGCGCGCTCACCGTGGCGGCCGTTCAGTCCGCGCCTGGTCATGGCCGCGCGGCGGCGGCGGGTCGCTCGTCGACGGATCCTGCGGCGCCTCATCGGCTGGCTCGCGCTCGGCGGGAAGCGCCGGCGTATCGACGCTCGCCGGATCCCGGGGATCGGGACGCCTTTCGTATGGATCTGGCCACTCCGTCGGGTCGGGTTCCCCGACCGGGTTGCTCAGCTCGTGGTGCGGGTCCTTCCCGTCAGCACGGCGCCGCTTCGCAACCTCTCGCTCGGCCTGGTTGCGATCCTCCGGCGACATACGCTTCTCCTCCTTCCGGCAGCATCGGTTTCCTGCTCGCGAAGGCCCCTACCCCACCCCGCGAAGAGGTAAACGCGGGCCCAGGAGCTCACGCCACCTCTCGGGGGCTGCCGCGGCAGTGGGATCAGGGTTGTCCCCTTCTCTTGCGCCCGTCAGGCGGTGGCCTGGCGACCTCGGTGCTGAGGCTTCACCGGCGACGGCGAATCGCGCTCTCTCGGCAAATCGAACCGGCCGGATTCCGTCCAGGACGGTCCATACGCTGCGAGATCGGATGGGAACCACTGCTAGCCTCGCCGACGTGAGACACCTGAGGCCGGTGCCCGATCCCAAGCCGCCGCCGCGGCTGGCCGAGCGCGCCGCCGAACAGCCCACGGTCGCCGAGCTCGAGCGCTGGGCGACCGTGCTGCGCCTCGACTGCGTGCGGATGCTCGCCGTGGCGAAGTCCGGCCACCTGGATTCCTCGCTCTCGGCTGCGGACATAGTGGCCGCGCTCTACTATCGCGTGCTTCGCCACAATCCCGACAGCCCCGACTGGCCGGCGCGCGATCGGTTCGTGCTCTGCAAGGGCCATGCGGCTCCGATCCAGTACGCGGCGCTCGCCCAGCACGGCTACTTCCCGCTCGAGGACCTGATGGGGCTGCGCCAGATCGGCGCCCACCTCCAGGGTCATCCGGACATGCGCCGCACTCCCGGGGTCGAGGTCTCCACGGGATCACTGGGTCAGGGCCTCTCGATGTGCGTGGGCATCTGCCTGGCTCTCCGCCTCGACCGTCTGGAGGGAACCGCCCATGTGTTCGGCCTCTTGTCGGACGGTGACTGCCAGGAGGGGCAGACGTGGGAGGCGGCGACGGCGGCGGTCCACTTCGGCGTTCCGAACCTGACCGCCGTCGTGGACTACAACCACCTCCAAACGGACGGTACGACCGAGGAGGTCATGGACGTCGCCGACGTGCGGGAGAAGTTCGAGGCGTTCGGCTGGGATGCGGTCGAGATCGACGGCCACGACATGGGGCAGGTGGTCGAGGCGCTGGAGCGCAGCCGCACGCTGCGAAAGCCGGCGGCGATCGTCGCCCAGACCAAGAAGGGAAAGGGCGTCTCCTCGATGGAGGACCGGTTCGGCTTACACGGCAAGCCGCCGAGCCCGGGGCAGGCCGCGGAGGCGCTCGAGGAGCTGATGGAGCGGCTGGACGAGCAGACGAAGGCGCTCCACGCCGCCGGTTCCAACCCGGAGTGGGAGGGCTAGCGGTGCCCGCAGAGGCCAAGTCCGAGCCGATCGCGACCCGCCACGCGTACGGCGATGCGCTCACCGAGCTCGGGGAGCGGCACGACGACGTCGTAGCGCTCGACGCCGATCTCGCCGTCTCCACGCAATCGATTAAGTTCGGAAGGCGCTTTCCGGAGCGGTTCTTCAACGTCGGGGCCGCGGAGGCGAACATGATGTCAATGGCCTGCGGCCTGGCCGCGACGGGCAAGGTGCCGTACTGCTCGACCTTCGCGATCTTCGCGGCGGGCCGCGCGTACGACCAGGTGCGGCTCGGCATCGCGCACAACGAGCTCAAGGTCCGCATCGGCGCCTCGCACGGCGGCGTCTCGCTCGGGGAGGACGGCGCCTCGCACCAGATGATCGAGGACGTCGCGCTGATGCGGGCGATGCCCAGGATGACCGTGGTCGTCCCCGCCGACTACAACCAGGCCTACCGGGCGACGATGGAGTCCTACGAGCGGGACGAGCCGATGTACATGCGCCTCGGCCGCCCTGCGACCCCGATCGTGTACGAGGACATCCCCGAGAGCCTCGGCCATGGCGTCGACGTGATGCGAGAGGGCGGGGACATCACGCTGATCGCCACCGGCCACATGGTCTGGCGCGCGCTCGATGCCGCGGAATCGCTTGAGCACGAGGACGGCGTCGAGGCCGAGGTGCTGAACGTCTCGATCGTGAAGCCGCTCAATTCCGAGACGGTGCTCGAGTCGCTGAGCAAGACGGGAGTCGCGGTGACGGCCGAGGAGCATCGGGTCGTCGGCGGGCTCGCCGACGCGGTTCGCCAGGTCGCCGCCGAGCAGCATCCGGTGCCGATCTTCGCGGTCGGCATGGCGGACGAGTTCGGCGTCTCGGGCACCGGCGAGGCGTGCATGGAGCACTTCGGGCTCACCGCGCGCGGGATCGCCGATCGCGCGCGTGAGGCCCTGGTCCTGAAGCCGATCGTCTCACGCCCGCCGCTCTTCGGCCCGGAGTGGACGTAGGCGACGCTGTTAGCGGTTCCTCAAGCTTCCGGTACCCTTCCGCGATCGCTCTAGCCGCATCCGGCGGCCCGCACGGGTAACGCGCAGGATTGCGGCGGGCGTCGAAGAAACAGGCTCGCATGCCCCTGCTACGAACACGCGCCAGGCGGCGCGCTCGCGCCGCCAGAGTCGAGGAGCGCCGCGCCTCACGGCGGCGCGCTGCGCCGGATCCACGGGCGCGCCCCAAGCGTCCGCCGATCGTCGAGCTGCGCGACGCGACGGTCGTGTATCCCGGCGGCCACGTCGGGATCGAGCGGGTGTCGTTCGCGCTTGCGCGCGGTGAGTTCGCGTTCGTAGTGGGCGCCACCGGCTGCGGGAAGTCGACCCTGATCCGGATGCTGATTTGGGAGGTCGAGCCCGCAGGCGGACAGGTCCTGGTCGCGGGCCGCGACATCAATCGCCTGCGGAGGGGCCGCGTCCCTCATCTGCGGCGCCGCATCGGCACGGTGTTCCAGGACTTCAAGCTGCTCCCGAACCGCACGGTGTACGACAACGTCGCCTACGCGCTGCAGGTGACCGGAGGCAGCCGCTCGGAGATCCGAAAGAACGTTCCCGAGATCCTCCGCCTCGTCGGGTTGCAGGGAAAGATCCACAACTACCCGGATCAGCTCTCGGGCGGGGAGCAGCAGCGGGTCTCGATCGCCCGAGCCTTCGTCAACCACCCGCCGCTCCTGCTCGCCGACGAGCCCACCGGGAACCTCGACCCCGAGACCTCGATCGGGATCATGCAGCTCCTGTACCGGATCAACAAGACCGGCACGACGGTGCTCGTCGCCACCCACGACCGAGACATGGTCGACAAGATGCGCCGCCGCGTGCTCGCGCTCGACGAGGGAAGGCTCGTGCGCGACGAGGCCGCCGCCGGGTACCACGACGAGTCCACCAGCGAGTTCGCGGTGCGCGTCCGGGCGGAGCTCGGCCTCGGCGACGAGGGCTCCACCAACGGCGAGCCGGTCTAGGAGCTGCAGATGGGCAGGATCCTCTTCTTCCTCACCGAGGCCCTGCGGGCGCTTCGCCGCAGCGCCGCGCCGAGCCTCGCCGCGATCGTCACGGTGATCCTCACCACGCTACTGCTCGGGGTCTTCATCCCGGTCATCAAGGCGAGCTCCACGACAAACGAGAACGTTCGCTCACAGCTCCACTTGCGGATCTTCCTGGCCACCGACGCCGGCAAGCACCAGGCGAAGGTCGTCGAGCGCAAGGTCGACCGCATTCCTCACGTAGCCCGAACGGAGTACGTCTCCAAGCGCGAGGGCCTCAACAGCCTCCGCGAGGACATCGGAAAGAGCCCGCTCAGCCGGGGGCTCGAGCAGCTCAAGGGCAACCCGCTGCCGCCCTCGATCAACGTCTACCCGGACGATCCCGACCACTTGAACTCCATCAACTCCGCGATTTCTCCCCCGGGCCCGAATGGAAAGCCGAAGCCGATCAGTTCAGCGATCGACTCGGTCAACAGCTCACAGCACCTCGCGGACGAGATCCGGACCGTCACCAACACCGTGAAGGTCATCCTCACGGTGATCGCTGCGCTGCTGCTGGTGGCGTCTCTGATGCTGGTGGCGAACACGATACGGCTGTCGATCTACGCCCGCCGACGCGAGGTGGAGGTGATGAGGCTGGTCGGCGCCACCAACTGGTTCATCCGCTGGCCGTTCGTGATCGAGGGGCTCATCGTCGGCCTCTCCGGCGCGGCGCTGGCGGTGGGGTTGCTGTGGCTCGGCAAGGCGACGATCATCGACCCGCTCGCCGAGAACTTCCAGCTCATCAACAACTTCTCAACCGTTAGCTTCGTGTCGCTGGTCGAGCTCCTGATCGCCTCGGCCGTCGTCGTCTCGGCGCTCGGGAGCGGCATCACGCTGCGCCGCTTCCTCCGCGTTTGAGCTTCCCGCTCAGCTCCGCGCCATACCGAACGGACTTGCCCCAGGAAGCGCGGCGGGATAATGCCGGCCATCGTCGCCTCCCTCCGGCACCACAGAAGCTTCCTGATTCCGTTCTGTGCCGGGGTCGCGGCCGCGCTCGCGGTCGGGGCGTTGGTGGTCGCGCTCACGGGCGGCTTTGGCGGCTCGGATGCCGCTTCGGAGGCGGCGGACGTGATCGAGGGCAGCTACTTCAAGTCCGTCGACGGCTCGCTGCTCGAAAACGCGGCGGTCGGGGGCATGGTGCGCGAGCTTCGCCATCGCTACGGCGATCGCTTCTCGCACTACTTCGATCCACACCAGCTTCACCGGTTCGATCGCGCCACATCCGGGCGCTTCTCGGGGGTCGGGTTGACGGTGACCGGCGTCGAGCGGGGCTTGCGGGTGGCGAGTGTTCTCCCCGACACCCCGGCCAAGCGCGCGGGGATCGAGGAGGGCGACGTGATCGTCGCCGTGAACGGGCACTCGATCGCCAACGTTCCCGAGCAGGTGTCCGTTGCCCGCATCAAGGGACCGCCCGGCACCCCGGTGACCCTGCGGATCCTCCGTGGGGGGAGCGGCGAAGCGCGGAACGTGCGTCTCGACCGCGCCGCGGTCGAGGTCCCGGTGGCGATGGGCGAGATCAAACGGGCTGGCGGCAGCAAGGTCGCCTACGTCCGCTTCCTTAGCTTCAGCGAGGGAGCGCACGGCGAGCTCTCCTCGACGTTGGAGCGGCTCTATCGCCAGGGAGCCCAGGGCCTCGTGCTCGACCTGCGGGGCAACGGGGGCGGGCTCCTCAATGAGGCCGTGCTATCGGCGAGCCTCTTCCTCAGGCAGGGCGAGCGCATCGTCTCCACGAACAGCCGGACGCTGGGCCATTCTGAGTACGACGCGGTGGGGGACGCGCTGGAGCCGCGCCCGACCGTCGTGCTCATCAATCACGACACGGCCTCGGCGGCCGAGATCCTCGCGGCGGCGCTCCAGGACCACCAACTGGCGACCACTGTCGGGGAGCGGTCGTTCGGAAAGGGCACCTTTCAGGAAGTGATCCGGCTTGATGCCGGAGGCGCTCTCGATCTCACGGTGGGCGAGTACGTCACCGCCGACGGCACGTCGCTGGCCGGTAAGGGGATCGCCCCCGACGTTCGGGCCCCGGACGAGCCTCAAACGAATCGTGACGAGGGGCTTCGCAAGGCGCTGTCGGTCCTGGCCGAGACGATCGCCGTCGAGAACAGGTGACCCCGCGGCGCGTCGCGGCACTCGGGACGCGCGTTGCGACCATCGAGCGCCGAGGCCGCTTCACCGTCGCCGAGCCGTTGTTCGAACGCGGGCCCCAAGTGGCGCTCAATCGCCGCTGGGGACAGCTCGGGCCGGGCGACATCGCGCTGGTGGACTTCGGCCCAGCCGGCGCACGACCGCTGAGGGCGCTTGGCTCTGAGGAGCGGGCGAGCGACGTCGTCGCCGCGCTGCTTTGGGACCGGGGCGTGCGTCGTGGCTTCCCCTCCACGTTCGATGCGGATGCTCAAGAAGCGGCCGCCTCAGCCCGCGAGGCATCCCATTCCCGCCGCGACCTGAGGAGCCTGCCGACGTTCACGGTCGACCCAGCCACCGCGCGAGACTTCGACGATGCGGTATCCGCCGAGCAAGAGGGCGACGGGGTGCGCCTCTGGATCCACATCGCGGACGTCGCGGCCCACGTCCGCCCGGGAAGCTCGCTGGACTCGGAGGCGCTGCGACGCGGCACGAGCACGTACGTGCCGGGCACGGTGGAGCCGATGCTCCCTGCCGTGCTCTCCGACCAGGCGTGCAGCCTTGCGCCCGGTGCCGACCGGCTCGCCGTCACCACGGAGATCGTGCTGCGAGGCGACGGCGATCAATGCTCCGCGAGCTTCTATCGCAGTCGCATCCGGTCCGACGCGCGTCTCGCCTACGACCAGCTCGACGAGATCTTCGCCGGGCGGCGGCGCTCGCCCGCCGGAATCGAGGAGCCGCTCGCCCTCGCTCGCAGAGCCGCCGCGGCGCTTGCGGACCGGCGCCCCGTCGGGTCGCTCGAGATCGAGTCGTTCGAGCCTGAGTTCAGCTTCGACGCCGATGGCGCGGTCACGGGGGCTCGCTCCGTGCCGCAGACGGAAGCGCACAAGCTGATCGAGCACCTGATGATCCTCACCAACGAGCGGGTGGCCGAGACCTGCGAGCGTCGCCGCATCCCGACCCTGTACCGGGTGCACGAGCAGCCCCAGCCGGAGCGGACCGCGCGGCTCGTCGAGCAGCTCGCCGCCCTCGACGTCCCGACGCCGCCGCTGCCGGAGGTGCTCTCGCCGAGCGAGGCCGGGGACCTCACCGGAGAGATCAGCCGCCTGGTGGTCCGTGAGGCCGAGCGCCGCGGTCACGGCCGCGATGCGTATACATCCCTCGTGCTGCGCTCCCTCAAACAGGCCTACTACAGCGATCGCAACCTCGGCCACGCGGGGCTGGGGAGTCCCGCCTACTGCCATTTCACCTCACCGATCCGCCGCTATCCCGACCTGGTCGCCCACCGGGCACTGCTCTTCGCCGTCGGCACCGGGGAGCGGGAGCCCGAGCCCCGGGCGGTGCGGGAGGCTGCCGGGCGAAGCTCCGAGCGCGAGCGCGAGGCGATCGAGATCGAGCGCGACGCCGACCGGGTCTGCGCGGCGTTTCTCTTGGGGCGGGAGCTCTTCGAGTCGGGGTGGGAGCGGAGCTTCGAGGGAGAGGTCTCGGGCGTGATCGGCGCCGGGGCGTTCATCCGCTTCGGCGGCGAGCTCGGCGACGTGTACGAGGGGTTCCTTCCCGCCAGGCTCCTGCGCGGCGAGCGCTTCTTCCTCAACGAGACCGAGACCGCGCTCGTCGGCGGGCGCTCCGGGCGCAGCCTGCGGCTCGGCGATCCGATCAGCGTCGCTGTGCGTTCCGTGGAGGCGCCGCGCGGCCGCGTGGACCTGCTCCCGGTTGAGATGCGGGGGAGCGATGGCAAAGCGGCGTAAGCGGCAGGCCCGATCCGGCGAGCGGTCCGCGGATGTGGCGACCAACCGCCGCGCCCGGCACAAGTTCGAGTTCCTGGATCGCTTTGAATGCGGCATCGAGCTGCTCGGGACCGAGGTGAAGGCGCTCCGGGAGGGAAAGGCCCAGCTCGGCGACGCTTACGCGGTGATCGAGCGGGGCGAGGTCTGGCTGCGGAACGCTCACATCCCGCCGTACGCTCCCGCCGCGGGGCAGAACCACGATCCCGAGCGCCCCCGCAAGCTGCTTCTGCACCGCCGCGAGATCGAGCGTTTGGTTGGTCGCGTGGAGCGGCGCGGTCTGACGCTGATCCCGACGCGCATCTACTTCAAGGGGCCATACGCCAAGGTGGAGCTCGCGCTCGCGCGCGGCAAGGAGCAGCGGGACAGGCGTCGCGAGATCCGGGATCGCGACATCCAGCGCGAGATCGAGCGCGAGCACCGCCAGCGGCTTCGCTGAGGGCCCACAGTGGAAGAGGCCTACCTGAGCCGGACGTTCAATCATGAACGAGGCCGCGTTCGACGGCTCCGTCGTCTAGAGGCCGTACTCCTCCAGCAGCTTGAGCCAAACCTCGCTGCGGGTGGGGAACGCCGGCACCGCGTGCCAGAGCGCCGCGAGGGGAACCTCCCCCACGATCGCGATCGTTGCCGCGTGCAGCCACTCGGCGGTCTCTGGCCCCACGAACGTCGCCCCGACGATCACGCCGCGGCCTTGCTCCACCACGATCCTCGACGTACCAGGCATGTTCCTGCCATGGAAGCTCGCGCCGGCGGTCGCTGCCGTGGGGACATCGACGGCGCGCGCGTTCATTCCCGCCTCATCCGCCGACGCGAGCGTGTGACCCACCGCGGCGACCTGCGGATCGGTGAACGTGACGCGGGGGGCGCCGCGCTTGTCGGCCGTCGCCGCGACCTCCTTGCCGAGGACATGGTCGGCGGCGAGACGCCCTTGGTACTTGCCCATGTGAGTCAAGAGGGACCGGCCGTTGACGTCGCCGACCGCGTAGAGCCACTCGGAGCCCCCTACCCGAAGCTGGTCGTCCACCGCGAGCCAGCGACCGACCTCGACCCCGACCGTCTCGAGGCCGATGCCATCGACGCGCGCCTTGCGGCCGACCGCCACAAGGAGCTTCTCGCCCCTCACGCCCTCGCCGCCCTCGAGCTCCACAACCACCCTGCCGTTCTCGCCGCGCGCGCGCGTGGCGTGTGCCCCGGTTCGTACGTCGACCCCACCCTTTCGGAGCGCCCAAGAGACCTGATCGCTAGCGAACGGCTCCTCGTTGGGCAGCAGCTTCTCCGCCGCCTCCAGAACCGACACCTCTGCGCCGAAGCTCCGCCACGCCTGCGCCATCTCAACGCCCACCGGTCCCCCGCCGAGGACGACGAGGCTCTCGGGGACGCGCTTCGAGGTCGTCGCCTCCCGGTTGTCCCACGGCTTGGACTCGGGAAGCCCCTCGATGGGAGGGATCGCCGGCTCGCTGCCGGTGGCCACGACGATCGCGCGGCGGGCGAGAAGCGTGTCTTCGCCTACGATCACCCGGCGCTCTCCGTGGAGTCGCCCCGCGCCGCGGTACAGCTCGATTTCCCTCTGCTTGAGCCAGGGAAGCTGACCGCTGTCGTCCAGGTCGTGGATGACCTCGTCGCGCCGCTTGAGCGCCGCGCGGACATCGAGCTCTCCCGCAGCCGCCTGGGCGGCTCCGGGTATGCGGCGCACTTCGGCGAGCGCCTCGGCTGGGCGCAGCAGAGCCTTCGAGGGCATGCAGGCGTAGTAGGAGCACTCGCCGCCAACCAGGTGAGGCTCGACGATGGCCACCTCCAGGCCGCCCTCCGCGAGCCGCCCCGCGCAGACCTCGCCCGGCGCCCCCGCGCCCAGCACCACGACGTCGAACTCATGCTCGCTCATCCGGCTCCCCGACGTCGAACTCATGCTCGGTCATCCCGCTCCCCGATGTCGAACTCATGCTCGGTCATCCGGCTCCCTTGGTTGCCTCCGCCCCTTTAGGCGTCTCACGCGGCGGCGCGATCCGGCTACCCTAGTGAGCAAGACATAGCACGGGGACGACAGGCATCGATCCGGTTGATCCGTGCGAACGGTTGCAGGTCGAGGTTCCCGGAGGCCTCGTTAAACACCGGGAAGACCAATACGTGCGGACCACGAGTTCGCCCTCGCCGCTTAGTTCGAAGCTAAGTAGGTGAGAGTCGGCCCTCCCTGGGCCCGTGGGGAGGGGTTCCGGCTTCAGAAACGGGCTAGACCTGGCGGTCCGTCTCCGCCGCCAGGGGACCTCTCAGGAGACTGGTCTTCCGGACTCGCCCGCCGGTGCGGACCCGGAAGACGAGATCAAAGCGCCGGCTAAGCCTGTAGAAGCCTTCGCGCTGCGACTGGACACAGGGGTTCGAATCCCCTCGTCTCCATCCTCGGCCCGCTTACGGGGCGCGAGTTCGGAGCGAGTCTCGCCCCCGCTTACGGGGGCGAGATCCGACCGGGTGAACCCTTTGGTAGCTGATGGGCAACCAAAGGCTGCAGCCGTCCTTCTCCGGCGTCTCCCAGACGCCGTCCTTCGCCGGCGTCTGGGAGCTGGCGGAACGTCAGCACGGCGTCGTGACGCGGGCGCAGCTCCTAGAGCTGGGCTTTCACCCGCAGGCGATCAAGCATCGGCTCGCAAAGGGGCGGCTGCATCGAGTATGGCGCGGCGTCTACGCGGTGGGGCGGCCGCAGCTCGCTCGGTACGGACGCTGGATGGTCGCCGTCCTGAGCTGCGGGCCCGAGGCCGTCCTCAGCCACGGGAGCGCGGCGGCGCTGTGGGAGATCGGCGGCGAGCGGCTGGGACGGATCGAGGTGTCGGTGCCCCTCAGCGTCTTCCGGCGCCGCCCGGGCATAGTCGTCCACCGGCGCGCCGCAAGCACCGGCCGCGATGTCCCCGTCGAGCGCGAAACCACCACGCACCACGGGATTCCCGTCGCGACGCCACTCCGGACCGTCATCGACCTCGCAGTCCACCTGCCGCGCGGGCCGTTGGAGGCCGTGATCAACGAGGCCGACAAGCGTGATCTGACGAACCCCGAGGCACTCAGGGCATCCCTCGACGCCTTCGCCGGCCGCCCCGGTGTTGCTCCTCTACGTGAGGCACTCGATCGGCGCACCTTCGTCTTCACCGCCTCGGAGCTCGAGCGCCGGTTCCTGCCGATAGCCCGCAGGGCCGGGCTTTCCTTGCCCGAGACGGGACGGCGTCTGAACGGCTTCAAGGTCGACTTCTACTTGGCCGAGCCTGGGGCTCGTCGTCGAGACCGACGGCCTGCGCTACCACCGCACCCCTACCCAGCAGGCCAGGGATCGCCTACGCGACCAGACGCACGCAGCCGCGGGGCTGACTCCTCTGCGCTTCACCCATGCCCAGGTCAGGTACGAGCCCGACCACGTGCGGGCGACCCTGGCCTCGGTTGCCCGCCGGCTGCGAGCCACCGAAACCGGCCACTAAGCCGCCCTGACGCTACCGAGAATCGACGACAGCATTTGGTAGCCCATGGGCTACCAAATGCTGCAATCGATGCCCGAGGCGCTTCCCGACGGGTGCGCCCCGGAGCGCGGCTTCCGTGATCTACTTCATCCGACGATGCGCGCGATCCAGATCACGCAGTTCGGCGGCCCGGAGGTGCTGGTCATGCGCGAGATAGAGCCGCCCGATCCGCCGGAGGGGTTCCTCAAGGTCGACGTCCTGGCCGCCGGCATCAACTGGGCCGACACACACCAAGCCGAGAACTCCTACCTGGCGGCGGCGGAGCTGCCGCTGGTTCCGGGCGGCGAGGTTGTGGGTAGGACGGCAAACGGCCGGCGCGTGGTCGCCCTCACAAGCGGCGGCGGCTACGCGGAGGAGGCGGTGGTCCATCCGACGCTCATGTGGGAGGTGCCGGACGGGATCACTGAGGGCCAGGCGCTGGGCCTCGTGCTCCAGGGGACGACGGCGTGGCACATTCTGCGCACGAGCGCCCAGCTCCGGGAGGGCGAGAGCGTGGCGGTGCACGCGGCGGCCGGCGGAGTCGGGACGGTCGCCGTCCAGCTCGCGAAGCGCTTCGGGGCGGGAAGGGTGATCGGGCTCGCCTCGAGCGAGGAGAAGCGCGAGCTGGTGAAGCGGCTTGGAGCAGACGCAGTCGCGGATTCCCGGGCCGAGGACCTCGCTGCCGCTTTGCGGGAAGCCAACGGGGGAAGTCACGTCGACGTCATCCTGGAGATGGTCGGTGGGCGTACCTTCGAGCAGAGCCTCAGCGCCCTCGCCCACTTCGGTCGCCTGGTCCACTACGGGCAGGCCGGTCGCGAAGGGGCGCCGCCGGTCAACCCGGGGAAGCTCATGGCGACGAGCCGCGGGGTGATCGGGTTCTGGCTGACGCACCTGGCGCGCACGCCGGAGCGCCTCGGCGAGGCGATGTCAGACATGTTCGACGCGGTGCTCGCCGGCGAGCTCGAGGTGATCGTGGGCGAGAGCTACCCGCTCGCCGAGGCGCGTCGCGCGCACGAGGACATTCGCGCCCGCGGAACCACCGGGAAGCTGGTGCTGACGCCTTGATCGGCGCCGGCTACCTGGAGCTGGCCGACCGGAGCTGGCCTCTGCTTCGCCGCCTGATGAGCCTGCATGGCGTGATCTACCGGGCCACGAGCGGGCTGATCGGCCATCGCATCCCGGGGTTCGCGCCGATGCTGCTGCTCGATCATGTGGGGGCAAGGAGCGGGATCAAGCGCGCTACGCCGCTGCTCTACATCGAGGATGGGGCGAACCTCGTGATCATCGCCTCCAAGGGCGGCTATCCCAAGCACCCGGCCTGGTTCCACAACCTGCGTGCGAATCCGGACACAAGTGTCCAGGTGGGATCGGAGCCTAGGTCTGTCCACGCCCGTGTAGCGAACCCCGAGGAGCGGGCCCGGCTATGGCCGCGGGTCGTCGATACCTACGGCGGGTACGCCCAGTACCAGAAGCGCACCGATCGGGAGATCCCGCTGGTCATCCTCGAACCACGCGATAGTTGAAGCTCACCATGGCCACGGCGCGGAGCTCGCGCAGATCTATCCGGTGGCCGCGGTTATGGGGCCTTGAGCAGCAGCCCGTTTTCGGACGGATCCCTCGTCTGGAGGCTATCCGCATCGCGCTCGGCCTCGAATCCGGTGTCAGCGAGGCGCCGCTCGAGCTCCTCGAGTCGACGATCGTCGTCTACCACCAGCTCGAACCGCTCGAGCCCGCGCGCTCCCCGCGGCGGCGGCGGTGCCCCGGCTCCGGCCCACGTGTTGACGCCCAGGTGGTGGTGGTAGCCGCCCGTGGACAGAAAGAGCGCCCCCGGATAGCTGCGGACCGTGACATCGAAGCCGAGCAGCCCGCGATAGAACGCCTCGGCCTCGTCGAGGTCGGCGACGTTCAGGTGCACGTGCCCGATCCGGACCTCCGGCGGCATCCCGTCCTGGCGCGCGCCGTCGGCGTCGAGCTCACCGAGCACGCCTTTCAGGTCGAGGGGCAGCGTGTCCATCCGCAGCTCGCCATCGGCGTAGCTCCATTCCTCGCGGGGACGATCGCGGTAGATCTCGATGCCGTTCCCCTCGGGATCGGCGAGGTAGAGCGCCTCCGATACCAGGTGATCGGAGGCGCCGCTCAGGGACCAGCCGGTTCGCAGGATGCGGCGCAACGCCCGGGCGAGGTCGAGACGGCTCGGAACCAGGATCGCGAGGTGGAACAGCCCTGTCGTACGACGCGGACGGACGGGCGCCTCGGGTCGTCCAACTAGCTCTATCAACGGGCGCTCGTCCGCGCCTAGGAGCGCGAGCTCGCCGGACCGCTCGATCGGTCGCAGGCCGACCGTCTTCTCATAGAAGGGGTGGATAGCGTCGAGTTGCGCGACGATGAGCCGGACGGCTCCAGGCTGCATGCAGGCAGGATGACACCCGGCCCCCCGGCCGGCGCTCGAGCCCCGGTTGGCCGCTCCATCCAGCCTGCCGTCGGCGTTTTTGCCGCACTGGCCCAGTTTGCGGCACGGCAGGCGGGGAATAGAATGCAAGGAAAGGCAGGAAAGGAGATGGAGCTGGCAAGGATGGAGAAGGAGCCAGTCGCCCGACGGTCCGCCCGCAGGATGCGGGTCGTGGAGGACCGCTGGGGCTACCCGCTCGAGAATCCAGGGATCGATCCCATCCCGGACGATCCTCTCTGTGAGCCGCACCCCGGCGAGCCCGGCGTGAAGTCCGACGGCAGCGCGGCGCCGCCCGAGAACCCCGGCGATCCCTTCGACTGAGCACCGTCGCCTCGGCGCGTTGATGGCGGCCGGTTCAGCGCCCCGCATAGCCTCGCTGCTCGGCAAGGTAGGGTTGCCCGCGCCGCTCCAGGAGCTCGCGGCGCGCCCCTGGGACGCGATCGTGGTGGGTGGAGGCCACAACGGGCTAACCGCCGCGGCCTATCTCGCCCGGGCAGGCCGGCGGGTGATCGTGCTGGAGCGGCGCGAGCGACTCGGCGGCGCATGCACCCTCGAGCAGCCTTTTCCCGATCGCCGCTACCTGATCAGCCCGTGCGCCTACGTCGTCGGCCTCCTCGACGAGAGGGTGGTCCGCGAGCTCGAGCTCGAGCGCCGCGGCTACCGGGTATTCGTGTGCGAGCCGAACCTCTGGTGCCCGCTTCCGGATGGGAGCTCGGTGGCGATCTTCCGGGATCGAAAGCGGACCGCCGCTCATCTGCGCTCGAGCGGATTCTCGAAGCGCGACATCCAGGGCCTGTTCGCCTACGAGGATCTGTTCGAGCGCATTCGGTTGCTCCTTCGCAGGGGAGCCGGCGACACCTGGGTCGGGGACTCGCCGGGCCGCGACCGGCTCGAGGAGATCCTGGCCCAGGACGACGAGCTGATCTCGGTGGTGTTCGAGGAGTCGATCGCGGAGACGCTCGACCGTTACGTCGACGATGCGCGCATGAAGCACGCCCTATTCGGGCAGGGCGTGATCGGGGCGTTCGCGGGCCCGCTCGATCCCGGCACCGCCTCGGTGAGGCTCATGCATCATCAGGGAGATCTCCTCGGCCAGGGATCGGTGTGGGGGTATGTCGAGGGCGGGATCGGCAGGATCTCGTTCGCGATCGCCGAGGCGGCGGCGGACGCCGGCGCCGTCCTCGCGACCGGGATTCCGGTCGCCCGGATCCTGCCGGGTCTAGGGGTCGAGCTCGAAAGCGGAGAGCTCATTCGCGCCCCAGTGGTTGTCTCGAACGCGGACCCGAAGCGCACGCTGGCAATGCTCGAGCCCGGGCGGGTCCCGGACGGCTACCGCGAGCGACTGGCGCGCTGGAGGACCGCGTCGCCGGTCGTGAAGCTGAACGCGGGCCTGCACAGGCTGCCGGAGTTCAGCGCCGCCGCCGGCGTGGAGCCACACCGGGCGATGGTCTCGGTCACGCCGGGGCTTGAAGCCGCCCAGGAGGCATGCGAGGCGTGCCGGCGCGGCGAGCCGCGAATCGGCTTTGCCGAGCTCTACTTCCAGACGGCCTACGACCCATCGGTCGCCCCGCGCGGGCGCCACACGATGAGCGCCTTCGCCCAGTACGCGCCGTACGAGCTCTCACGAGGAGACTGGGGGTCGCGACGCGCCGAGATCGGCGAGCTCATCCTGGACGCGATCGCCGCCTTCGCGCCGAACGTCCGCGACTGCGTTGAGCACATCGAGGTGCTGGGCCCACCCGACATCGAGCGCCGGATAGGCCTCACCGGCGGCCACATCTTCCAGGGGGAGGCGCTGCCGGACCAGATGTGGGACCGGCGCCTTGCCTCGCGCACGCCCATCGAGGGCGTGTACCTGTGCGGCGCGGCCACCCATCCCGGGGGATCCGTGATCGCGCTCAACGGCCGCAACGCGGCGATGGCGGTCCTCGAGGACGGTCCCCACCGGCCTGAACCGTCGCGGCGGCCAAGCCGCCCAGTCAGCGCTAGGGCACTCGGCTCAGCCGGGCAGCGCTGCAGTGAGCCCAGCGGCACCTGACGGGTACCGCTAGACCTCGAGCGTCGTCCCGTCCGGCCCGAGGTTGATTACCGCGGTCGTCCCGATCCGCGACCGCTCGCCCCACGCCTCGTGGATGTGCCCGCACAGGGCGAGCCGCGGCCGCTTTGACTCGATCACCCGGAGCACGGATTCGCTGCCCAGGTGCTCGCCTCCGCTGCTCATGTCGACGTGACCGCGAGGGGGCGAGTGAACCGCGAGCACGGCTCCGTCCGGGCACGACGCCAGCATCGCCGCCGCCTCGTCCTCGTCGAGGTCGAAGCTCCAGTCCCAGGGGGTCACGGGGACACCGGCGCCAAGGCCGAAGAAGTCAACGCCGCCGATCTCGACCCCCTCGCCGTGAAGGACGATCGCGGAGTCCCAGCCGTTACACGCATCGCGCAGGGCATCCTCGGTCTCGTTGTTGCCGGGAACCAGTACGGTTGGCTGCTCGATCGCGCTCAGGATGCCGATCGTCTCCTCAAGCCCGGAATGGACGGAGGCGAAGTCGCCCACCCCGAGGACGACGTCGGCCGGGGAACTCGATTCTACGAGCTGCTGCGTCCGCTGGAGGTCGGCGTGCAGGTCGCTGAAGGCGAGCAGCCTCATCTCGCCGTGCCTACCCGTGCCCGCCCCTCGAGAAACGGTCAGGCGCGGCTGGAACCCGATGCTCAGGCTCCAGCCGCAATGCCAGCTCCAGCGTCTCCTCATCGAGCTCCGCCTCGTCGAGCTCGTAGCGGCGGGCGAGCTCCGCGAGGATCGCGTCCTCGACGCTCCCGTGCTCGACTCCTTGGATCTCGTCCTCGACGCTGCCGGCTGTCGCCGGGTCCCAGTCGAGCCCCAGGGATTGGTACACGGGCACGAGCACGTCCCGAATCACCGTGCTGCCTCGCACGGCGATCACCGCCCCGCGGTGGGCGGCGCCAGCCACGAGCCGCTGGCCGATGCCGGCGAGCTTCGTCTGGCCTCGGGCGTTGACGCTCCACGCGCCGGGGCAATACTCGCCCGGGACTTCTCCCACCCGCGCATCCAGCCCGAGCCGCCGCAGCGCTTTCGCCACGAGCTCCGCCAGCTCGCGAAAGCGCTCCTCCGTGCGCGCCGCGGGACGGCGATCCGGAACGGCCCATCCGCAGGCAATGGTGCCCTCGTGATAGACGGCGGCCCGCCCGCCCGCGAGTCGCAGCACCGGCTCGAAGCCCGCCTCGCGAGCGGCGCGGACGGCGGCGGGGTAGCCGGGCGAAGCTGCGTCCTGCTTGGAGAAGGCGAGGATGCGGCCGGGCCTGTGAAGCCGGAGCGTGGCGCCGAGCTCGCCGGCGGCTACGCGCTCAAGGATCGCCCTCGCAACCGCGGTCCCGAAGACCGGCCGATCCGGAAAACCCGCACGGACCACGTTCAAACGACTGGATGCCACGTGAAGGAAGTCTTGCGTGTGTGACGGGAGCCACACACAAACAGGCGTTCGGCCGCGACCCTCCACGCCTCAAGCCCCTCGGGCGCGCGCCGCAGGCCGGCGCGCATTCCTTGACCGGCCAGGGGAGACGGACGCCCGGTGACGCCTGAGCGCTTTGCCGACCGACGCGCGCGTACCCCTTCGGGTGGCGCGCCGGCGGCTTTCGCGACAGCGCGCCGGCAGTCGACTGGAGGTGGTTCAATCCGTGTCCCTCGCTCGACGAAAGCTGCTCGCCGCCGCGGCGGCGGCGCTCGGCCTGACCTTCAGCGGGCAGACGGCCGTGTCCGCGGCGAATAACCACGCGGGAGGCCCTGCGGGTGATCCGCGCTCCGATGAGCGGAAGATCCCCGCCCCTCCGCAAGACCGCCGAGCATTTCAGGGCCTCCATCCGCGTGGCTCGTCGCGATGCACAAGTCCTCGGTGCGGCTCGCGGCAGCACTGCGCCCCAGGGCCCGTTCCCGAGTCCGGAGTCGCTGGGCGTCTCCACCGCCGCGCTCGAGTCGATTGCGGCGTGCGAGTCCGGCGGGGATCCGACGGCCGTGTCCGCCGACGGCACCTACGGAGGCAAGTACCAGTTCGACTACGAGACCTGGTCCTCGGTCGGCGGCAGCGGTGACCCCGGCCGCGCCGGAGGGGGAGCAGGACTACCGCGCAGCCCTCCTCTACAGCAGGACCGGCCCGGCCGCCTGGCCCGTCTGCGGCTAGCTTGGACCTAACGCGGATCGACGGTTACCCGCACGCGGCCTTGCTGGATCGAGCGGCGCGTGATTCGTTGCACCCGGCGCCTGTCCGATCAGGCGGCCTCGCCGTTCTCACGGGGTTCGGGCGCGGCCTCTGGGCCGAGCAGGGCGCGCCGGAAGACGCGCTGTTCGTCCTCGAACAAGAACCCCCACAGATGGCGTCGCTCGAGCAGGGTGCGGCGCTTCGTCTCCAAGACCGCCCTGCGCGGCAGGCCCGCGACGCGCCCGGCCACCTCGAGGCCGCGGGTGACGACATCCCCGCGTGCCACCTCTCGCACGATCCCAAGCCGCTGAGCCTCTTGCGCCTTCACGAGGCGGCCCGTCAGGCAGAGCTCTTGCGCGACGGTGGCTGGCAGGACAGCCCGAGCCGCCGCATAGCTGGGAGGGATGCCGCGCGGGAGCTCCGGATAGCCGAAGACCGCGGTTGGCGAGGCGATCCTCAGATCGCAGAGCAGCGCGAGGGCGAAACCACCGGCGAGCGCGGGGCCATTGACGGCGGCGACGATCGGCCGGCGGCAGCTGCCGACCGCCTCGAACGCGACGGTGCTCGTCTCAACGAGACGGGCCCGATGTTCGAGGTCGCCGCCGAACTGCGTCGTGTCCATGCCGGAGCAGAAAGCCGTCCCGGCGCCGGTCAGCGCGATGCAACCCACGCCGTCGTCAGCCGAGAGCCCATTGAAGGCGTCGGCAAGCTCCAAGCGCAGCTCGATCGACAGCGCGTTTCGCTTCTCCGGCCGGCGCAGCGTCAGGAGGGCAACCTCGCCGTGGCGCTCGATCGAGAGCAAGCCTGCCACGGCGAGACTCTACCCCGAGGGGTGGCTCAGTGCCTAGGCGGCGCGCCGTGGAGGGTGCCGGAGGGGCTGCTCGACTTCGCCGCGCGCCTGCCTGCTAGGAGGGCCCGGCCTATGGCGGCGGATCTGCGCCTCGAGACAGGCAAGGCAGGAGCATTCGGGGATTGTGATTCCCGTGTGAGGACAGATGGACATCGCCGTCCTCCTAATCGGCACGATCACCGCGAGAGTAGAGGTGCCGGAGGCCGGAAAAACTCACGCGAGCCGTTGGGCCCGATGCCTGAGAGACTGGCGCTGAACGGCCGAGCTCAGGAGGGCCGCAGCGAATGCGACGAGGAGCCGATTTGACGCCTAGCGCCCGCGACTTCGAGAAGGGAACCGGCCCGGGAGAGCGCGGCAAGGCGCCGGCCGAGGCAAGCGGCCGAGCCCGGGTGCGCGCTCCCACCCGCGGCAACCGCCGTCTCGAGGCCCTGCTCGAACGCGTCAATGGCGACCCGGTGGTCCGCGGCTGGTGGCACACGGCGCAAGTGACGTCGGAGCGCCTCGGGATGTCCGATCACTCTTGGGTGCACGTCCAGATCGTCCTGAACATCGCACTGCGGCTGCTGCGGCTCCTCACAAAGGACGGAATCGAGCCGGCCATGGTCACGGACCACGGGATGGGCAGGCGCGACGCCGAGGTGGTCGTTGCCGCCGGCGCTCTGTTCCACGACGTCGGGATGTCGATCCACCGCGCCGACCACGAGGCGTACAGTCTCTTCCTCGCTGCGCCCAAGCTCGGCGAGCTGCTCGAAGGCGTCTATGAGGAGCTCGAGAGGACGGTGGTCGTCTCGGAGGCGCTGCACGCGATCATCGGTCATCGCCGCCGCGGCGAGCCCTACACGCTGGAGGCGGGAGTCGTGCGTGTCGCGGATGCCCTCGACATGGCACACGGGCGATCCCGCCTGCCGGTCGAGGCTGGGCGGTTGGGGATCCACTCGCTTTCCGCCGCGGCCATCGACGAGGTCGTGATCGAGTCCGGCAAGGAACGACCTGTGCGGGTCGAGGTGAAGATGAACAACTCGGCGGGGATCTTCCAGGTGGACGACCTGCTGGCGACGAAGCTCCGGGGCACTCCGCTGGAGGGTCACCTCGAGGTTCTCGCCACCATCGAGGGCGAGACGGAGAAGCGCCTCCTGACCGAATTCAAGCTGGCTGGCGGCGAGGTGGGGCGCGGCCCGCGCGCTGGTCGCGTGTAGATGACTGATCCATGGCCACGGGCGTCATCCCGGTGCGCGAGGTTGCGGGAGCCGTCAGCTAACAGCAGCTATGGCCGCCCGCCTGCGGGGTGGCGCGCTCGAGTCTCGGCTCGACGTCGGCTTCCGTCACGGCGAAGACCTCCCAAGGCGTGCCGTCGGGGTCGTGCACCCAGATCTTGTCCTGGCGGGCGTAGCAGCACGTGGTGTTCATCTCGTCGAAGGTCGCAAGGCCCCCTTGCTGCAGACGCATCCGAGCCATCAGCACGTCGTCGGTCGACGAGACCTGGATGCCGGCGTGGTTGAAGGCGCCGAGCTCACTACCCCGTGGGCCTTCGTTGAGGGTGAGGTTGAGCGCCGGATCCACGAGCTCGAACTTCGCGTAGCCGGTGCGCACCTTGACGGGTTCGGCCCCGAAGAGTGCCCGGTAGAAGGGCAGCGAGCGTTCGAGATCGCTGACGGTCAACGCGAGATGCGGCTTCAGGACAGCCATGAGCCCAGCTCCTCCAACGCCTCGGGATTCACGTAGTAATAGGCCCACAGGCCGCGGCGCTCACTGCCAACGATGCCGGCTTCGCGCAGCACCTTGAGATGGTGGGAGATGGTGGGTTGCGAGAGGTCGAAGAGTGGGACCAGCTCGCACACGCACACCCTCCCGGCATGTCTTCGCAGCACGTCCACGAGCTGCAGGCGGATCGGGTCCCCGACCGCCCTCGCAAGCGTTGCGAGCCGCGCGGCCTCGGGCGGGTCGATCTCGGGGTAGGCCACGGGATCGCAGCACGGCTCGCCCGCCGGGCGCTTTTGCTTCGGGGCCAGCTCCAGCTCAAGGCCCATTGCATCCAGTTATATCAATTTAATCGAGATGTGTCAATAAAGGTCCCCGCTTAGATGCCGGCGCCCTCGGCGCCGCGGCCCTCTCCGGCGGCGAAGCGGGCAGCTCCGCGAAGCCCCGCCTCGACCGAGGCGCGGCCGAGCTCGGCCTCGCGCGCGAGGCCGTCGGCTAGCGGCAAGCCGAACCCCTCGATCGTGGCGCGACGATCGGAGAGCATTGTCCGCTGGGGGAACGCGGCCAGCCCCTCGGCGATCTCGAGCGCGCGCAAGAAGTGGCCGCCGTCGGGCACCATCTCGTTTACCAGGCCCCAGGCGAGGGCCTCGTCGGCATCGACGACCCGCCCGGTCAGGATCAGCTCCAGCGCCCTGCCCATCCCGACGACGGCCGGGAGTCGCTGCGTACCTCCGTCGATCAGCGGAACCCCGAAGCGGCGCTCCGTGAACCCGAGCCGGGTGCTCTCAGTCGCGATCCGCAGATCGCACCAGAGCGCCAGCTCCAGACCGCCCGCCAGGCACCATCCGGAGATCGCCGCGATCGTCGGCTTCGAGGCCGTGAGCCGGCTGAAGCCCATCGGCCCCTCGGGGCGGTTCGCCACCTCATCGAGGGCGTCGGGGTCCAGGTCGGGACCCGCCTCTGCCATCGCCTTCAAGTCGGCGCCGGCGCAGAACGCCTCCGAGCCCTCCCCGGTCAGGACGAGCACGCGGGCACCGTCGTCGTGCTCGAACTTGCCGAAGCCGTCCAGCAAAAGCCCGGCCGTCTCGATGTCGACGGCGTTGCGCACCTCAGGGCGAGCGATGGTCAGCACCGCGGCGGACCCCGTTCGCTCGTAGCGGACCTTGGTCAACCGCGCCCGAATCTAGCTCGGCGGGCGCAGCCGCTCCAACTCGCGGCGAAGGCGCTCCTTGCGGCTCTCGAGCCGGATCTGGATCAGCGAGAGAACGGTTACGAAGACGACGAAGAAGACCATCACGCCAAAGCCCCAGTAGGTGACGACCTTGTCGTCGGTGCGTCCCCAAAGACCGACGCCGTCCGCGGCAAGCGCCGCCGGCGCGAATGCTGCGAGGACGCCGAGCATCGTCGCGACGAGAAAAAACAGCAGTGCGGGTCGAGGTCGGCTCACGACCTAACTCTATATCTGGGGCCAAGGACGGCGGGCCGCTGTCAGGCGTGCGGGCAGCAATCGGCGAGGCGTTCGAGCGGGCGTCGCAGGGGCTGCAGCTCCTGAAGGCGATCGTCGCCGCCGGCGTTTGCGATCCGGCGCCGCATGTCCGACCTCGAGGCGCTCCTGCTCGGGATCGTGCAGGGGCTCACCGAGTTTCTGCCCATCTCCTCATCCGGGCACCTGATCCTCGTGCCCTGGCTGCAGGGTTACCACTTCCTCCAGCAGCACGAATCCTTCAACAAGACCTTCGACGTTGCCCTGCACGCGGGGACTCTGGTTGCGGTCCTCGCCTACTTTCGGGTCGAGATCGCGCGGCTCTTGCGAGCGCTCTGGCGGTCGCTGCGCGCGCGCACCGTCGAAGGTGCCGAGCCGCGGCTGGCGTGGGCACTCGTGGTAGGTACGGTTCCCGCAGTGATCGCCGGAGGGGTGGGGGAGAGCTTCATCGAGGACAGGCTGGGCGATCCGTGGCAAATCGCGGTCCTCTTGATCGTCTTCGGCCTCGTGCTCGGCTACGCCGATCGGCGCCCTCAGCGGGAGAGCCTGGAGGATGTCGGGCCGCGCCAGGGGCTCTACATCGGGCTAGCCCAGGTCCTGGCGCTGGCGCCCGGGGTGTCTCGCTCCGGGATCACGATCTCGGCCGGCCGCTTCCTCGGCCTCGACCGTGACTCGGCAGCGCGGATGTCGTTCCTGCTGCTGGCGCCGATCACCGCGGGGGCCGTCGTGTACAAGGCCTACGAGGCCGTCTCGGAGGGGCTGCCCCACGGTGTCGCGGGGCCGATGATCGTCGGCACCGCAGCCGCGGCGGTGTCGGGATACCTCGCGATCGCCGGGCTGCTCGCGCTGGTCAGAACGCGCAGCTACGATCCCTTTGTCGTCTATCGCGTGCTCGCCGGGATCGCGGTTCTCCTCCTGATTGCGACCGGCGTCCGCGGGGCGACCTTCTGATGGCGCGCGTCCTCTTCGTCTGCCTCCACAACGCGGGGCGCTCGCAGATGAGCGAGGCGCTGTTCTCGCGAGCTGTTGAGGGACGGCACGAGGCGCGGTCGGCGGGGACGGCTCCCGGCGAGCGGGTCCATCCTCAGGTCGTCGAAGTGATGCGGGAGATCGGATTCGACCTCTCCGGCCGTACGCCGCGGAGGCTCGAGCGAGCCGACGCGGAGTGGGCGGACGTCGTCGTCACGATGGGCTGCGGGGACGAGTGTCCCTACATCCCCGGCAAGCGGTACCTCGACTGGGACCTCGAGGACCCGAGCGCTCAGCCGGTCGAGGCGGTTCGCCGCACCCGGGAGGAGATCGAGCGACGCGTCCGGAGCCTGATGGTGGAGCTCGACGAAGGCTGACGCCGCCGCCGATGGCACTGACCCACTCGGCGCACGGCTGGTGGCAACAGGAGGCGGGCCGCCTTGCCCGGCGGCCGCCGCTGCGCGGGCCGTTCGACGCGGACGTCGCGATAGTCGGCGGCGGATACACCGGCATGTGGACCGCCTGGTTCATCGGCCAGCTCGAGCCGAGCGTGCGGATCGCGCTGCTCGAAGCGGAAAGCTGCGGGGCGGGGCCCACCGGTCGGAACGCGGGGTTCGTGAACGGGATGTGGTTCAGCCTGCCGAGGCTCCGCAGCGGGTTCGACGACGCTGCCGCCCTCGCGGTTGCGCGGGCCGCACAGGACGCCGTGGACGGGATTGGACGCTGGTGCCGCGAGCAGAGCGTCGATGCCTGGTTCCGACAGGCCGGCTACCTGCAGGTCTCGACGACGCCGACCCACGACGACGTCGTGCCCGCGGCGGTGGACGCATGTGCGGAGCTGGGCGTGCCCGAGGCCTGCCGCCGGCTCTCGGAAGCTGAGGTTCGGGCGCGCTGCGATTCGCCCCTCTTCCGCCATGGGGCCTTCTATCCGGGTGCCGCGACCGTCCAGCCGGCACGGCTGGCGCGACGCCTCTGCGATCGACTTCTGCGCCGTGGAGT
>Ga0126312_10000103_pt1 | contig 36995 bp, 36 predicted proteins | sample Plot104A_FD_92537 | JGI IMG/M metagenome (GOLD analysis project Ga0126312, IMG submission 92537) | Serpentine soil microbial communities from UC McLaughlin Reserve, CA, USA - Plot104A | ecosystem: Environmental > Terrestrial > Soil > Grasslands | place: USA: UC McLaughlin Reserve, Lake County... | reverse complement strand
GGAAAGTCGACCTTCAACCGGCCCGCGATCTGCTCCGGGGAGTACTTCCTTGCCAGGTCCGCCTCCACCATGCTACGCAGCCTCAGGTTGGTAAGCAGCTTCGCCGGCTTCGGCCGCGACGCCCGGTGATAGGCCAGTGCATGCGCCGATGTGGCCCGATAGCGGCCCAGCCCATCGGCGTTGCGACCCAGCTCCCGCGACACCGTCGATGGCGACCGCCCGATGATGGCCGCGATGGCCCGGATCGAGTCACCGCGGGCCCGGCCGAGCGCGATCTCTTCCCGCTGCGCCAACGTCAGACACCGGCCCTTGAGATTCCGGCCCCGACGAGGTCTGACTCCTCCCACCGCAGCCAGCCAGCGAGTGCCTTGCCTGCGATAACTGCCGGCCGCAATCGCGGCATCGTTGATGAACTCGCCAGCCGCCATGCCAGCCCAGAACACCTGATAGACCTCAGGAACCATCCGATAAGAGAACCGCACCACAACACCCTCCGAACTAGGGATGTTGCGATCACTGCGAGAACCCGGGCCTCGCCAAACGAGGCGCACGTCTTGACAGCAGCCGTGACAGCAACGCGGCGCGAACACGACGGTCCGCTATCAACGACACCGTCCGGATCACGCCGTACACAGACTCCCACGCACCCTCCCGGAGGGTCGGCGCGGACCTACGAGAAGGTCGGCCCTACCAAACTGGCTTTGGTCACGTCCACGGGCCCGGCCACAGCTCGTACGTTGCAAGATGATCAAGAGCAGCGAGGCGCAGCCAGGCCGCACAACCTTAAGAAGCGGCGGTAAATGGTGCACTGTCCTGACAAGTCTCAACCGGAAAAGAAAAGTATCTACGACTAGGTTAAACGGCGCATTTGTGCTTGTTGCTGACGATTTTGCCCGTGGCTGCGTACCGCATTCCTAAACCCTGTGTCGTGGGTTCGAATCCTACTGGGGCACTAAACAAAAGCCCTAGTGAGAGCCGCTTTCAGAGGCCACTGCCTATTGGCCTAGATCGCCGGGCGGGCGAGGAGCAGGCCGCCCTCGACAGGCAACGTGTGACCGGTGATCCACCCAGCGTCGCTGGAAGCAAGGAACGCGACCGCGCCAGCCACGTCCTCCGGCTCGCCGACCCGGCCTAAGGGGTACAGCGGCTTCATCCGTTCGGCGCCGCCCTCCTGGTTATCCCAAACTCGGCCTCTTATTGTCCCCGGGGCCACCGCGTTGACCCGGACACCGTCTGGCGCTAGGTACACCGCAAGATTTCTAGTCAGCGCCGTGAGGCCGGCCTTCGCCGATGAATACGGCTCCCTGCCCAGGGCGACGTGGGCGTTGATCGAGCTGACGGTCACGATCGCGGGGGCCTGGTCGCTGCGTCGAAGAAACGGGATCGCGGCGCGGCATACACGCGCAACCCCGACGAGATTCAAGTCCAGCAGCCTGAGCCACATCTCGTCGTCGGTTTCCTCAAAGACGCCATGCTCACTGTCTCCCCCAGCGACGTTGATCACTACGTCGAGCCCTCCGAGCTCACCGACCGCCCGACTAATCGCCTCATCGACCGAAGACCGGTCGGTGATGTCGATAGCCAATGTGAGATGCGGCCTAGAGCCAGCGGGCAGCTCAGCCTCGACCTCTCGGGCAGCGTCCAGATCGAGATCCGCGACGACTACTCGGGCGCCTTCACGTGCAAGCCGATGGGCGCAGGCCCGGCCGATCCCGTATGCCCCACCGGTGACTAGCGCCGTCGACTGAGTAAAACGTCCGAGCTCTGTCATGCGTCAACACTCGCACCCGGGCCGACTGATGTGGGCCCACGTACGGCCAAAAGCCAACAACTCCCATGACTGTCAAAAACCTGACAAGGCGCTTGGCGAATCACCTGGTCACACGGACGGTGACCGCAACTACGTCGCCGGCCTCGAGATCTTGATCGACGCGCACAGACTTCTTGACTGGCAGCAGATAGGTCTGCCGGCTCTTGTCGGGAAAGAGGGAGGTTCCCCACCGGGTCGACCCGACCGAGGCTTCAACCCTTATGGAACCGAAGCCGGCCGCGTGCGCGCCATACTTCGCGCGGATGTCGTCGGACAGGTCCGGTGGAAGACTGACGAAATGCCATGGATCCGGGCCTTGGTACTGCCAGAGTTCCGCGCGGAAGCTGTAGACATCGCCCACACCTGCAGACCATAGGGCGTACATCTGACGCGGATTCAATGGTCGCCTTGGAAGAGCTCTAAATCAGTGCAGCCGCCGGGAGTCTGGCGGATTGACTCGCAACCAGCGGCAGCCGTAACCCTCAAGTGTCAGCTCGCACCGGCCGTTCTGGTCGGGAACGACTGAACCTCCTTCCAGCAAGTCGGCCAGGGTCGTCCCGGGGGCAAGCTCACCAAGCTGTAAAGGCACGATTACGCCGTCGGCATCAAGGTTGTGCACGGCCAGCAACGATCCGTCATCCCAGGTGCACCGGTGTGCGAGTACCGCACGATGTGGCTGATCAAGCACCTCGAACGATCCCCAACCGAGCTCTGGGCAATGGCGGTAGGTCCTGGCCAGCCGGGTGATGAAGTTCAGCAGGGAGTCCGGGTCGCTCAGTTGCGCGGCGGCATTGACATGCTCGGGCCCGTACGCTCCGGACGGGATCTGCGCTGGGAATTTGTCCGCCGGCGCCCGGGAAAAGCCGGCGTTCTCGCCGGAAGTCCATTGCATGGGTGTGCGTACGGCCAGCCGGGAGCCGGCGGCTAGATTCTCGCCCATCCCGATCTCCTCGCCATAAAACAGCACCGGTGTGCCAGGCAGGCAGAAGAGCAGGCTGTACACCAGCCGAATCCGCCGTGGGTCTCCGCCAAGCATCGGGGGCAGACGGCGGATCAGGCCGCGACCGTAGATCTGCATCTCGGGCTTAGGGCCAAAAGCGTCGAAGACCTCCTGACGTTCGGACTCGCTCAGCTTGTCTAGGGTCAGCTCGTCGTGATTGCGGACAAACGTCGCCCATTGCACGTCTGCCGATGGGCGTGGCCGGTCTTCTAGAGCTTTGATCAACGGGCTGACGTCGGCGCGGGCCAATGATAGATAGAGCGACTGCATTCCGATGAAGTCGAACTGCATGTGCAGCTCGTCCCCGTCAGGACCGCCGAAGAAAGTCAGCTGATCTGGGTGCTGGAGGTTCACTTCGCCAAGAAGAATCGCATCACCGGAGCGGCGACCGAGAAACCCCCGTAGCTGGCGAAGGTGCAGATGCGGATCCGGGATTAGCTGCGCAGCATCCTGCACGCCGATCGTTTCGATGAAGAACGGCACGGCGTCGACACGGAATCCCGATAGCCCGAGCTGAAGCCAGAAGTCCATGATCTTGGCTACCTCGTCACGGACCTTGGGATTGGACACATTGAGGTCCGGCTGGTGCTTGTAGAACCGGTGGAGGTAGTACTGCCCGGCCTTCTCGTCATAGGTCCAGACACTCGACTCCTGGTCCGGAAAGACCGGCTCGGGCTGCGCGTCTGTGGGCGGCTCGTCTGCCCAAACGTAGAAGTCGCGAAAGGGGGAGTCGGGACTCGAACGGGCTGACTGAAACCACGGGTGCTGGTCGGAAGTGTGGTTGACCACAAGATCGGCGATCACCCGAATGCCGCGGTCATTGGCCGTACGGATCACCTCGACCAAGTCGCCCAGCGTGCCAAGTCGGGCATCAACACCATAGAAATCGACGATGTCGTAGCCGTCGTCACGATCCGGGGTTGGGAAAAACGGCATCAGCCAGAGGCAGGTGACCCCTAAATCGGCCAGATAGTCAAGCCGCTGTGCCAGGCCCGCGAAGTCACCGACCCCGTCGTCGTTCCAGTCCAAAAAGGTTTCGACGTCAAGGCAGTAGACGACGGCTGTCTTCCACCACATGTCAGATGTTTCGGTGATGCGCATGGCTCAGGCTGCCGTTGATTTCGGGGTTGGCTGCAGCTGAGGGAGGACCCGTTCGCCGAAGACCTCGAGGAACTCGGTTTGCGTCTTGCCAACGTGATGAAGGTAGATCTCGTCGAATCCCAGCTCGGCCAGATCTGCCAGATGTTGCGCGTGCTCGCCAGGATCGGCGGAGACAAAGACGCCTTCGGCGACGTCCTCCGGTCGCACTGTTGCCGAGGCGACCTCGAAAGCTTCCACCGTCTCCAGGTCCCAGCACACCGGCGGTGAGAAGGTATTCGTTCGCCACTGGTCGTAGGCGATCTCCAGCGCCTCATCATGAGTTTTCGCGTACGACAGGTGAACCTGCAAAACCAGGGGACCTCGGCCGCCATTGTCACGGTAGCTGTTGATCATCTGCCGCAGTGACCTCGGCGGCTGGGCGATGGTCGCCATCCCGTCAGCCCAGCCGGCAATCCAGCGGGCCGTTTCCTGTGTCACGGCGGCGCCGATCAGTGGCGGGATGATCTTGGGAAGCGTATAGACCCGCGCCCGGTCGACGATGACCAGTCCATCGTGGGTCACCTCCTCCCCGGCTAACAGCGCGCGAATGACCTCGACGCATTCGGCCAGCCGCGCATTGCGGACGTCCTTGCGCGGCCACTCGCCGCCCGTAATGTGTTCATTCGAGTTCTCACCGGTACCGAGGGCGACCCAGAATCGGCCCTCGTACATCGCTCCTAGGGTGGCGATCGCCTGCGCGATGATCGCCGGGTGATAGCGCTGGCCAGGAGCGTTGACAACGCCGAACGGTAGGCCAGTCGCCTGAAGAGCTCCGCCGAGCCACGACCAGGCGAATGCGGAGTGCCCCTGCCGCTCGCTCCATGGGGAGATGTGGTCAGAGCACATCGCTGCAGTGAAGCCGACCTGCTCAGCCTGCTGGACGGCAGCCAACAGTTTCGACGGGTGAACTTGCTCGTGTGATGCATGGAAGCCGATAACCGGCACGCTCTCCCCCAATGGCCGCGGTGATCGACCACACTACGCGCGCCGGGTCCCGATGTGTGCCGGGCAAAGTCGCCCGCCACCGAAGAGTTACGCCGCTGACGCCTGCCGCGGCTGGCAGAAGCGTAGGTAGAGCGAGGGCGTGACAAAGAGGTTGAGCAGGGTTGAAGTGACCAGACCGCCCAAGATCACCACGGCCAAAGGATGCTCGATCTCGTGTGCCGGCCGCTCTCCCAGAACGACAAGGGGCACCAAGGCCAACCCAGTGGCCAGTGATGTCATCAAGATCGGCGCAAGGCGTTCCCGAGCGCCGCGCAAGACCAGCTCCGGCCCGAAGGTCTCGCCTTCTTCCCGCTCCAGATGCTGGCAATGGTTGATGAGCAGTATTCCGTTGCGGGCGGCGATTCCGAACACGGTAAAGAAGCCCACCAGGGATCCCAGAGAGATGATCCCGCCACCCAAGAGGGCTGCAATGACTCCGCCGACCAGCGCCATTGGGAGCGTCAGGAAAACCAGCAGCGCGGGACGCCAGCTGCCGAACGACGTCTGAAGCAGAAGCAGGATGGCTGCGCCGGCGATGAGGGCAGTGGCAAGTAACTGGTTCTGTGCCGATTGTCGCTCCTGGAACTCGCCGAGCACTTCAGCGTGGTAGCCGCGGTCGAACTGCACGTCGCGCAACTTTTCGTTGAGATCTTGGACCACCGAGCCGAGATCGCGGCCTTCGAACGTGTGGCACTCACGTCCAGCCGCCGGGCGTCACCTTCACGGTCGATCGAATTCGGAGTCGGCTCCAACGTCACGTCCGCCACATCGCCAAGACGCACCCGTTTCCCGTACGGGGTGTCCAGCGGCAGGTTCTCAATGTCGAGCACACTGTTTCGCGTCTCCGGTGTGCTCCAGACCACGACGTCGTACGCCTTGCCGGCACGGAAGATGTCTCCGACCTCCTCTCCGGCGTCGAGTGTTGCGGCCGCCCTGCGTACATCGCCGGGCTTGAGCCCGGACGGGTGGCCTTGGGCAGGTTAACTTCGACTTGGATCTGCGGGACGTCGGTGGAGACGTCAACGTGTTGATCTTCGATGCCCTCAATGCCGGCGAGGATCTTGTTGATCTCTTCTGCCTTGGCGCGGAGGACATTCAAGTCCTCACCAAAGACGCGGACGACAATGGGCTCCTTGCCGCCCGAAATGACCTCCTCGATCCGCTCGTCGAGGTAGGTCTGCGTCTCGCGGAACAACCCCGGATACGGTTCGGTGACCGCCTCGATCCGGTCGAGCGTTTCTTGGTAGTCGACTGACGGATCGATGCTGATCCAGGCCTCGCCAAGGTTGACGCCGGCAACCTCCTCGCCGAGAAACGCCTGCCCGATGTGTGCGCCGAAGTTGCGGACACCGGGAATTTCGCGGAGCCGCTTGCCGACCTCTATTGTGCTGCGCTGCATCTCCGCGGCGGACGTGCCCGGCTGGGTCACCCAGTGGATGAGAAAGTCGCGTTCCTTGAATGCGGGGAACAGGGATTGTCCAAGCAGCGGCACAATTGCAGCACCGGCGACTGTCACTACGCCGACAAGGACGTAGGCCCATCGCGGTCGGTTGATGATGCGGGATAGCGCTGCCGTGTAGCCGCGCTGCAGTGCTACGACCAGCGGTGATTGTCGACGCTCGATGCCGCCGCCGCGCAAGAGCAACAATGTCAGAGCCGGCGTCACCGTCATCGCCACGATCATCGACGCGACGATAGCCAAGGTGTAGGAGAGCGCAAGCGGCCCCCCGGCCCCGCTCAGGCGGTGCTGTCGGAGTCTCCGGACGATGTTCTCGACATCGATGATCGCATCGTCAACTACAGCCCCCAAGGCGATCACTAGACCGGCGAGCGTCATGGTGTTGATCGTTTCGCCACGCCAGTGCAGCACGAGCAGCGTGGCCATCAATGACAGTGGAATGGTCAGCAAGCTGATCAGCGCGACGCGCCACTCGAACAAGAAAAGTGCCAAGATCACGACGACCAGGACGAACCCGAGAATCAATGCCTGTGTGAGGTTGTGGATCGCTTCCTGGATGAAGTTGGCCTGCTGGAAGATCGTGGTGTCGAACTGGACTCCGGGCAGGCCTGGCTCCAGGGAACGGATGGCTTCCTCGACACCACGGGTCAGCTCGACCGTGTTGGCCCAAGGCAGTTTCTCGACGACCAGGAGGAGTCCAGGATCATCGTCGATCACCGCATCACCGATCAGCGGTTGATGATCTTCCACGACATGAGCGACGTCACCGATGCGGGTAGGCGGCCTTTGCTTTGTGGCCTCCTTGAACGGAACCTTGGCGAGATCGTCGGGGGTGATGATCGGCAATACGTTGCGCACGCTGAGCCGCTGGTTCGACGACTCGATGGTTCCGCCCGTACCGATGATCGATCCGTTCGAGAACCGCAGCAGGCCCGAGTCCACGGCATCAGCGGTGGCCTCCATGACATCGTTGAGCGCGACCTGCTGGGCGGCCATCTTCGGCGGCTCGACCTGGACCTGCATCATCTGCAGGCGCTCACCCCACAGCGCGACGTTAGCCACACCGGGAACGGCCAGCAATCGGGCGCGGATCGTCCAGTAGGCCGACATCGAGATCTGAATGAGCGAATGGTCGTTCGACGTCACACCGATCTGCATGGCACGACCTGTGGCGGAGACAGGCGCCAACATAACCGGCGGCGCGGCCCAGGTCGGCAAGGTTGCACTGACGGCCGTCATGCGCTCCTGTACGAGCTGCCGGGCCCGCAGCAGGTCCACATCCGGAGAGAAGATCAGCTCGATCGCCGACAGCTGCGGCACCGACTTGGACCGCATGTCCTCCAGTCCGTCCACCCCGTTGAGCGCTTGCTCGAGCGGAACCGTGACCAGCTGCTCGACATCTGAGGTCGACAAGCCTAGGCACGCAGTCTGGATCACCACCCGCGGCGGCGCAAACTCTGGAAACGCGTCGATCCGCGTTGACGGCAAGGTCGCGACGCCGAAAACCATCATCAGCGCGCCAAGGGCAACGACAAGAACGCGGCAGTTGAGGCTGGTCTGCACGATCCACCGCATCAGGGTGCGACTGCCGGCCATCATTCCTCGCCGCTGATGCCGGCTTCGACGCCCACGAGCTCGGGGGCGCCGACGATCACCACTTGGGTGCCGGGAGCGGGACCTTTGCTGAGGGTCACACGGTCGTTCTTGATCGAGTCGATCAAGATCGGCACACGCTGGTAAGTCAGTGGAGCGCGGACAGCGAAGGCCCATGACTCCCCGTCGGCGTCATACACGACCGCGGAATAAGGGATGATGAGGGTCGCTCGCCCGTGCGGTTTGCCGGGCAGAACGCGCACCGGAGTGGTTTCGATGCCCAGCCTCAGCTGCGCTCGGTCGGTGAGGATGATTCGAGCGGGTTGTGACTCGTCGACTTCCTCAACCCGTGCGGCGGTCTCCTCGGGCGGCTCCTCGCTTGCAGCACTGTCGCTGGTGCAGCCGCCAACTAGCAAGATCACCGCAAGTAGGGCCGGGACGAACCAGATCCACCGGCTTGATCTCATCCGGCTGCCTCGATCCGCTGATCGGCTGTGGCAGAGCCAGGTGCTGGATGAGCCTTTCTAGCCAGGGCAACGTAAAAAGTGGGGATCACCAAGAGAACCACGATGGTTGCGCTGAGCAGTCCGCAGATCGTTGCAACGGCGAATGGGTGCAGGATTTCCAGTCCGGCAAGATCGTCCAGGACAGCCGGAGCCAGCAGAATCGCGCCAGTGAGGACTGCCGTGCGGATCACAGATGGTGCGATCTCCCGCGAGGCTTGATGTGTGGCCGAAGCCGCGGTTGCCTGCGGCTCACCGCCTAGCTGCTGAGCCCTACGTACCAAGAGCAATGACTGGCGTATCGTCAGCGCAAGCACCGCCAATAGAGCCGCGAGTACGCCAATCGAACGGGCGCCGCCGACCAGTGGTGCCGCAAAAACCACACCGAGAACGGCGAGCGGTATCGAGGTGAACAACACCAGTCCAGCCCGCCAGCTACCAGTCGCCGCCTAGAGGAGTAGCAGGATCAACAACCCAGCGACGATTGCCAACCCAACGATTCGTCGCTGGCTGGCCTGCCGGTCCAGCGCATCCTCGAGTACTTCGGCGCGGTACTCGTAAGGCATGGCCATGCCTCGAAGCCGCTGGGTCACCTCAGCCGCAACATCGTCGATATTGCGGCCGACGACCATGGCCGTCACGTCAGCGCTGCGGGAGACGGCGTCGTGCGAGATCGCGACCGGGTCGGGTGCGACCCGCACGGTGGCGACCTCCCCGAGGCGGACGGGCCTCCCGGAAGGCGTGTCGATCAACAACGACCGAAGGCTGGCAACGCTCTGCCGCGTGGCAGGTCCGCCCCAGACGACAACGTCAAAGATCTTCTGCTGCTCGTACAGGCTGCCAACGGTCAATCCAGAGATCAGCGTGCTCGCCTCACGCCTGACGTCGCCCGGCCGCAGGCCGTACTTCTGCGCGGTGGCGAGGTCGACCTCGATCTCGACGGTCGGTTCACTTACCTGCGGCTCGGTCCGTGGGTCGAGGACGCCAGGAATGGTCCCGATCACCTTGCTGACCTCGTCGGCGGTGTCACCGAGTATGGCCAGGTCTTGGCCGTACACGCGGACGACGAGCCGCCGCTGAGCGGAACCTTGCACTGCCGCAACCCGATCCGCGGCATAGGTCCCGATGCTGCTGTGAAGTCCGGGATATCCGTGGACAACGGCCTTGACCGCACCAAGGGTGTCGGAGTAGTCGGCGCTGACCGCCAGCCGGCCCCAGATCTCGGCTGGGTCGACGTCCACCACTTCGTCTGCGCTGATCGCGCGGCCGACGTGCGCACCTGCGGATTCGACGCCGGGCACGGCGCGCAGTTCAACGGCAATGGCGGAGGTAATCCGGCTCATATCCGTCAAGGACGTGCCGGGTGCGGCTTCCAGACGCACCAACATATTGCGGTCCTGCAGAGTCGGCAGCACGGGTCCGGACTTGACCTGTGTGAGGATCGCGAGCCCGACCACGGCAAGTAGAACCCAGGCGACAAGGACTGGCCCCGGGTGACCCATGATCGGCGGAGCTAGGCGGTCAAAGCCGCGGAGCACCCAGCGATCGACCGGGCTGAGCCGGCGAGCTTTCCCATGATCACCGAGGAGCAGCACTGCGAGCGTCAGTGTGACCAGCAGCGCGACGATCAGTGATGTCACCAGCGCCAGCACGTAGCTCAGTACGATCGGCCGCACGAATGCCGACGTAATGCCGGGAGTCAGCAGCAACGGCGTCAGACCGAGTATCACGACGACTGCGGCGACTAGCAGCGGCGCCCGTCTGGACACAACGACGTCCGTCACCACCGAGACGATTGCTGGTCTGCCTTCACTGCCGGTCGCACTTAGCTGGCGACGGATCTCATCGACGTCGCTTTAGATGGAGCACGTACGCCGCTGAGACCAGCGACAGCGGCACGGCGAAGGTCACGATAAGGGCCACCCGCCATGACAGCAGCATCACTGCTGCGGCAACGATGAACATCGCCACCGCGAATAGGCCGGCGACGCCGAGATGGCTCAACGCCGTCGAGAGGTACGTCGCTGGTCGGAAGACCTGCGGATCCAGCGTGATTCCGGAGAGGCCGGGTCCCATCGCATCGAGGGCGTCCTCGACGTCGCGCGTAACCTGAGCCGCGTTGGCTCCGGGGAAGCGTTCGACAACCAGCATCAGACTTGCCTTGCCGTCGATGCTCGCGTCGCCGATCAAGGGTTGGTGGTCTTCCCGGACGGTGGCGACGTCGCCGATATGCAGCGGAGGCTCACCCGAACCCTCGACTGCCACCGCTGCCAGTTGCTTGGTCGTGGTGATCGGTTGAATGTGCTGAACACCCAGCCTCTGGTTGGGCGTATCCACAAAGCCGCCGGTGCCGGGGGTTGATGCCTCGACGAAGCTGAGCGGGGAGACCCAAAAGCGCATTGCCGGTCGACTCGATCAGCTGGGTGAGAGAGACGGTGTGGCTGCGCAGTTGGTCAGGTCTACCTGAACCTGCAGTTGCCGATCTCGAAGTCCCCAGATCGACACATTGGCTACTCCGGGGATGCTCATCAGTCGTGGTCGGATCTGCCATCTAGCGAGGACGGACATCTGGATCAGCGAGACTGTCTGAGAAGTCATCGCGATCATGGCGACGCGACTCGTGGACGAGGTAGGCTGCACCATGATCGGCGGAGAACCGACATTGGGCAGGGCCTTGGCCTCACCTGACGACGATCAAATAGCAGCCAGTGGATACCTCCTCAGGAGGTCAAGCGCCTTGTGATCACAAGTATGGGCGAGCTATACATCTTCTGTCGATAGGATTGTTAGCCGATCTATATTGTGGCGGATCATTTACCGATGCCCTTCATTTGCACCCAGCGCCCGAGTCCGCGCCGTACGGTCGCAAACAGCGAGGCTGACGTCATGTCCTTCGATAAAGGCCGTACGCGAAGCCGATAACCGGCACGCGATCTCCCTTTTGCGCCTAGCGCCCGAGCAGCGATCAGCGTAGCGTCGCAAGACAGGGTTCTTCACCAGGAGGGGTGGTGAATGCTGTCCGAGGTGAGGTTCACGCGAAAACATTCCGGCGGCCGACTTGAAGCGGGGGCGGGCGCGACGTCGCCTCCAGGCCCGGAGGCCGAATGGCTTGATTCCAAGACAGCGAGGGCAACATCAGGTGCCTCGATGAAAAGGCCCAGCAGCTAGACCAGCCCGGCACGGCAAGCGATTGAGGAAGGAGTTCCATGTTCGTACAAGTGATCCAAGGCAAGGTCAGCGATCGGGCAGCGTTGCGAGCGGCGTTGGAGCGCTGGCTGAACGAGGTGGCACCGGCATCGATCGGTTGGCTGGGCAGCACCAGCGGCGTGACCGAGGACGGGCGCTTCATTCTTATGGGTCGGTTCTCCTCCGAGGAGGAGGCGATGCGTAACAGCGCCCGCACTGAACAGGACGCATGGTGGGCCGAAACCTCAAAGCTTTTCGACGGCAAGGCTACGTTCAAGAACAGCATCGCGGTGGATACGGACATCGCCGGTGATCCAGACAAGGCGGGATTCGTGCAGTTCGTCCTCGGCAAGGTCCGCGACGTCGACCGCGCTCGGGACTTGATGCGGCGAGATCCGATCTCGAAGTGGGCGGACTTCCGGCCCGATCTGATCGGCACTCTGACGGCAATCCACGAAGGTGGCGAGATGACAACGGCCGCCTATTTCACCTCTGAGCAGGAGGCGCGGGAAGGCGAGAAGAAAGAGGTTCCTCCGGAGTTGATGGAGGGCATGGAAGAGATCAACAACCTGACCGAGGGCGAACCCGAATATCTCGACTTGAAGGAACCCTGGCTCGACTCGCCAAAGTCCTGATTGGGATTAAGCCGGCCATACACTTCGGGCATGGCGCAGCCCGGCGTGGCAAGCCGCGTGACGCTTGCGATCCTCTGGCTGCTGCTCGGTGCCGCCATGGTCGCCGTACCGGTCTGGCTCGGCTGGACCAGCTGGCAGGCAATTCTCAACGGCCACCCAGCCATGATGGTGGCGGTGATCATCTGCGGACTATTGGGATTCGTGGCGGTCGCCTGGTCCATTGCAACGCTTGTGCTGGGGGGCCGCCAGGATCGCTTCGGTGATCCTCGTCATCCCGCCCGGCGCAGTGAATCTCAGATCCGGCGTCGTGCAGTCCTGCGTGTAGTGCTGGCCATTCCGGCATTGATTGTCTGCGGAGTGCTGGTCGGCGTCCTGGCTTGGACACGGCCCTATCCAGCCACCGCGTCCGCAACTTCGGCTATGCGATCCCAGAACAACGTGGTCGTGACCGACAAACTGGGCTGGTACGAAATGCAGCCAGCTCGGAAAAGCCAGGAGGGCAAAGTCAGCAAACCGACCACTGCCCTGGTCTTCGTTCCTGGCGCCCGGATCGACCCACGCGCGTATGCCGCCCTGCTGCGGCCACTTGTGCAATCCGGCTACCTTGTGGCGGTCCTCAAGTCTCCGTTCGGTCTGGCCACAACTCGGCCGGCTCAGGCGGAAAACGTGCTGCGCGTCCACCCAGAAATCAAGTACTGGGCGGCCGGTGGACATTCACTCGGCGGCGTCGCGGCTGCGTCCTTCGCCGACGCCCACCCGCAGATCAACGCCCTGATCCTCTACGCGTCCTATCCGGAGAAGAAGCTAATACGCACTGACCTGAAAGTGCTGTCCGTCTCGGGTTCGGCTGACGGGTTGGTCACGTCCGGCGAAATCGAGGCTACGAAAGGCGACTTGCCAGCATCGACGACGTACGTGATCATCCCTGGTGCTGTCCATAGCGACTTCGGTGATTACGGTCGTCAACCCGGGGAGGGCACACCCACGATCGACCATGCCATCGCGCAGAGTCACACCCAGCAGGTCACGACCGATCTGCTGGCCTCGTTGGCCCCACCAGCCTCGACAGTCAAGAAGTAAGGAGGCGGCTATGAGTGAGATTGGGTTACGCCTTGCCCAGGAGAAAATGGCTGCGGCTGGTGTTCACCAGAGGGCAATCGACGTTTTCAGCCACTACTACCGGCAGCTGGAGCAGGGTGTCACGGGCTTCATCGCCGAGGATTCGATCCGCCCGCTGAAAGATCCGGATCTGCTGGAATCCGTTCCGGTCTCCGATGATCAGGCCAAGGCTGCTCTGGCTCAGACCGTGATCATCAAGCTCAATGGTGGTCTCGGCACCTCGATGGGCATGGACAAGGCGAAGGCGCTGCTGCCGGTGCGGGACGGGAAGACGTTCCTGGATATCATTGTTGATCAAGTAAGGTCTGCCCGGGCGACCTACGACGTGAAGCTGCCATTGATCTTCATGGACAGCTTCCGCACGCAGAAGGACACGTTGGCTGCGCTCGCCCGGTATGACGATCTCGCGGTCGACGGTCTTGATCTTGATTTTCTGCAGAACTTCGAGCCGAAGCTGCTCGCCCACGACCTGACCCCCGTGGAGTGGCCGGCCGATCCGGCACTGGAGTGGTGTCCCCCGGGCCATGGTGATCTCTATACCGCGCTCGACGTGTCAGGCGTGTTGGATCGCTTGCTTGGCTTGGGTTATCGCTATGCGTCGGTGTCCAACTCCGACAATCTGGGTGCCGAGCCGAACGCAACCATTGCCGGCTGGTTTGCTTCAAGCGGCGCGCCGTACGCGGCCGAGATCTGCCGCCGCACTGCCGCCGACCGCAAAGGTGGCCACCTGGCGATCCGCAAGTCCGACTCACAGCTGATCTTGCGGGACACGGCACAGACAGCCAAGGAGGAGATGGATTTCTTCACCGATGAGCATCGGCACCCGTTCTTCCATACCAACAATCTGTGGTTCGACTTGCAGATGCTGGCCCGAACGCTGGAGGAGCGTAAGTCTGTCCTTGGGCTTCCGTTGATCAAGAATGAGAAGACAGTGGATCCGGCTAACTCGTCGTCGCCAGCGGTCATCCAGATCGAGACCGCCATGGGGGCGGCGATCGAGGTTTTTGAGGGTGCGACCGCCATCGCCGTGGGCCGGGATCGCTTCGTGCCGGTGAAGACGACCAGCGACCTTTTGCTGCTCCGCTCCGACGTCTACGAGGTGGCCGACAACGGCCGGCTCATCAAGATCACCGATCCTGCTCCACTGGTCGAGCTCGATTCTGGCTACTACAAGACGATCTCCGCCTTCGACCAGCGGTTTCCGGCGGGCGTGCCCTCGTTACGGCAGGCACAGAGCCTCAGCATCGCCGGTGATTGGACCTTTGAGGAGGACGTGTCGGTAGTGGGCGCGGTGGTCCTCGAGGATCGGAAGGAGCCGCAACGGGTCCCGGCTGGGTCAGTGCTGAGCGGCGGGCGATTAGCTCCACCGCTGGACACGCGTCGCGAGAAATGATCCGAGCTAGTGAACGACCAAGCTTATCCGGGTCGTGGCGGCCGCTTGAGCCAGCAGCGTTGCAGTCTTCTGGTCCACCTCGACCAGGATCAAAGCCCCCTCAGTGGCAGTTCGGTCGCTCTGGTCCGATGCTGGCGGTGGGATGGTCAGAACCTTTACGTTGGTCGCAGCCACCGTGGCGGCGCCGCCGTCCGGGTCTGCCGCGATGACATCGATTCTCGAGCCAGGCTGCAGCAACGTAGCGACATCCGGATCGGCGATCCGCAGCGGCGCGACGACATGGCCAGAGGCGACGCTCGCATCTCCGGCAAGCAGATGCAGGGAGGTCAGCACCTGGCCCTCCGCGACCGGGCCAACCACTCGGCGGCCGATGACCGCGGCCTGATCGACCATTGCTCCTCTTGGCAGGGCGTCTTCTACAACCTCTGACAGCGCGATGTCCTGGGCAACAACCACCGCACCGGAGGCCAGCTCAGTGGTTGCTCGCACGACGCGCAGCGCGGGCGGGCCGTTCGGCGCGGCGGCCGAAATACCGGTCAGAACAGCGGCGATCGCGGCCACCACCGCCAACTTGCGGCGGTGCCAAGACACTGCCCGGCGGAAATCGTGGAAGAAGCGCCGTCGTGGACGTGCCGAAATCAGGGAGGACTTTCCAGCTCGCGCACGATCCGAATGACCGGTCGGCGATCTCATCACGCCGGGGACATTAAGGACGAGCGGCAAAATCGTCCCCTTTGTCCACAGAGCCGCTCCTAGGAAGGGCGGGCCTTTGTGGATAACTAGCTGGCGGCTGCGCCCACCTTGTCCGAACGGCCATGTCCGCTGGCGGAGTCGGCGGCCGAAGAATCCTTCCCGGCGGAGGGCTTTGCTGGTTTCTCGCCGGCAGCCGACTCTTTGCCGTTGGCCCTGGCCGTGACTTTTTTCGTCTTGCTGTCGGATTTCCCGCTCTCGCCATCAGTCGAGTCGCCTACCCGGCTATCGGTCCGGTAGAAGCCGGTCCCCTTGAACACCACACCTACCGCGTTGAACACCTTCCGTAGCGGGCCGCCACAGGTCGGGCACTCGGTCAGCGGAGCATCGCTGAACTTTTGCACCGCCTCAAGGTCATCCCCGCACTCAGTGCACCGGTATTGGTAGGTGGGCATGTCGATTCACTTTCTGCCTCGCAGCTCGACTAGCACTCAAGCATAGCGACTGCTAATGCTTATCCGCCTATATCATCGTGATCGCCACTTAGTCTTGGACAGTGCCTCGCCTCCCTCGATGGGTAATCTTCACCGCTCTCGTCGTGATCTTGACCCTGGGGGCTCTCTTCAGTCTCGCGGTGGCTACGGCCCGGCAGTCTTTTCCTGAGTACTCCGGTGACGTGGTGCTGCCCGGGTTGACCGGTTCAGTCGAAGTCTTGCGGGACTCGTACGGCGTTCCGCACATCTATGCCGACAACCCGGAGGATCTCTTCGAAGCGCAGGGATACGTCCAGGCGTCGGATCGCTTCTATGAGATGGACTTTCGGCGGCACCTGGCTGCAGGTCGGCTGTCGGAGCTCTATGGTCCGAGCCAGATCGAGGCTGACTCCTATATCCGGACCCTTGGCTGGCGCAGGGTGGCGGAGCAGGAACTGACGCTCCTGTCGGCCAGCACACGGCGCTACCTCGACGCCTACGCCTCCGGCGTCAACGCTTACATTCGGGGCAAGGAAGCGCGCCACCTTTCCCTTGAATACAGCGTCTTGGACCTGAAAGGCCTGGAGTACCAGCCCGAGGAGTGGACAGCCGCCGATTCTTTGTCCTGGCTCAAGGTTGTCGCATGGAACCTGGGTTCCAACCTGAACCAAGAGGCAGAGCTGGGGGTCATGACCGCCAAGGTTGGGGCCAGGCGGGCGAACGAGCTGTATCCGAGCTACCCGTTTGAGGACTTCGAGCCGATTGTCACCCGCGGAACGGTGGCCGGAGAGGCCTTCGACCCGTCAGCCGGACGGGTCTCGGCCCGCCCGGCGCCAAGCGGCCTCACCCAAGATCAACTTCGCCGCGCCAGTTCTATGCTGTCGACGCTGAACAGGATCGACGAAATCACCCAAGTGTTGGGATCGTCGGTCATGGCTCAGATCGGGTCCAACACATGGGTTGCCTCTGGGGCTCACACTGCTTCCGGCAAGGCGATGCTCTCGAGCGACGCGCACCTTGCAACATCGATTCCGTCGGCCCTCTCGCAGGTCGGCCTCCACTGCCGCACACTGTCGAAGGAGTGTCCGTTCGACGTATCCGGCTTCAGCTTCACCTCCATCCCGGGGGTGGTGATCGGCAAGAACACCAAGATTGCTTGGGGTCTGTCCACCAGTTACGTCGATGTGCAGGACCTGTATCTCGAAGAGGTGGTCGGCGACACGGTGCGCAAAGGCAAGTCCTTCACTCCGCTTGAGATCCGCACCGAGCTGATCTCTGTCCTGGGAGAGGAGCAGCCTCGATCCTTCCTGGTCCGGACATCGCCGCATGGACCGCTGCTGTCCGACGTCAGCCCATCACTGCAGCGGGTCGGGGCAGCTGGGGTCGAGCCCGGAAGCCAGCCGTACGCTGTCGCGCTGAGCTGGGTCGGCCTCACTCCCGCCCGGTCAATGGATGCGATTATGGCCATTGACGCGGCTGGCAATTTCGAGCAGTTCCGGGCTGCGGCGAAGCTGCTGTCGGCGCCGTCACAGAACCTGATCTATGCCGATGTCGAGGGCAATATCGGCTACCAGCTCCCGGGGGATGTGCCGATTCGAAGCCAGGGAGACGGCCGAATGCCCGCCCCTGGCTGGGACACCAGCTATGACTGGGGAAGCAGGATCCCGTTCGCCGAGTTGCCCTACGCCTACAACCCACCAGGTGGCTTCATCGTCGCCGCCAACCAGCAGGTGATCGGGCGCCAGTATCCCTACAAGCTGGGCTCTGAGTTCTCCTACGGCTGGCGCAGCCAACAGCTCATCGACCGCCTCGCAGCTTCACCGCCGTTGTCCATCGATAGCGCCGAGCAACTGTTTTACGACAATACGATTCGGGTCGCCGCCGACGTCGTGCCTGCGCTGCTAAAGATCAAAGTCAACGACCCCTGGGTGCGCGACGGCCAACAGACCCTAGTCGGATGGGACTACTCAGCGGACTCAACATCGGCGGCGGCCGCCTACTTCAACGTGGTCTTCCACAACATTCTCAAGCTCACCTTCCGTGACGAGATGCCAGAGGAACTATGGCCGGCAGGCGGGGACCGCTGGTACGCCGTGGTGTCATCCCTGATGAAATCACCACGCAGCCGATGGTGGGACGACGTCAACACGCCGGATCGGATCGAAGTCCGCGAGGACATCCTGCTTGCTGCGCTGACCCAGGGTCGCAAGGAGATCACGTCGCTGATGTCTCGAGACGTCGACGAATGGCAGTGGGGCAAGCTACACCGAGCCACCCTGCGGAATTCGACACTCGGTGAGAGCGGCGTCGGCCTGGTTGAGCGGCTCTTCAACCGCGGCGACTACCAGGTGGGTGGCGGGCCGGCCGTGGTGAATGCCATGGGCTATGACGACCGTACGGGCTACCAGGTCGTCACCGCACCGACCATGCGGATGCTGGTCGACCTCGGTGATCTGGACCGATCTCGTTGGGTCAATCAGAGCGGTGTATCCGGCCACGCCTTCTTCCGCAACTACGACGACCAGACCGAGTTGTGGGCCACTGACCGGATGTGGCCGTTCGTCTCGTCCCGGCCTGCGGTTGACGGCCGCATGGTCAATCAGCTCCGCCTAACAGCAGGTGGTTGATCTGGTCCGCGCTAGACTGCCGCTCACCAGGCGTTGACCCGGCCATCACCGGCGAGCCTCCGGAAGAACGAGGACTTCGGCCATGGTGTCGAGGACCTTTACTAGAACCGGACGGGTGGGCCCGTCACAGCCCGGGAAAGAGCGGTCGGTGCCAAAGATCATCATCTTGGCCCGGCAAGCGAGGTGGTACCGCGGTGGAGACATCGTCCTCGTACAGCTGAAACCGGACGAGAGACGAGAGACCGTGACGATCTACCCCAAGGCGACAACCGAGCCTTTGGCCGCCACCTCCGGCGTGCCGGCCAGCCCCAAATTTCCGGAAGTTGAGGAGCGGGTGCTGGCCTTCTGGAAGGCCGACTCGACCTTTCAGGCGTCGGTCGAGCGCAATCCGGCAGGCGAGAACGGGTCCAACGAGTACGTCTTCTACGATGGCCCTCCGTTCGCCAACGGCCTGCCGCACTATGGCCATCTGCTCACCGGCTATGTCAAGGACATCGTGCCGCGCTATCAGACCATGCGGGGCAGGCGGGTGGAGCGCAGATTCGGTTGGGACTGTCATGGGTTGCCGGCCGAGTTGGAGACGATGTCCCAGCTAGGGCTGAAGACCAAGGACGCCATCCTCGAGCTCGGCATCGAGAGGTTCAATGCGGCATGCCGGTCCTCCGTTCTCCGCTACACCCGGGAGTGGCAGGACTACGTGACCCGGCAAGCGCGCTGGGTGGATTTCGATCATGACTACAAGACGCTGGAGCCCGGCTACATGGAGTCGGTGCTCTGGGCGTTCAAATCCCTATACGACAAGGGATTGGTGTATGAGGGCATGCGGGTGCTGCCCTATTGCTGGAGCGACGAAACTCCGCTGTCCTCCCACGAGCTGCGGATGGACGAGGAGGTCTACCAGAACCGAAAGGACCCGGCGGTCACAATTGGTCTGCGCCTGGAGACCGGCGAGCTGGCGCTGATCTGGACCACGACCCCCTGGACGCTACCCAGCAATCTTGCCCTCGCGGTGCATCCCGACATCGATTACGTCGTGGTTGATCAGAAGGGTGAGCGGTTCCTGCTCGCTGAGTCGCGGCTGGCCGCCTATGCTGCGGAGCTCGGCGAGGACGCAACCCAGCGGATCGTGTCCCGGCTGAAGGGATCCGAGCTGCTGGGGCGAAGCTATGTGCCGCCGTTCTCCTACTTCCTTGGCCACACGAACGCTCACCGCATCCTGCCCGGGGACTATGTGACCACAGACGAGGGAACCGGGATCGTCCACCTGGCGCCGGCCTTCGGCGAGGACGACAAGATCACCAGTGACGCTGCGGGCATCCTCACGGTGGTACCCGTGGATGCGGCCGGCAAGTTCACCGCCGAGGTTCACGACTATGAAGGCCTGCACGTCTTCGATGCCAACTTGTTGATCATTGACGATTTCAAGGCGGCAACCCGCGGGGAGCAGGCCGGCTCGGTGACACCGGGCACGGTGCTGCTCCGTTCCGAGATCTACGACCACCCGTATCCACACTGTTGGCGCTGCAAGAACCCCCTGATCTACCGGGCAGTCTCCAGTTGGTTCGTCGAGGTCACCAAGTTCAAGGAGCGGATGGGGCAGCTGAACCAGGAAATCACCTGGGTTCCTGATCATGTCAAGGACGGGCAGTTCGGGAAGTGGTTGGCTAATGCGCGCGACTGGTCGATCAGCCGGAACCGGTTCTGGGGCACGCCGATCCCGATCTGGAAGTCCGACGACCCCGCCTATCCGCGGATCGACGTCTACGGCTCCATCGCGGAGCTGGAGGCAGACTTTGGCGTCCCGGTAACAGATCTGCACCGTCCATTCATTGATGAGCTCACCCGCCCAAATCCTGACGATCCGACCGGCAAGTCCACGATGCGGCGGGTTGAGGATTTGCTCGACGTATGGTTCGACTCCGGATCGATGCCTTTCGCCCAGGTGCACTATCCGTTCGAGAACGCCGACTGGTTCGAGCACCACTATCCGGGCGACTTCATCGTCGAGTACATCGGCCAGACCCGCGGCTGGTTCTACACCATGCACATCCTGGCGACGGCGCTGTTCGACCGCCCGGCGTTCAGCAATTGCCTCAGCCACGGCATCGTCCTGGGCAGCGACGGTCAGAAGATGAGCAAGTCGTTGAAGAACTATCCGGATGTCACTGAGGTCTTCAACCGGGACGGCGCCGATGCGATGCGCTGGTTCTTGATGTCCTCGCCCATCCTGCGTGGTGGCAACTTGATCGTCACTGAGCAGGGGATCCGCGAGGGTGTCCGCCAGGTGATGATCCCGTTGTGGAACGCCTGGTACTTCTTCTCGCTCTACGCCAACGTTGCCCGGGGTGGCGAGGGTTACCAGGCGAAGATCAACTACGGTTCGCCGGATGTCCTCGACCGCTACGTTCTGGCCAAGCTGCGGGATTTTGTTGAATCGCTGACCCGGGACTTCGATGCGCTGAATATCGCGGGAGCTTGTGACGCCACCCGCAACTTTCTCGATGTGCTGTCCAACTGGTACATCCGGCGCTCCCGAGATCGGTTCTGGGACGGAGAATCGGCGGACTCGTTCGCAGCCTTCGACACCCTGTTCACGGTGCTAGAAACAACTACCCGGGCTGTGGCACCGTTGCTGCCGCTCGTCACGGAGGAGATCTGGCGCGGTCTGACCGGAGGCCGCTCCGTGCACCTCACCGACTGGCCGGCCGTTGATCGACTTCTGCCCGACGATCAGCTCGTCGCGGCTATGGACCGGGTACGGGAGGTCTGCTCGACCGGGTCTGCTCTGCGCAAGCGGGAGAATCTGCGGGTGCGGCTCCCTTTGTCATGCTTGACGATCGTCGCCGACGACGCCGAGGCGCTCCGCTCGTACGCGGTACTGATCAGCGACGAGCTCAACGTTCGAGAGCTGGTGCTCACCGATCTGGCTACCTCCGAGGAGACTGCGTTCGGGGTCCGGCAGGTGCTTCAGGTCAATGCCCGCGCCGCCGGGCCGCGGTTGGGCAAGGACGTCCAGCAGGCGATCAACGCGAGCAAGGCCGGCGATTGGGCGATTGACGCCGACGGCAACGTCAACGCTGGTGGAATCGCCTTGCACGAAGGTGAATACAGCGTTCAAACCGTGGTGGCTGATGTCGATCCTTCTGATCGACGAGCCGTGGCGATGCTGGCGGACGGCGGGTTCGTGATCTTGGACACCACAGTGACACCCGAGCTGGCCGCCGAAGGTCTCGCTCGGGATGTCGTGCGGGCGGTGCAGCAGGCCCGCCGTGACGCCGGACTGGCCGTCAGCGACCGCATCCATCTGCAACTTGCCGGCACCGACGACGTACGGGCTGCGATCGAGTCGCACGCTGACCTGATCAAGGCCGAAACCCTGGCCGAGCAGCTGACTGTTTCCGGCGAGCTGAACGGAAAGCGGACCGCGCTAGGCGATGGTCTGGAAGTCGGTATCGCACTCTCGAAGGTCTGACCCGGCCCCGGGAAACAGGACGCTCGTCGTAAGTCAAGCCTCGGTTTGGCGGCGTGTCGTCGCGTCAGGAGCAGCGAAACCCCTGTTTCCGTGCCGGTACTGAACATCATGGTCGAGCATGATCCGTTTGACTCTGCATGACCCTCATTAAGATCACGGCGTGCTTGCGGCTCTGGGTTGGGGATCGCTGGCCGCGGCATCCCTCATCATCGGCGCCTTCCTAGGAATTGTGCGGAGCTGGAAGGCCGACGTTGTTGGTGCCATCTTGGGATTCGGCGCCGGAGCGTTGATTTCGAGCGTCGCCTTCGAGCTCGCCGAGGAGGGTGTCATGATCGGCGGGCTCGTTTCGGTTGCGGTCGGCCTCGCATTCGGCGCGTTCGCGTTCTTCGCAGCCAGTCGGTGGCTCTTTCACATCGGCAGCCGGTCGGGTGGGGAAGCAGCGGGCTTCCCGCTGGCATTGGGAGCACTGCTCGACGGGATTCCTGAGCAGACTGTGCTGGGTATCGGACTAGCCAGCGACGAGGGTGTGAGCATCGCCTTGCTCATCGCGATCTTCGTCTCTAATCTGCCGGAGGCTATCGGCTCGTCGTCGGACATGATCGAATCGGGCCAGCAGCGTCGTTTCGTGATCTTGTTGTGGACGACGGTCGCTGCCATTTGTGCGCTGGCTACTCTCGGCGGCTATGTGATCGCAGATACGGCTAGTCCGCGGCTTCAAGCCGGAATCAATGGCTTTGCCGCGGGAGCTCTGCTGGTGATGCTCGTCGACTCGATGATCCCCGAGGCAAGAGATAAGGCCAAGGACTGGGCCGGAATTGCGACCGTCTTGGGCTTCGCTGTGGCCACAGGACTGTCGGCGTTGTCGTGAGGCATACATGCTGGCTTAGCTCGCCGGACGCAGCTAGGGGAGGCCATAGGCTGCTTTGGTGCACGCAGCCGTAGCAATCCACTCCGCGCCCGGGGTCGATGATGGCTGACGATGTGACGATTCGGCGCCGGGTGATTGTCCGTGGCCTGGTGCAGGGCGTCTTCTTCCGCGACACCTGCCGTCGTGAGGCCCGCTCCCGCGGAGTCAACGGCTGGGTGCGAAACCTCCCAGACCAGTCGGTCGAGGCCGTCTTCGAAGGTCCGGCGCCCTCGGTCGAGGCGATGGTCGCGTGGGCACGCCGCGGCCCTGAGCTCGCGGAGGTGACCGCTGTGGAGGTCACAGAGGAACCGCCGCAGGGCGATAGGCGGTTCCGCGTCAGTTAGGAGCCCAGACAGTATCCCCGCTTGACGACCGTCGTGATCAAGCCAGGTTCACCGGGGTAGCGGCGCAGCCGACTCATCCGCAACCTCTAGGGCACGATTTCTTGGTCCGCTGCTGGGCTCGCTGATCCGCCTACTCCGCCCTCTCATCACGTCGCCGGACTTTTGTTCAACGACTCTGAAGAGATTGCCGAAGGGGCATCGCCGAAGTCAGGGATTGGCAATCGTTCGCCGCCACGCAAGGCAGACTGGTGGGCGATGATCCCGGGCACCGTGAAACGTGCCGCAGTCCAGGCATTCACTGGAGGAAGGGTCCCTGTGGTCACGGCGGCCACGAAATCGTCGACCAGGAACTGGTGACTGCCTTCATGACCGTTCGGCGCGCCATGAAAGCTCTCCGGCAGCCGTGATGTGTCGTGGATTGGTGCATGGCCGGAGATGAATGCGGGTCGCAGTTCGGGCGCAATATGCGCGAGAGCTGGATCGTCGACAGATGTCGACGGGATCGAGTGCAGTAGCTCAGAGACATCCGTGACGCCTTGTTTGGTCTGCCAGAAGCTAGCGGTTGCGGTCTGCTCGAAGCTTCCCTCGGTGCCGAAGAAGCGAAAACGAGATTCACGGATATGGGACGGATAGCCGACACGGCGCATCTCGTTGGTTCGCAAGACACCACCGTCGGAGAGTTCGAACAACGCACTCGCGTTGGAGAAGTCATTATCGAACTGGCTCACGGCCTTATCGAAAACCCCATCGCCCCGATCGTCGACCACTCCCAGACAGCTAACACTCACCGCATGCACTAAAACGGCGCCGAGGACACCGCCAATTGCGTGGGTCGGATACAGCATCGGTGGGTAGCTTGCCGTGGCCTTCCAGTTCTCGCCGCCGCTGTACTCGTAGGCCGCATAGAAGCCGAGGTCCATGTCGTGGACGTAATCACCCTCGCTGTAGAAGACCTTTCCGAAGGCTTCGTCAGCAAGCTTTTGCCGAGCAAAGACGGTCGCCGGGTTGTAGTAGCTGGTCTCGGCCATCATGTAGATCGACCCGGTGTTCCGTACGGAGTTCAAGATCGCTTCAATCTCCACGACCGAAACCGCCATTGGCACGCACGAGAAGACATGCTTTCCGGCTTCCAGGGCAGAGACCACTAACGGCCCGTGGGTCCAGCGTTGAGTGAAGATCGCGACGGCGTCCACGTCGCTGCGAAGCAGCGCCTCGAAGTCCTCGACAACTCCGGTCAGCGATTCTCGTTCGACCAGATCGAGGGCACGGTTGTTGATCATGTCGGTGACGTACACATCACCGATACCAGGGTGCAGTTGAAAGAGTGGAGCCAATTCACCGGCGAACTGTCCTGCGCCGACAAGTCCGAGGGAGATCGTCACGGCATCACCTGAGTTCTGTGGTCAGTGTGCATTGCGGCTACGACAAAGTAGATCGCCGGCTGTCGTCATTGACGGAGCTAAAAGCAAGTCGAGTCTGTCCAGCAGGATTGCCAGGACCTTTCGACCCGAGGCTTGACAGGGGGAGCCGGTGCTGATCAATGAGAGCGCGGCTCGCACATGATCATTCGGGATTGAGTGAAGATCGCATCCACCCGATGGTCCCAAGTGTGCGTGGGGATGGTTTCCAGCACTTCATCGTCGTTCAGCAGAACCCAAACCGGGGCACTGGATGACGCGTAACGCAAGGCACGGTCGTACCAACCGCCGCCGCGACCCAGTCGATCACCTTGGCGGTTTGCAGCAAGGCCGGGACAGATGATCATCTCGGCTTCGGGAAGTTGTTCAGCCGGCACCGGCTCACTGGTTGGCTCGAGTATCCCGAACCGGCCGGAGCGGAGGGCGTCAGGGCCATCGTAGGGTGCCCAAGCCGGCTTACCGAGACCGTCCTCGCCCGGCACTGACAGCACTGGGAGGAGAACTCGAATGCCCTGAGCGGCGAACCATGCGATGAGTCGCAGCGTCGATGGCTCGGTACCGAACGACAGGTAGGCAGCCACGGTATCCGGCATCCGAGAATTTAGCGCGTCCTCGACAAGATCTTGGCGAGCGGCATCGTCGAAGGTCCGTCGCCCGGCCGGGCGGCTGTCACGGCTGAATTGAATGGCGTTGCGCAAGACAGTCTTGGCGACCCGGATGGCAGCATCGTCTGCATCTTCGGTCAGGGCTTCGTGGGGAGGCAAATGGCCAGACTGCGAGACTGCAGGCGGCTGCATGAATTCATGCTAGTGCGCGATGTGCCAAAACTAGCGTTTACGCGGCCGTGCTGTGGTGTGGCGCAATATCAGATGTGTCGGCAGCGTGATCGCCTTGGGTCGCAGGCTGCGACCAGCGGCGAGTCTGAGGGCCATTGTTGCCGCAGTCCGGCCAAGCTCGGTGACCGGCTGAGCGACCGTCGTCAGTCCAAACCGCTCTGCCATTGCATGATCATCGAAGCCCAGCACGGAGATATCGCCCGGCGCGTAAATGCCTGCGCGGCCGAGAGCCGCAAGAACGCTCAACGCCAGCTCGTCGGTCGCGACCACGAGAGCCGTCGGCTGCGTGGACCGCGAAATCAGCTCGGCGGCAATCGCCTCGCCGTCGCTGTCCGATGACGCGGTGAAGATCAGCGCTGGATCGCGGCCAAGCTTGGAACGGGCCAGTTCGGCCCGGTAACCGTGGATCCGATCTGCCGCGTTATGGACAAGCCCGCTCGGCTGCAACGTCGTTACGAAGCCAATCCTGCGGTGGCCGAGGTCGATCAAGTGGCGGGTGCCCTTGCGGGCAGCCTCCAGGTCGTCAATCGACACCGACGCAGCGCCGCGCACCCGTTGGTTCAGGTAGATCAGCGGCACCGACAGGTTTCGAAGCCGTTGATGTTCGGCAGCCGTCAGCGCAAAGGATGCGACGACAAGAGCGTCGGCATTGCGCCTGGCCGGCAGGGTGCCGAAGAACTCGGCCCGCTGCTCGTCATCGATAATCCGGTAAATGATCAACTCTTGGCGCGCGGCGTGCAACCGCTCGTACAGGGCGTCCAGCACCGAGCCGTTGAACCATGAGCTGAGCCGACCGCTGACCAGGACTGCGATCCGGTCGAGCTTTCCTGTGGCCAGGCTTGACGCTGTACGGGAGATCGAAAAGGACAGCTCCTCGGCAGCGGCAAGCACACGGTGGCGGGTTGGTTCGGCCACCAGCGATGACTCCCGAAGCGCGCGTGACACAGTGGCGACCGAGACGCCGGCCAGGTCGGCCACGTCCTGCATGCTCGATCGCTGAATCAGGCGAAACCTCCCCAGGGGTAGGCCGGGCGTGCAAACGCTGTCATGAAACTGTGATCAGGATAACGGGCCGAGAAGGTCACTCGGTGTTGACGTGTTTCGACCGCCGACCATACTCGATTGCAAGCGCTGTCATTCCACCGAAACCAGCGCACTCCTTTCATCCACCTTTCTTGTTTGTAAGGGTGCTCGCCCGTGACCGATCAGCTTCTGGTTGCCGCTAACTCCAAACTGGACGCCGAGTGGTGGCGCCAGGCCGTGGTCTACCAGGTCTATCCGCGCAGCTTTGCCGATAGCAATGGCGACGGCATCGGCGACCTTCCTGGCGTGACATCAAGGATCGGCTACCTTGCCGCGCTGGCCGTAGACGCGATCTGGCTGAGCCCGTTCTATCCTTCGGCGTTGGCCGATGGTGGCTACGACGTGGCGGATTACCGCAACGTCGCTCCGGAACTCGGCACGCTCGAGGACTTCGACACATTGGTCGAGGCGGCGCACGCCGTCGGCATTCGCGTGATCGTCGACATCGTGCCCAACCACACCTCGAATCTGCACCCGTGGTTCCAGGAAGCCCTGGCCTCTGAGCCCGGTTCGGCGGCTCGGGCGCGCTACATCTTCCGGAACGGCCGTGGGCCGAAGGGCTCAGAACCGCCGTCGGACTGGATCTCCCACTTCGGCGGCCCGGCATGGACTCGGGTGCCGGACGGCCAGTGGTACTGCCATCTCTTCGCCAGGGAGCAGCCGGACCTGAACTGGGACAACGCGGAAGTGCGCGACGACTTTCTCAAGACCCTGCGGTTCTGGGCAGATCGGGGAGTCGACGGCTACCGCGTGGATGTCGCGCACGCGCTCGCCAAGGATCTTTCCGAGCCGCTCCGGAGCAAGCCGACGCTGGAGGACGGGAGCCTACCAGTGGACGGCAGCGACCCGCTTTACGACCGCAACGAGGTGCACGAGATTTACGCGGAGTGGCGACAGGTCTTCGAGGAGTACGACCCGCCGCGGACCGCGGTTGCGGAGGCGTTCGCGCCGTCGGAGCGCCGTGCCCTTTACGCTCGACCGACCGGGCTGGGGCAGGCGTTCAACTTTGATCTTCTGATGGCCGACTACCGGGCGCAGGCGTTCCATGACGTGATCACTTTCTGCCTGAACGAGGCCGATAAGACCGGCTCGTCGTCGACCTGGGTGCTGTCCAACCACGACATCGTCCGGCACGCTACGAGATACGCACTGCCGACTGATGTCGACCTCGACGTGTGGCTGATGGCGGATGGTGCTTCGCCGATGCCGAACGAGCAGCAGGGTTTGCGCAGGGCCCGCGCCTCCACGCTGCTGATGCTGGCCCTGCCAGGGTCGTCCTACCTTTATCAAGGTGAGGAGCTGGGGCTGCACGAAGTCGCCGATCTGCCGTCGAGTGCTTTGCAGGATCCGATTTGGCACCGGACGTTGAACACCAAGAAGGGCCGGGACGGCTGCCGGGTACCGCTGCCCTGGAGCCACGACGGTGACTCGTACGGCTTCGGTGCGAGCCAGGCCTGGCTGCCGCAGCCGGCTGCATTTTCCCGCAGCGCGGTGACGGCTCAGAGCGGAACGGATGGCTCGACCCTGGAGATGTATCGGGAGGCTCTGCGGCTGCGTAGGCAGCTGCAGACAGCCGAGCGCCTGGAGTGGGTGCCCACCAAGGACCCTGACGTCCTGCACTTCGTCCGACCGGGGGGTTGGCATTGCATCAGCAACTTCGGCACCGTGCCAGTCGAGCTGCCGGAAGGAGTGCTGAGGATTAGCAGTTCACCGCGGCAGGGCCGGATGCTGCCGGGCGAGACCACGGTCTGGTTGACGGAGTGGCCGGAGGATTGACAGAGTCGACTGGCCTAGGGTGAATTCATGCCCTTGTTCGGCCGCAGAGCAACCGAAGAGCGTGTCCGGGAAGCGCCGGAAATCGTCCCTCTGCCGACCCCACCGGAGCCTGGACCTGGCGGGCTTCGATCGATGCGGGACCACCGCGAATATCTGCTGAGCTGCATCGACGAGTTGCCACCGTTCCGGCAGCAGATCTTGGATGTGCTGGGGCTGAGCATCTGCGAGGACGTAATAGCGAGCATCAGCCTGCCGCGGTTCGACAACTCGGCTATGGACGGGTACGCGGTACGGGCGGCAGACGTGGCTGTGGCGCGCCGTGAGCAACCGGTACGCCTGCCGGTTGTTGGGGAGGTGGCGGCCGGCGAAGCGGCGAGCCACCCGTTATCGCCCGGGACCGCCTTGAAGATCATGACCGGCGCTCCGCTGCCCTTCGCTGCTGACACGATCGTGCCGTACGAGAACACCGACCGCGGCACTGAAGACGTCCAAATCTTCGCACCCAGTGAGCCTGGACAGTACATCCGCCGGGTCGGCGAGGACCTTCAGACCGGGAGCCGCATCTTGCGCGAAGGTGATCAACTTGGCGCCCGAGATATTGGGCTCCTGGCGGCGATCGGCCAGGACAAGGTGCTCGTCCACCCCCGGCCGCGGGTTGTAGTCATCGCCACTGGCAGCGAGCTCGTCGAGCCGGGCCTTCCCCTCCGCGATGGTCAGCAGATCTTCGATTCGAACTCCTATCTGCTGGCTGCCGCGGCTAAAGCCGCCGGCGCCCAGGTCTATCGGGCCGGGCAGGTTGGAGACAGCGCCACGGACCTGAAGCAGCTCATCGCTGATCAGCTGATCCGCGCCGACCTGATCTTGACTACCGGCGGGGTCAGTCAGGGCGACTACGACATCGTGAAGGCCGTCATGCCGGAGATGGGTGCCTGCAACTTTGCCGAGGTCGCTATGCAACCGGGAAAGCCGCAGGGGTTCGGGTTGATCGGCGAGGAGCGGGTGCCGATGATCATGCTTCCTGGGAACCCGGTGAGCGCGTTCGTGTCCTTCGAAGCCTTCGTTCGGCCGGTTATCCGCAAGCTGATGGGCGCCCGGCCGTACGTACGCCCGGTGGTTCGATGCCGGGCTGCGCACCCGATGAGATCTGCACCTGGGAAGCTGCAGCTTGCCCGGGGGATCGTTCGCACCGGAAGCGGTGGGGAGCAGGAGGTGGAACTGGCCGGTGGACATGGTTCACACCTGTTGGCTGATCTTGCTCGGTCCAACGCGCTGGTGATTTTGCCGCCGGAAACGACCTCTGTGGCGGCCGGGGACGTCCTAGAGGTCTGGCTGCTCGACGAGTTGTCGTGAGCGAGTCGCGGTTCCCGCACCTGAGCTCCGGCGGCGAGGCTCGGATGGTTGATGTCACGGCCAAGGATGTGACCGTACGAACCGCGACTGCAGCGGGACGGGTGCTGCTCACCGCGGAATGCGTGGCAGCGTTGCGTGACGGCTCGGTGCCCAAAGGTGACGCCCTGGCAGTCGCTCGAATCGCTGGCGTCATGGCTGCGAAGCGAACGCCGGATCTAATACCGCTATGCCACCCGTTGTCGATCAGCGGTGTCGATGTTACGGCGGAGATTGCCGACTTCGGTGTCCAGCTCACTGCCACGGTGAAAACGACCGATCGTACCGGCGTGGAAATGGAGGCGTTGACCGCAGTCAGTGTCGCCGGGCTGGCCGTGATCGACATGATCAAGGCAATCGATCGTGCCGCGGTCATCACCGACGTGCGGGTCCTGACGAAGTCGGGGGGGCGTAGCGGGGCCTGGACCCGGCCAGAGGAGGAGGCCTAGCGGGTGTGACCGACACGGCGCTGGTGATCGCGGTCTCGACTCGGGCGGCAGCCGGTGTCTATGCCGACAAATCCGGCCCACTCATTGGCGCAGCGCTTCGCGATCTTGGTTTCTCGGTAGCTGGACCGATCGTCGTGCCAGATGGCGAGGAGGTCGGGGTCGCGCTGCGGGAAGCGGTGGCCGCGGGTCATGCGGTTGTCATCACGACGGGTGGTACGGGACTGCATCCACTTGATCAGACGCCAGAGCAAACTCGGTCGGTGGTGGAACGGGAGATCCCGCAGCTGGCGGCAGAGATCGCTCGCTACGGTGTCGATCATGGAGTGCCGACCGCGGTGTTGAGTCGGGGGATTGCCGGGATCGCCAAGAGCACCTTGATCATCAACCTGCCCGGATCCTCCGGCGGAGCCCGGGACGGCATGGCCGTACTAGGGCGGCTGCTGCGTCATGCCGTCAGCCAGCTCCACGGTGGTGACCACTGAGGTGAGCGGCGGCGTTGACGGGTGGAGTGGCCGTTCTCAAACACTGTTCGGACGGCATCAGTGGCCGGTAACCCTTCGGCACGGCCCAGTGGTGCTTGCTCCGATCCGCATTCGCGATCGCGCCGCCTGGGACCGCGTCCGCACTGCGAACGCAGCATGGTTGCGTCCATGGGAGGCAACGCTGCCCCCGGAATCGGAGGCGGGCCCATCCACGTTCGCCGGACTCGTCCGAACGCTGACCAAACAGGCTAAGGCGGGCCGGACGCTGCCGTGGCTGGTGCACTACGAAGTCACACCCGGCAGGGTGCAGCTCGTCGGGCAGTTGACGGTCAGCGGCATTGTCGGAGGGTCGGCGTCTTGGGGCCAGGTCGGCTACTGGATCGATGAGCGGTACGCGGGGCGCGGCATCATCCCGACAGCGGTCGCCCTGGCCGTGGACTACTGCTTCGATGTGATGAAGCTTCATCGGATCGAGATCGCGATCCGGCCGGAAAACACGAAGAGTCTCCGGGTCGTCGCCAAGCTGGGCTTCCGGCCGGAGGGATTGCGGCCGCGTTACCTCCACATCGATGGGGACTGGCGTGATCATCTGGTCTTCGCGCTAAACCGCGAAGAGGTGCCGGAGGGGCTGGTACGACGTTGGGAGAATCTCAGGCCTCGTTAAGTCACATCTGTTTACTCCCGTTTCTTGCGACACACCGATCAAGAACATCAATGGCGAGGTGGTCGCCGCTTACGGTCTGGGTGTGGGTACGACCGGTGTGATCTTCGGCGCGATCGCGATCGCCTGGCTCGCCTACCTCGTGCCACACTTCGCTGGTCGCCGGGATGGCGATCGCGGCAATGAGTTGGAGATCGACAACCGGTTCTCGGACTCGATCCGGATCGTACGGACCGGGGCCGCGCCGCTGTTGAATCAAGATCTTGAACAGATCAAGTCGTTTGAAGTCTCCACTCCGCAGACCAGGCGGGCCGCCGTTGTCGATCTTCGCCGGCTGGAACGGTTGGCCGCGCTGCGTCGGCGGCGGGTGCTGCTGGTCCTGATGGCGATGGTCAGCGCCGTGATTGGCGTTTGTGCCGTGCAGCTGATTCCGTGGTGGGCCGCGGCGGTGCCCTGCGGTCTGTTGTTGATCTTCCTTGTCGTGGCGCGGATGAGCGTGCGGATGATGCGGAAGAGCCTTGACGACCGCTATCAGTCGATCCGCCGGGGCAGCGACGAGGCGACTGTGTTTCTGAAGATTGGGGACGGCTCGAAAGAACCCACCGCGCCTGGTGCAAAGTCAACGAAGGCTGAACCTGCTGCAAGGCCGGGGGCTCTCTGGGACCCCGTGCCCATCACGATGCCCACTTATGTGTCAAAGCCGCTGGCGCCCAGAACGGTACGGACCATCGACCTTTCCCCCACGAGAGCACCAGCCACGAGCCCGGAACTCCCGGTAACGGCAGACGCTCCACCGGCCTCTGACGGATCATGGGACGACGCGCTGACAGAGCCGGAGGCGATCGAAACCGAACGGGCCGCCACTGCCTAGGTGGTAAAGTCTCGATGCTGATCGGCCTGCCGATCCGCGCGGGGCTATGGCGCAGTCGGTAGCGCGTCTCGTTCGCAACGAGAAGGTCAGGGGTTCGAGTCCCCTTAGCTCCACTAACGGCAAATACCGGCTGACCAGGTGTGACGCGTAAGTTGCCTATGGCTCACCACGATGTGATTCCGACTCGTCCGGCTGTTGTGTGCCCCCCGTGTGCCCCGGACGGTTCAGACCGTCCAATCCGCCCTTGTCAGCGGCGGTTCCCAGATAGTGCAGATAGAGATTCGTCGTCGCGACCGACGCATGTCCCATCCAGGCCTGGACGGTCACCACATCGACACCGCGAGCGAGCCACAGACAGACTGCCGTGTGCCGGAGATCGTGAATCCGTCGGCCCTCCGACATCTTCGCCCAGTTCAGGGTCCGTTTGAATGCGGTGGCATGGAGGCGGTGTACCGATTCAGTCACGAACAGCCGCTCATCCGGACCGCGGCCCTCGGCGCAGGCACGGATCAGCGGCAGCACACGATCCGCGATCGGAACCCGTCGTGACCTGTCCGACTTGGTGGTCTTTACTCGGACGCCTTCAGGCTCGGCCCGGTCAACCACGAGCATCGGCAGCGGCACCTCGACGAAATTCCGGACCCGGATCGACCGCAACTCCGACCAGCGCAGCCCAGTCCAACCGTCGATGAGTACCAGTTCCGCGAGCCGTTGGTTACGACGGCGGCCCGCTGGCAGAACGTTTCGAGCTCGGCCTCGCTGTACGGGTGCATCTCGACACGCGGCGCCCTCGCCTTCGGCACCGCGTCGGCGTGACCGGGTTGACCGCGATCATCCGCTCACGCACCGTCCAGGCGAAGAACGCCGAGAGCGAGTCTCGGAATCGCTTCACAGACGACTCGGCCAGTCCGCTGCGCACCAGCGAACGTCGTGGGCGATCGCTGGGATCAGGTTACCCTGGTCTTCTCGCTAGGGGCGCTGATCATGGCCCTGTCGGCTGGTCTCTTGTCCGCGATCGTGCTGAACAACCTGCACCGGTTCAAGCGCAGCGTTCGCAGCCTCTTTCTCCTCCCGTGGCTGCTGTCGCAGGCCATCGCGGGAACCATTTGGCTCTGGTTCCTCAATCCCAACTTCGGACCCGCCACCGCTATCACCAACTCACTCGGCTTCGGTCCCACCGTTTTCTTCCCCCGCGACCGCCCTGCTGGCCGTGACGCTCATCACGGCATGGTGGTCGTACCCCCAGGCGATGCTGCTCTTCCTCGGCGCTCTGCAAACCATCCCCGAGGAGCTCCGCGAAAGCCTCAGGGTCGACGGAGGCGGAGTGTGGCGCGACTTCGTCAACATCACGCTGCCGTATCTGCGCAACACCATCGTCTCCGTCGTAGTTGTCCTGCTGATGCTCTACCTGCAGATGGTCACCATCATCTTGGTGACCACCCGCGGCGGACCGCTCGGGGCGACGGAGACCCTGTCGATGCGGGTATACAACCAGACCTTCAGCGACTTCAACCTGTCCGGGGCCTCAGCGACCGCCATTCTTCTCTTCACCGTCAACATCGTCCTCACCCTGGCCGCCATTCGGTTCCGACGTAAGGAAAGCCTGTGACCACCGCCACTGCCACCGCCACCGCCAGCCGCCGCCGTCGGGCCGGGTCGGCTCTGCGGGCGATACCCACCTGGATCTACATCGTCGTGTCTGCGCTGATCGTCCTGCCACCAGTCGCCTGGATCGTTTCCACGTCGCTGAAAACCGAAGCCGACACCATCAAGTTCCCGCCCGAGTGGATCCCGATCCCGATCTCCTTGGACAACTACGCCGGCCTTCTCACCCCAACGAACATCCGATTCTTCGTCAACTCCCTCATCTACGCAGCCGGATCCATCGCGCTGGCTCTCCTGATCTGTATTCCAGCCGCCTATGTCGCTACGAGATTCCGCAGTCGCCGCATGGAAACGCTGATGACGGGGATCCTGGTCTTGTCGATGGTCCCAGCCATCGTCGTCTTCATCGCGCTCTACTCCATGTTCGTCAAGACTGCGCTGATCAACACCTACCCCATGCTGATCGTTGTCTACACCGCGATCATCTGCGGGCAGACCATCCTGTTCTTGCGCAACTTCATCGAGAACATCCCAATCGAGATCGAAGAGGCTGCCGCCATCGACGGGTGCACCCGGCGCCAGATCCTATGGCGCATGGTCTTCCCTCTCATCCGCCCCGGCATCGCAGCCATCGCCATCTTCATCTTCGTGTTTGTGTGGAACGACTTCCTCGTGGGCGTCACCCTCGCCACCACAGAGGACATGAGGACCGTCCAAAACGGCATCGTCCGCTACATCACTACCGGATTCGGCAACTTCTGGGGACTGTTCTCAGCCTTCATCATCGTCGCCTTCATTCCCGTACTCGCTATCTTCGTCGCCTTCCAACGGTGGTTCATCGCCGGCATGACCTCAGGAGGAGTTAAGGGATGACCGACAGTGAGCGATTATGACGCGAGCCAAGACCCTCGTCGTAGGTCCGTCACATTGGCATACGCCGCTTTACGCCGACAGAATCGCCGCCCAACACGACGTCGTTGGGCTCAGCGATCCCGACGCTTCACGCGTGAACCATCTCACCCGTCTATGGGACGCGCCTCTGTACTCGTCCTGGGAGGAACTTCTCGCCGTCCATGGAGACGCCGAATTGGCGTATGTCTTGGTACCGCACAACGCGATGCGCGAGGTCTGCCTCGCCCTTATCGCTAAGCGGATATCACTTGTCGTGGAAAAGCCGGCGGGAGTGTCTCTGCAAGAGGTGACCGACATCAGAGAAGCCGCAGAGGCTGCGGGGGTGCCGATTGCTGTTCCTCTTGTGCAGCGGGGAGGGCCCACCGATCGGTGGCTCGCCAGGGCCGGAAGCTCTGTGTACGAGAGCGTCCAGTTCATTGCTGGCCCGCCGGATCGGTACCTCACCAACGGCAGCCCATGGGTGGTTGAGCGGGAGGCCGCTGGCGGCGGATGCATGATCAATCTCGCGCCGCACTTTGTGGATCTTTTCCTGTGCTCAACCGGTGCGGGATACGCAACTGTGACTGCAGCGCTCTCTTCGAGGCTGCACCAGCGCAGCATCGAAGATTACGCCTCTTTGACACTCACTACGGCTGACGGATGTGTTGGAACTATCGAAGTGGGCTACGCGTTTCCGGGATCGCCGCTCAAGCGGCACTGCTCCTACATGCGGATCGGCGCCGCGGGGACGGCAACGATTTGGTCGGATGGCAGCGCATCCTTCACCTCCGTCGACGGCGCCACTACGACCGCGCGGATCGACGTGGACAGCGACCCCTTGTATGGCCGTTTCGTCGACAAGGTGGCCGAGCAGTTGGAGGATGGGTTCGCAGATCTCCCTGGGATTCGGGATCTGGAAGCGACAATGACGGTCATTTGGGACGCGTACGCCAATGGACGATAAGGGAGACCGGTGTCCACACCCAGCATCGATGAAGTAGCGGCAGCGGCCGGTGTTCACAGATCGACCGTATCGAGAGCGTTCTCGCGCCCCGAGTCGGTGAAGCAGGAAACCAGGGACCATGTCCGCCAAGTGGCGGCGTCAATGGGCTACACGATGAACCCACTTGCTCAGGCCCTCCGGACCAAGACCAGCACTCTGGTGCCTCTCATCGTCCCTGACATCACGAACCCGTTCTTCGCGGAGCTCACGAAGACCATGACCGCCACAGCGCGGGAGCGCGGGTACCAGCTGGTGTTGTGCGTGACGGAGAATGACGCTGGGGCAACGGCCGGATATCTCCAGGCCATGCAGTCGATGTACGCCCCATTCGCAGTGATTGCGCCCTTTAAAACTGTGGATCCCGCCGAGTTCGAATCCTTTGGATTCGGAAGCCGTCTGGTAGTCATCGACCGGGTCGAGTCCAACCGCCAAGTGCCCACAGTGACCGTCGACAGCGCGAAGGGCATCCAGTTGGCGTTTGACCACCTCCTCGAACTCGGGCACACATCCATCGCCTACGTCTCCGGCATCGTGGGAACACATACCGCCGCGGATCGACGACGGGCCTACCACGCGCTCGCTGGACTGCACCGAATGGCTCCAATCGAGCTCAACAGCGGCATTGGAGTAACGGCTGGGGAACGTGCCGCAGAAGAACTCGTCAGCATGCTCGAGCGACCTTCCGCAGTTATCGCGGCGAACGACATGGTCGCATTCGGACTCATCAGCTCGCTCGGTTCGCGGGGACTATCCGTTCCGAATGACGTCTCCGTGGTGGGATTCGACGGCCTGCAGCTCGGTGCTCGCAGCAACCCGCCCTTGACCTCTGTACAACAGCCCATCGCCGAAATGGGCCGCATGGCGATCAACCTCGCCGAACGCGCAGCACAAGCCGGCCACGTCGAGCACGTAGTACTCCAGCCGCGGCTTCTCGTGCGCTCGTCAACGGGTCCGGGCCGATGACGACACGACGGCTGCCTGGACTTCGGCACGTAGATCATGCTGCATTCACGGTTCCAGATCTGGACGAAGCAGTGAGCTTCTTCGTCGAGGTCCTCGGAGCGGAGGAACTTTACCGCTCTCAACGCGGCCCCGATGAGTCGTTCATGCCAGTCCACTTCGAGGTGCCGCCGGACGCAGCCCTCGAACTGTCAATGTTGCGGATGCCACCCAACCTGAACATCGAGCTGTTCCAGTGG
>Ga0126312_10000102_pt1 | contig 37120 bp, 34 predicted proteins | sample Plot104A_FD_92537 | JGI IMG/M metagenome (GOLD analysis project Ga0126312, IMG submission 92537) | Serpentine soil microbial communities from UC McLaughlin Reserve, CA, USA - Plot104A | ecosystem: Environmental > Terrestrial > Soil > Grasslands | place: USA: UC McLaughlin Reserve, Lake County... | reverse complement strand
GAAGGTCTGTACCCCTTCGTCTCACACGCGTTCGCGCACGTCGACCTCGGCCAGGTCGGGCTGCTCAAGGTGGGCAACCCGAAGGGCCACATGAGCCATTAGCCTCCGCGGCGATGCACGCGTTCGACGTCGGAGCCGTCAACGAGCGCCTCAAGGCGGGCAACGGCGGCTACGAGGTCGTCCACGAGTCGCCGGGGCTCGAGATCGGGGTCTACGTCCTCGTCGCGCCCGAGCCCGACCGCCAGCAGCCCCACGAGGACGACGAGGTCTACGTCGTGCTCGAGGGCCGCGGGGTGCTCGAGGTCGAAGGCGAGTCGACGCCCGTCGCGGAAGGGTCTGCGGTGTTCGTCCCGGCCGGCGCCGACCACCGCTTCACCGGGTACGAGGGATTGAGCGTGCTCGTGACGTTCGCCCGTGGGCCTAAGGGTTGAACCGCGACTCGGGCTCGACCATCACCTCGAGAAGCAACGGCTCCGTGCTTCCGGGGAGATCGTGAACTGCGGCGTCGAGGGCGGCGCTGAGATCGTCCCACGCCTCGATCCGCCGGGCCGGGCAGCCGAACGCCCGCGCCAGGCCCGTGAGGTCGACCGAGAACCCCGGCCACGGGCCTTTCCCGCCGTGCTGCTCCGCCAGCCGGTCCATCACGGCGTAGCCGCCGTTGTTCAGGACGACGAAGAGGACGCCGATGCCGTACTGGGCTGCGCTCCAGAGCCCCTGGATCGCGTAGAGGGACGAGCCGTCGCCGAGCACCGCCACGACCGGCCGCTCGGGCAGCGCCATCCGCAGCCCGATTGCGGCGGGGAGGCCGAAGCCGAGTCCGCCCATCGCCGCGCTGAGGAAGCCGAGCGGCTGCCGAGTGGCGATGCGCCCATGGAGCTCGGGTCGGTCGGACGGCGCTTCCTCCACGAGCACTGCATCGGGCGACAGGCGTTCCGCGAGCGCGGCGAGAACGTGGCCGGCACGTAGCTTCTCTCCGTCCGGCGGCGGCGCCGGCGCATCGGGGCGCCTGAAGAGTGGCTCGCCCCTGTACGGCGGCCGTTCGGCGACACGCTCGAGAATCCGGGTACAGACGGCGGCAGGAGCTCCGAGGACGACGATCTCGGCGGGGCTTCGCACCGCCTCGTCGCGATCGCCGGTGACGAGCGCGATCCGCGTTCCCTCCTCGACGAGACGGCCTTCCCCGTAGCCGCCGTACTGGCGAAAGACGGGCGCACCGACGACGAGGATCACGTCGTAGCCGGACAGCGTCCTGCGCAGGCTGCCGCGGTCGCCGGGAAGGTGTCCGGCGAAGAGCGGGTGGTCCTGCGGGAAGCCGGCGCGCGCCCCGAACGACTCCTGCCAGACCGGGCAGGCGAGATGCTCGGCCACGCGAACGAGCGCCGCCCAGCTGTCGGCGTCGTCTGCGTCGGCGCCGACCACGACCGCAGGCGAGCGCGCGCCGTCGACGAGCGTCGCGAGCGCGGCGAGCGCGGCCTCGTCAACGGCGTCGGGCGCCACGATCCGCGTCGGCGACGCGTCCTCGCGCTCGTGCGTCGGCTTAGCCCAGTCGTCCATCGGCACGATCACGACGGCCGGACCGCGCTCCAGCGCCGCCCGGTGCCACGCACGGTCGACGGCGCCCGGCACCTCCTCGGGCAGGATGGGCAGCTCGACCGAGACCGGGTAGTCGCCGGCGAGCCCTTCCAGCCGCCCCGCCAGGAACGGCTCGAACGCGAGATGACGGCGGTCCTGCTGGCCGACGAGGACGACGAGCGGAGCCTTGTTCACCCGCGCCGTCGCGAGCGCGCCGACCGCGTTCCCGAGCCCGGCGGTCGTGTGCAGGAGGACGAACGCCGGCTCGCCGCTGCCGATTGCCCAGCCTGTGGCCATCCCGGCAACGGACCCCTCGTGCAGGGCGAGGACGAACCGCAGGTCGTCGGGCAGCCCGGTGAGGAAGGCGATCTCGGTCGAGCCCGGATTGCCGAAGATCGTCGTCAGGCCACGGCGTCGGAGGATGTCGAAGACTGCGTCGCGAACCGTCACGGCGCCGGAGTATGGCCTGCAGCGACGAAACGGTCGCGACCGGCGCCGAGCCCGGCCGCGAGCAGCGCGCCTGTCAGCGCGAGCAGAACCGCGAGCGGGACGCCCCAGCCGCCGCTCCAGTCCTCGAGCGCACCGACGACGAAGGCCCCCGACGCGGCGACGCAGTAGCCGATCGCCTGCGCCATCCCCGAGAGCTCGCCGGCGCGCCTCGAATCCGGGGCGCGCAGGACGAACAGCGTCAACGCGAGGCTGAAGGTCGCGCCCTGCCCGAGCGCCAGGACCGACACCCAGAGCCACGCCGCCCCGGGCGCCAGCAGGAGCCCCGCGAGGCCGGCGGTCTCGAGCAGCGTCATCCCGGCCGCAAGGAGACGCTGGTCTCGAAGCTTCGTTGCGACGACCGGCACCGCGAGCGACGTCGGGATGCCGCCGAGCACATAGACGGCTAGGAGCGCGCCCGCCTCTCCGGCGCCGAAGCCCTCGTCGCGCAGGATCGACGGCAGCCACGCCAACCCGGCATAGAAGATCAGCGCCTGGAGGCCCATGAACGCGGTCACCTGCCAGGCCACTGGATCGCGGAGGAGGTTGAGTAGGCCGCCGGTGCCGCCACGTGCCGTCGACGATCCGCGGTCGACGAGGACGGCGAGGCCCAGAACGGCGACGGCGAGAGCGGCGGGAAGCGCCCAGACAGCGAGTGCGGCCTGCCAGCCGCCGTCCAGAGCCCGCTCGAGCGGCACGGTCAGCCCGGCCGCGAGCGCCGCGCCGCCCCCCAGCGTGGCGACGTAGATTCCCATGATCGCGCCTGCGCGGTCCTCGAACCGGCGCTTGACGATCGCCGGTACGACGACGTTGCCGACGGCGACGCCCGCTCCGGCGAGGATCGTCCCGGCGAAGAGCGCGGCCGCCGACGGCGCCGCCCGCACGAGAACGCCGACGAGGACCGGAACGAGCGCCAGTGCGAGCGCCCGCTCGGCGCCCAGACGCCGCGTGACCGCGGGTGCGATCGGGGCGAGTAGCCCGAAGCAGAGGATCGGCACGCTCGTCACCAGCCCGGCCGCCGCGGACGAGAAGCCGAGGTCGGCCGCGATCTCGTCGATCACGGGCGGCACGCTCGCAACCGGAATGCGCAGGTTCAGCCCCGCCAGGACGATTCCGGCGGCGAGCAGTACGGCGAGCCCTCTAGACCCGCTCGAGCCCGACGTAGTTCTCCGCCAGAGAGGCCGCCGCCGGAGGAGACGAGGTGACGTACGCGAGCTGCGCGAGCTGCAGCTTCATGTCGAACGCGTCGCCGCCCTCGAGCCGGTGCAGCATCGAGGTCATCCACCACGAGAAGTGCTCCGCGCGCCAGACGCGGCGCAGGACCTCCGACGAGTACCGCGCGAGCGGCGAGTCGTCGCCGCGCTCGTACCAGGCGGCGAGCGCGTCGGCCAGGACGCGGACGTCGGCCACCGCGAGGTTGAGCCCCTTCGCGCCGGTCGGCGGCACGATGTGAGCGGCGTCGCCGGCGAGGAACAGGCGGCCGAACTGCATCGGTTCGACGACGAAGCTCCGCATTCCCGTCACGCCCTTCTCGACGATCGAGCCGCGATTGAGCGTCCAGCCCGCGAGCTCGAACCGGCGCTCGAGCTCGTCCCAGATCCGCTCGTCCGGCCACTCGTCGACCTCTTCGTCGGGCCTGCACTGGAGGTACAGCCGGGTCAGCGTGGGCGAGCGCATGCTGTGCAGCGCGAACCCACGCTCGTGGTACGCGTAGATCAGCTCGTCGTTCGACGGCGGCGCCTCGGCGAGGATCCCGAGCCAGCCGAACGGGTACTCGCGCGAGAACTCGGTCAGCACCCCGGCCGGGATCGACTCGCGGCAGGTCCCGTGGTAGCCGTCGCAGCCGGCGACGAAGTCACATGCGAGCTCGCGCCGTTCCCGTTCGTGGACGAAGGCGACCGTCGGCGTTTCTGTATCGATCCCGGAGAGCGCCACGTCCTCGGCCTCGAAGAGCAGCGGCCGCCCGCTCTCGATCCGCGCGGCTATCAGGTCCTTGACGACCTCCTGCTGCCCGTAAACCGTGATCGTGCGGCCGCCTGTGAGCGACGGAAAGTCGATCCGGTGGCGCTCGCCGGCGAACTGCAGCTCGATTCCCTCGTGGACGAGGCCCTCGCGGCACAGGCGATCGCCGACGCCCATCTCCTCGAGCAGGTCGACGGTGCCCTGCTCGAGCACGCCGGCCCGGATCCGGCGCTCGACGTACTCGCGGCTGCGCGCTTCCAGGACGACCGAATCGATTCCGTGGAGGTGGAGGAGCTGCGCCAGCACGAGGCCGGCGGGGCCGGCGCCCACGATCCCGACCTGCGTCCGCATCAGCCGTCCTGCTCGTTCACGACCTCCTGGAAGACCGCGAAGGCGCCGTTCGCCGCGGGGACGCCGCAGTAGATCGCGCTCTGGAGCAGCACCTCCTTGATCTCCTCGCGGGTCAGACCATTTCGCAGGGCCGCTCGGATGTGCATCGCCAGCTCGTGCTCGCGATTCAGAGCCACGAGCGCCATGAGCGTGATCGCGCTGCGAGTCCGCCGGTCGAGCCCGGGCCGCGCCCAGATCTCGCCCCACGCGTAGCGGGTGATCAGGTCCTGGAAGTCGGCGGTGTCGTCCGTGGTCCCCGCGATCGCGGCGTCGACGTGCTCGTCTCCGAGCACCTCGCGGCGAACGCGCATCCCCTCGTCGTGGCTCATGCGGCCTCCTGCAGGGCGACGTGCTCGCTCACCGCCGCGGCGAACGCGTCGGGGCGCTCCACGTTGGCGAGATGGGCAGCCCCGTCGAGGACGACGAGCCGCGCGTCCGGGATCCCGGCCACGAGCAGCTCGACGTCCGACGGCGCCGTGACGGGATCGTCCCCGCCGACGACCACGAGCGTCGGCGTCTCGATCTCGCGGACGCGCTCGCGGAAGTCCCAACGCGAGAGCGCCTCGCACGTGGCGGCGTATCCCTCGGCCGGCGTGGCGAGGAGCATGTCCCGGAACCCGGCGACGTCGCTTTCGGGCAGCCCCGACGTGAACCAGCGGTCGAGGACGGAGTCGGCGATCGCCTCGAGTCCCTCCGCACGGACCCTGCGCGCACGGTCGAGCCAGTGTTCCGGCTCGCCGAACCTCGCCGTCGTGCACGCAAGCACGAGGCGGTCGATCCGGCTCGGCTCGGCAGCGGCGAGCCACTGGCCGATCGCGCCGCCGAGCGAGAGCCCGCAGAACGATGCGCGAGCAACGGCGAGCTCGTCGAGCAGCCCGACGACGTCGCGCCCGAGGTCGTCGATGCCGAAGGGCTCCTCCGATACCGCCGAGCCGCCGTGCCCGCGAACGTCGTAACGGACCACCCTGAACGAGCCCAGCCAGTGCTCGATGTTCCGCGACCACACCTGCAGGTCCGTGCCCAGCGAGTTCGAGAGCACGAGCACCGGAGCGCCCTCGGGCCCGTCCACGCGGTAATTGACCTTCATCGGCCGTCGCTCCTCAGCGCCTCGTCCACGAGTGCCTCGGCCGAGCCCAGATACGTCACCGGGTCGAGCGCCGCCGCGAGCTGCTCGCGCGTCAACTCGACGCGATCGTCGGCGGCGAGCTCGTCGGCCAGGCGCCCGTTGTGCCCACGGGCCCGAGCGACCGCCTCGGTCACGAGCTCCCGAGCTGCGCGCCGCCCGAGCTGTTCGGCCAGCGCGAACGAGACCCGCTCGGCGGCGACCTCGCCGCCGGAAGCACGGAGGTTCTCGAGCATCCGGTCGGGGTGGACCTCGAGCCCGGCCAGCGTCCGGCGCACGGCGTCCACCGCGCCGCCGCTGTAGGCGAGGGCACCCGACAGCGCGTGCCACTCCGAATGCCATCCGCCCACGCCGCGCTCGTGCTCCGACGAGCCCGGCGCGGCCACCACTGATGCGTAGCCGTGGACCTGCCTCGCACAGGCGACCGCAAGCGCCGGCCCGACCGGGTTGCGCTTGTGCGGCATCGTCGACGAGCCGCCGCCCCCGGTGTCGGCCACCTCGGCGACCTCGGTCTGCGCGAGCAGGACGATGTCGACCGCGATCTTGGCGAGCGTGGCCGCCACCGCCGCGAGGGCGCCCGCGAGCTCGGCGATCCGGCCGCGGTCGGCGTGCCAGGCGAGCACCGGCTCCGCGAGACCGACCTCCTCCGCGAACAAGCGCTTGACCTCGAGTCCCGAGTCGCCGAACGCGGCGAGCGTTCCCGCTGCTCCGCCGAGCTGCGCGGCCACGCGCTCCTCTTGCACGCGCGCGAGCGCCGCCCGGGTCTCCCGAACTGCGACAAGCCAGCCCGCCGCCTTGAGGCCGAAGGTGGTCGGCACGGCCTGCTGGAGCAGCGTGCGGGCCGCCATCGGTGTCGAACGATGCTCCTCGGCGAGCGCAGCACACTCGTCCGCGACGCCGTCGAGCACGTCGAGGAGCAACCCGAGCGCGCGCCGCGTGACGAGCATCGCGGCCGTGTCCACGATGTCCTGGCTCGTCGCTCCGCGGTGGACGTACGCGGTGGCGTCGTCCGGCACGGCTTCGGTGAGCGCACGCACGAGCGGCTCCGCGGGATTGCCGCTCGCCCGGCCGTCGAGCGCGAGGCGCTCGGCATCGAAGCGCTCCGGCCGGCATGCGGCCGCGATCGCCTCCGCAGCGCCCGAGGGAATCACGCCGGCCCGCGCCGATGCAGTCGCGAGCGCCCGCTCGGCCTCGAGCATGGCCGCGAGCCAGGCGGCGTCCGAGGTGACCTCGACGAACTCGGCCGGCACGAACAACCGCTCGAACATCAGACGGCGAAGAACGGCGTCTGTTCCGGGCCCTGGAGCCGGACGTCGAATACCAGGCCCGGCCGCGCGATCAGCCGCGCCCGCTCTTCCTCCGGCAGCGACGTGAGGACACGGTCCTCCGGGTTGGACTCCTCGTCAGGGAAGTAGATCCGCGTTCGCACGGGCTTGAGCAGGCCGCGGGCGAAGACGAGCAGCGAAAGGTGCGGCGCCTGCAACCCGCCGTTGCCGTCCGGAACGCGACCGGGCTTGACCGTCACGAACGAGTACCGGCCGCCCGCGTCGCAGCCGCTGCGGGCCCAGCCGAAGCCCTCGAGGTGGCGGCCGGCGGGATCCGCCTGCCAGATCTCGACCATCGCGTCGGGCACCGGCTCGCCGTCGCCGTCGAGGACCCGGCCCTCGACCCGAATCGCGTCGTCGTCCGCCGGCGAGACCAGCTCCGAGCGCTCCAGGTCGAGCAGGCCGAACGAGAAGAACGGCCCGACGGTCTGCGACGGCGTGCGCTCCGCGGCCACTCACTCCTCCATCGGCGTCTCGGTCGGGCCGCCGAGCACGACGTCGAAGCGGTACGCGAGAGCCCATTCCGGCACGGTCGTGTCCAGGTCGAACGCACAGACGAGCCGGTCCCGCGCCCTGGGGTCGCGGACGGACTGGAAGATCGGGTCGTACGCGAACAGCGGATCGCCCGGGAAGTACATCTGCGTGACCAGCCGGTTCGTGAAGGCGCGGCCGAACAGCGACAGGTGGATGTGCGCCGGCCGCCAGGCGTTCGGGTGGTTCTTCCAGGGATAGGCGCCCGGCTTCACGGTCACGAACCGGTAGCGCCCCTCGTCGTCCGTAAGGCAGCGACCCGCGCCGGTGAAGTTCGGGTCGAGCGGGGCCGGATGCCGGTCGACCTCGTGGACGTAGCGGCCCGCCGCATTCGCCTGCCAGATCTCGATCAGCGCCGAGCGCACCGGACGTCCGTCGCGGTCGGTGACCCGGCCCGTGACGAGGATCCGCTCACCGAGCGGCTCGCCCGTGTGTCCAAGCGTCAGATCGTGGTCGAGCTCGCCAACCGCATCGTGGCCGAACACCGGCCCGGTCAGCTCGGACGGCGTGTGCGGCAGGAGCAGGAGCGGTTTCGAGGGGGCGCGCAGCCGGGTCGACCGGTAGTCGGGGAAGAGGTACGGCGGGTCGGCGCCCGCCTCGTTGACGACCTCGAGCGTGCTCATGCGCCGGAAGTCTGTCCGTTTGCCGGTCGGAGCGCCCGGAGGGCGTCGAGCTCGGTGTCGGTCGGGGGCGCGCTCGTCCGTAGCGAGCCTGCGACGCGGAGCTCCCAGCCGGTCGCTTCGCGGGCCTGCTCGACGGTGACGTCCGCGTGCAGGTCGGTCAGCGTCAGCTCGCCCGTCCCGTCTGGCTCGAGCACGCCGAGGTCGGTGACGACGCACGTGACGCCCGCCCCGTCAAGGCCCGCTCCCGCCGTCGTCCGGAAGTCGAGCTGCTGGACGAACGTCCTCGGCGACTGCTTGAGCATCACGAACGTCTCGCGGCACCAGGCGGCGATCTCCGGCGCTCCTCCCGCACCCGGAAGACGAACCCTGGGCCGGTCGTACGGCCCGATCACCGTGCTGTTCAGGTTGCCGAAGCGATCGATCTGCGCCGCTCCGAGGAACCCCACGTCGATGCGCCCGCCCTGGAGCCAGTAGCCGAAGATCTCCGGCACGGACACGACCGCGTCCGCCGTCTCGGCGAGCTCGCCGTCGCCGATCGAGAGCGGCAGGTGCGACGGCTTCGCCCCGATCGTGCCGCTCTCGTACACGAGCACGCAGTGCGGTGCGTGCGTTGCCCGCGCAAGATTCGCGGCGCGGCTCGGCAGCCCGATGCCGACGAAGCACACGGCCCCGTCCCGGAGCCGGCGCGCCGCGGCGACGGCCATCATCTCGTCCGCGGTGTATGTGGGCGCAATGACCTGCGTCATGCAGTCGACCCGTTCGCGAGCACGTGCGTCTCCATCCAGCTGCGGAAGCGGTCGCGGTCGCGGCTGATCTCGTCCCAGCGCACGTAGAACCCGTTGTCGCGGCCGTAGTAACCGTGCGCGTAGGACGGGTGCGCACCCCGGGGGACGACAGACACCGCCGTGATCGTCCAGCCGGGCAGCGCGACCGCGCCCGGTCGCGGCTCCAGCTCCGCCACGACCTCCTCGACCGTGACGAGCGACCGCGTGGAGGCCAGCACGACCTCCTTCTGCACGCCGCTGATCCCCCACAGCTGGACGTTTCCGGCCGCGTCCGCGCGCTGGGCGTGAATGATCCCGACGTCCGGCCGGATCGCGGGAACGGCGGCCACGTCCTCGCCGGTGAACGGGCACGTGATCCACGCGACGCGTGTGTGTGCGGCGAGGTCGGTGCCGGCGTACCCGCGGACGACGCCGAAGGGAAGCCGCGTTGCGCCGGCCGCGTACGCCGCGGCCATCCCGGCGTGCGAGTGCTCCTCGAGCTCGAGCGGCGCGGGCCAGCCGTTCTCGACGGCGTCCCTGAGCCGGTGGAGCGAGCCGACGCCGGGGTTGCCGCCCCACGAGAACACGAGCTTGCGCGCACACCCCATCCCGATCAGCTGGTCGTACACGAGGTCGGGGGTCATCCGGACGAGCGTGAGCTCCCGCCGGCGCTGGCGTACGAGCTCGTGGCCCGCCCCGTGAGGGATCAGGTGCGTGAAGCCCTCGAGCGCGACGGTGTCGCCGTCGCGGACGAGGTCGGCTACCGCCTCCCGAAGCGGAACGATCTCGGCCATCGACCTGCCTCCGCCGCCTAGAACGGGAACGGGTGCGTGCCGCTCTGCACCGTGATCCAGCGCAGCTCGGTGAACTCGTCCATCGCGGCGCGGCCGCCGAAGCGTCCCCAGCCGCTGTCCTTGACGCCGCCGAACGGCATCTGCGGCTCGTCGCCGATCGGCTGGTCATTGATGTGGACGATTCCGGCCTGGATCCGCTGCGCGAGTGCGAGTCCCTTGTCGGGATCGCTGGTGATGATTCCGGCCGCCAGCCCGTACTGCGTGCTGTTCGCCCGGGCCACCGCCTCGTCGGGCCCGTCCACGACCTCGATCGCCGCCACCGGACCGAACGTCTCGACGCGTGCGAACTCCGAGTCCTCCGGCACGTCCGCGAGCAGCGTCGCCTGGTAGTTCGGGCCCTCCGCCGCGCCGCCCACGAGGACCCGCGCGCCCTTCGAGACGGCGTCGTCCACGCGACCCTTGACCGTCTCGACCGCCTCCTCGTTGATCAGCGGCCCGATGATCGTGTCGTGGTCCTTCGGATCGCCCGCCTTGAGCGCCTTCGTCTTCTCGACGAGCCGGTCGACGAAGCTGTCGGCGATCCCGCGCTCGACGACGATCTTCCTGGCCGACATACAGATCTGGCCCTGGTGGAGGAACGAGCCGAACGCGGCGGCGTTCACGGCGTAGTCCAGATCCGCGTCGTCGAGGACGACGAGCGGGTTGTAGCCTCCGAGCTCGAGCACCACGCGCTTGAGGTTGCGCCCGGCCGCCTCGGCGAGCTTCCGTCCCGTGTCCGTCGAGCCGGTGAAGTTGATCCGGCGCACGGCCGGGTGCTCGGTGAGCTCCTGGCCGATCGGACCGGCCTCGCCGGGGCCATGAGTGACGATGTTCAGCACGCCGGGCGGGAAGCCGGCCTCCCCGAAGACCTCTCCCCAGAGCAAGCCGCCGGAGATGGGCGACCACTCGGACGGCTTGAGGACGACAGTGTTGCCGTAGGCGATCGGGGCCGTGATCGCGCGCAGCGACAGGATCAGCGCCGCGTTCCACGGCGAGATCGCCCCGACGACGCCGACGGGCTGCCTGATCCCCATCGCGAACGTGCCGGGCACGTCGGAGGGGATCACCTCGCCGGTCGCCTGGTAGCCGGCGCCCGCCGCCTGCCGGAGCAGGTTGGGCGTGAAGCCCATCTGGAACATCCCGAAGCCGAACGTGCAGCCGGTCTCGCGCGCGAGCAGCTCGACGACCTCGTCGCGGCGGCTCTCGAGGATCTCTGCCGCGCGCAGGAAGAGCATCTGTCGCTCCCCGGGCGGCGTCTGCGACCACGCAGGGAAAGCCTCCGTTGCGGCGTCGATTGCGCGCCGGGTGTCCTCGCGTCCCGCCGAGGCGACCACCGCGACGACGTCTCCCGTGTACGGATCGCGGTCCTCGAACGACCCGCCGCCGGCGGGATCGACCCAGTCGCCCCCGATGTGCAGGCGCCGCTCGGTTGTCTCGATCGTGGTCATTGCGGCCTCCTTTGGCTTTGAATGCTCATTGGCCCACCGTCGCCGCCGCCGGCGCGCCGCTCTCCGCTTCTCCGGGCTCGGCCTGCTCGCGCTTGATCTGCCGGTACACGTGCGCGCGGAGATGCGCGAACTCCGCCAGCTCCTTGGTCGCGATCTGGTCGCGGGGGCGTGGGAGATCGACCGGCACGATCTCCTTTACCTCGGTAGGCGCGTGCGTCAGGACGACGACGCGGTCGGCGAGATACACAGACTCGTCGATGTCGTGAGTGACGAAAAGGATCGTGATCCCGTACCGGTCACGGACGCGGAGCGTCAGGTCCTCCAGGTCGCCGCGGGTCTGGGCGTCTACCGACGCGAAGGGCTCGTCCATCAGCAGGATCGACGGCTGGTAGGCGAGCGCCCGCGCGATTGCGACCCGCTGCTGCATCCCACCGGACAGCTGCCAGGGGTAGCGGTTCCCGAAACCACCCAGCCCGACCGCTTCGAGCGACTCGCGCACGAGCTCCTTCCGCTCCTGCCGGCCGAGCTTCTTGTGGCGGAGCGGCAGGAGGACGTTGTTCGCGACCGAGGTCCACGGCATCAGCGAGCGGCTGTACTCCTGGAAGACGAGCGCCATCTCCTCCGGCGGCCTCGTCACCCGCTTGCCGCGAAGGAGCACGTTGCCCTTCGTCGGCCGCAGCAGCCCGGCGACGCACTTGAGCAGCGTCGTCTTGCCGCAGCCCGAAGGTCCGACGACGCAGAGGAACTCCCCGTCGTCCACGACGAGCGACACGTCCGCGATCGCATGCGCGGCCTTGGCGCCCGCCCCGTACGTCTTGCCCACGTTCGTGATCTCGAGTAGCGCCGTCGTCGCCTCCTCGCGTTACCCGGGGATCGCAGCGCGCCAGCCGCGATGCCAGGCCAGGAAGTATCGCTCGGCAAGCGAGAACAGCACGCTGAGCAGGTACCCGAGCACCCCGATCAGGACGATCGCCGCCCACATCGGCCCCATCTGGAACGTGTTCTTCGAGATCAGCAGGACGTAGCCGACGCCGCTCGTGCTCGAGAAATACTCCGCGACGACCATGATGATCACGGCGAGCGCGAGGCTGACGCGCATCCCTGCCGCGATCTGCGGCATCGCCGCGGGCAGCACGATTCGCCTGATCCGCGCGAAGCCCCGGATGCCGTAGGACCGCGCCGTGTCGGCGAGCGTCGGGTCGATCCCCCGCACGCCGTCGATCGTGTTCAGGAGGGTCGGGAAGACGCAGAAGAAGGCGATGAACGAGACCTTCTGGGCGTTGCCGATCGAGTGCAGGAGCACGACCGAGATCGGAAGCAGCGCCGGCGGCGGGATCGCGCGCCAGAACTCGATGTGCGGCATCGCGGCGAGGCGCCCCCACCGGGAGAGCCCGAGCGGGATCCCGAGCGCGATGCCCACCACGACCGCGATCCCGAAGCCGAGCACGATCCGCTCGAGGCTCGGCACGACATGCGTCCCGAACTGCGCGAACAGCCACAGCTCGCGAAACTCGACGAGGATCGTCGACAGGCGCGGGAAGTACTGCGACTGAGCATGGACGGTCCACGCCTGCCAGGCGACCAGCAGGGCGACGGGGACCGCGATCTCGGCTGCGACCTTGACCGCCGACGAGGTCCGCGCGCTCACAGCACGCCCCGCTGCGACGGATGCCAGCGCAACGCACGCCGCTCGACCCCGGTCATGGCGAGGTGGATCGCCACGCCCAGGAAGCCCGTGGCGAGCGCATAGGCGTAGAGGTCCTCGTTCAGCCCGTACGACGAGGCTTCGTTGACCTTCTGGCCGAGGCCCGGCACGCCCATGAACAGCTCGGCTGTGAACGCCAGGATCAGCGAGACGGTCGACGCGATCCGCAGCCCGGTCGCGATGTACGGCACCGCTCCGGGAAGCGTGATGCGGTAGAGGCGCTCATAGCGCCCGAGCCCGTACGCCCGAGCGGTGTCGACCGCGACGGGATCGACGTCGTGCACGCCGTACATCGTCTGGATCAGGAGCGGCCAGAACGCGCCGAAGGCGGCGAGGAAGACCTCGCTCTTCAGCGTCGTCCCGAGCGTGAGGAAGAGGACCGGGATCAGAGCGGCCGATGGAATCGGCCGCAGGAACTCGATCGGGACGCGGAACGCCCGGGCGGCGAAGTCGCTCGTGCCCAGCACGATCCCGATCGGCACCGCAAGTGCGGTCGCCACGGCGAGGCCGAGCGCCCAGCCCCTGACCGTCTGGAAGAAGGCGGTCCAGAACGCCTCGGTGTGCATGAAGTCCCACAGCTTCGCGAACGTCGTGCTCGCCGCGGGTAGGTCGGTCTCGGAGATCAGCCCGCCCTTCGACAGGAGCTCCCAGATGAGCAGCGAGGCGACGATCGAGCCCACGAAGACGAGCCCAACGACGAGGCGGTCGAGCGGGAACATGCTCCGCGCCGAGCGCGCCTCGGAAGCCCGGACGGCGGTCACGACGTCACCGCGGGTCGCCATTGGCGGGATGTATATCGCATCCGACGCCGCGTGTTCGGTATGAGAACATACGGCCGCATCGTGGAACGGCCTGTCATGAACGAGACGCCCCAGGCGGTCCTGCTGACGCCCAGCTCGGACTTCGTCCAGTCGCTGGCGCGCGGCCTGGCAGTGATCCGCGCGTTCGACGGGACGCGGCCCGAGCTCGGCCTGAGCGAGGTGTCCCGCGCCACCGGGCTCACGCGCGCGACGGCCCGGCGCTTTCTCCTGACGCTCGTCCGACTCGGATACGTGCGCCAGGACGGGAGCCGCTTCTCTCTGCGTGCACGCGTGCTAGAGCTCGGCTACTCGTACCTCTCGGCTCTGAGCCTGCCCGAGCTCGCCCAGCCGCACATGGAGGCGCTCGTCGCCGAGGTGAACGAGTCATCGTCGATCGCCGTGCTCGACGACACGGACATCGTCTACGTGGTGCGCGTGCCTACGAGCCGGATCATGTCGATCACGATCGCCGTCGGGACCCGCTTGCCGGCCTACGCGACATCGATGGGCCGCGTGCTGCTGGCCGCACTCGATGCGGACACGCTGGAGGACCGCCTCTCGCGCATGGAGATTCGGCCGCTGTCTCCGACGACGGTCACGGACCTGGACGCACTGCGCTCCGAGCTGGAACACGTTCGGACGCGTGGGTGGGCCGCCGTGGACCAGGAGCTGGAGCTGGGCGTCCGTTCCGCCGCGGTACCGATCCGCGATGCGAGCGGGACCGTGTCTGCAGCGATGAACGTCTCGGTCCACGCGAGCCGGATGACGATGCAGGAGTTGCGAAAGCAGGTGCTACCGAGTCTCCTCCGAGCCGCCGAGGCGATCGAGGTAGAGCTCGGTTCCGTAGCGGCGCCCGGAGCTCGCCGGATCTCACTGGAGAGTGAATCTTCAAACGACAGAAAGGACGGCACATGAAACGAGTCGCTAGGGGCTTGAGCCGCCGCGTGATCGTCGCGACGGTGGTCGCGACCGTGACTGCGGCGACCCTCTTCGGCGGGGCGACCGCGAGCGCCCGCGACAACGCCGGCACGCGGCAGCTGGCAACCGTGACCGTGGCCACGCTGCCGATCGCAAACGCGCTGCCGATGGACCTCGGGATCAAGAAGGGCTTCTTTTCGGCCCAGGGGATCGAGATCAACAAGCGCACACTGCAGAGCGGCAACGACGTCGTGCTCGCGCTCGCGAACAACAACGGCGACATCGGCTACCTCGGCTTCGTTCCGATGATGATCGCCCGCACACAGGGCATCGCGCTCACGACGGTGGCGGCCAGCGAGGTCGAAGGCACCAACGAGACCGACAACTGGCAGAACATCCTCGTCAAGGGCTCGAGCTCGATCCGCTCGCCGTCCGACCTCGCAGGGAAGACGATCGCCGTCAACGCCCTCAAGGGTGTCGGCGAGGTGATGATCAAGGCGGCTCTGAAGAAGCGCGGCCTCAACCCGAGCTCGATCCGCCTCCTCGCTCTGCCGTTCCCGTCCATGCGCTCCGCGCTGAACAACGGCCAGGTCGACGCGGTGTGGACGCCGGAGCCGTTCCTCTCGCAGATCCTCGGCGACGGCGGGCGGACCGTCCTGGCGCCCGGGCCGGTGCTGGGCAAGTTCTGGCCGATCGGCGGCTACGCCGCGATGGACTCCTGGGCGAAGAAGAACCCGGGTCTCGCGGCCAAGTTCAAGAAGGCGATCGACCAGTCGCTCACGTACGCGCAGGCGCATCCCTCGGAGATCCGGGAGCTCCTGCCGGCAGCGACGCGGAACGTGCGGCTGCCGATCTGGAGCCCGCTCGTCGACCGCGAGAAGCTGACCCAGCTGGCGAGGTACGCGAAGGAGTTCGACGTCATCTCGACGCTCCCGAACCTGTCGGCGATGGTGCCGAGCAGCGTCACGGGCGGGAAGAACCTGCAGGGCACCGTCGGCAACCGCTTCATCACCCTGCGGCTCGACGGGAAGCCGGTCACGACGCTCCAGCACGGCAAGTACACGTTCATCGTGTCCGACACCTCGAAGACCCGGAACTTCCGGCTCTCCGGTCCCGGGGTGAAGAAGCAGACAAGCGTGAAGGGCACCGGGCGGAGCCTCTGGACGGTGACGCTCAAGAAGGGTACTTACACGTTCAGCTCGAGCGGCAAGCCCGTCCTCAAGCGGACGCTCAAGGTTCGCTAGCGGAGCTTGCGGAGGGCGCCTTCGGGCGCCCTCCGCCTAACCCCAGACCTCGGCGGCGAGCTCGACGATCAGGGCGAGCTTCGCCCACTGCTCGTCCTCGGTCAGGACGTTGCCCTCGACGGTCGAGGAGAAGCCGCACTGCGGCGAAAGGCAGAGCTGCTCGATCGGCGCGTACTTGGCCGCTTCCTCGATCCGCCGCCTGAGCTCGTCCTTCGACTCCAGCTCCCCGCGCTTGGTCGTCACGAGGCCGAGGACGACGTGCTTGTCGCCCTTCGGCAGGAAGCGCAGCGGCTCGAACCCGCCCGAGCGTTCGTCGTCCCACTCCATGAAGAACCCGTCCACCTGGAGCTCGTTCAGGAGCGCCTCGGCGACGAAGTCGTAGCTGCCTTCGGCGGCCCACGAGGAGCGGAAGTTGCCCCGGCACATGTGGGTCGTGACGCTCATCCCCTCAGGACGTCCGGCGAGCGCCTCGTTGATGTGCCGGATGTACTCGACGTGCTGCCGCTGCGCGTCGCCGCCGATCGAGGCGATGTATTCGCGCTGGTGCGGGTCGTTCATGTACGCGAGGCTCGTGTCGTCGAACTGGAGATAGGTGCAGCCGAGCTCGCCGAGCCGGCGCACCTCCTCGGCGTACGCCGCGGTGAGGTCGGCCCAGAAGGCGTCCAGCTCGGGATAGACCGACTCGTCGACGGCCGCCTTGCCGCCGCGGTAGTGGACCATGCTCGGCGACGGAATCGTCAGCTTCGGGACGTTGGTCGTCACCGTTTCGCGAAGGAAGCTGAACGCGTCGCCGAAGATCGTGTGCGAGAGGCCGAGCTTTCCGTCGACGTGGAGGGCCGCCGGCGTGAACTCGATCTCGCCGTCCTCGTTGAAGAACTTGACGGCGATGTGGCCCGACTCCTTGGTGATTCCGTCGAGCTGGTAGATGAAGTCCATGTGCCATGACTCGCGGCGGAACTCGCCGTCGGTCGCGGACTGCAGGCCTACGCTCTCCTGCTTCGCGACGGCGTCGCGGATGGCGTCGTCCTCGGCCTCGCGAAGCCCGCCCGCGTCGAGCCTGCCGGCGGCGAAATCGTCGCGGGCCCGAAGTAGCCGCTTCGGTCTGAGCAAGCTGCCGACGTGGTCGGCGCGGAACGGCGGCTTCGTGCGCCGGCCGGCCCCTGTGACGGTGGCGGTTTCCTGGTGCATGCGAAGCCTCCTCCGATGCGACTGGTCGGACCGGACGGTATCTCAGCAACGCAAGACGTGACGCGATCCACACGCGTCGACGCATAGCGGCCAACGAGCGGCGAGTCACCTGGTTGTCCGTCCGGAGGACGAACGCGATACGAGTGAGAGTACGGGCTTGTCTCCGCGACCTCCAGTTCGCTGCTCACTGCAGCGGTTCTGCCCGCGCTTTGATCCCAACGTGACTCGGATGCAGCTCCACGGTCACCTCGAGGAACCGGCGGCCGGGGCCGCGATGTCACCCGCGCAGCGCTGAGGGGGGCCACGGAGGCGGGCCGGCGGGTCCCGACGGCACCGCAGGCCCTGCGCACGAACGAAGTCACGCCAAGGGGAACAGGGTCATCTGAACGCAATCCGTACGCTTTTCGCGATGGAGCCCGAAGCGGGTTCTGCGGAGCCACTGGTCCTCATCGCCGGCCTCGGCCAGGCGCCTTGGGTCTGGCGCGACGTCCTCGCCGCTTTTCAGCGCGACCGACCGGTGATCGCCTTCGAGGCGAGAGGCACCGGGACTCAGGCCGAGCTTCCTGCACGCCGCACGGTCGAAGAGATGGCGGCCGACGTCCGCGCCGAGCTCCGCGAGCCGGCGCACGTGCTCGGGTTCTCGATGGGAGGCTACGTCGCCCTGACCCTCGCGCTGGCGGAGCCGGCGCTCGTACGCTCGCTGGTATTGGTCGCGACGGGCGGGGGTGGACCCGGACGAATCCCGCGCCCGCGCTATGTCGCGGACGCGACGGCCGAGGCGCTCGGACTCCCGGATCTTGAGTTCGCGGAGCGGACGATGCCGTTCACGTTCTCACCAGGCTGGGCGGAGGCGAGCCCCGAGCGATTTCGAGAGATCATCGAGGCGCGACTCGAACACCCGACGCCGTATGAGTTGCTCGAGGCGCATGCGGCTGCGTGCTTTCAGTTCTACCACGAGGGATGCGACGTCGAGCGGATCCGCGTGCCGGCGCTCGTCGTCCACGGTGACCAGGATCTGATCGTTCCCGTCAAGAACGGACGGATGCTCGCCGAACGACTCCAACGCGTGAAGTACATCGAGCTCCCCGGCCGTGGACACAACCTGATGCTCGAGGATCCGGAGACGTTCATGCGGGTCGTCCTCGGGTTCGTCGGCTCGCTCTCCGCGCCTTGACAGCTACGCCGGACGGCGGGACACTCGTCGCGGTCTCGAGAAGGGAGTCGGATGGTCGAAGCCGAAGCCCTCGTCGTCGCGCTGTTGGCGGCGGCCGTGGTAAAGCTCGCGCAGCGACGCATCCCGGCCGCAGTCTTCCGGGCGATTCTCGCCGTCGGCATCCTCGTGCCGTTCGCCGCCCTCTTCTACGCAATGTGGCTCCTGTGGGACGAATGGATCGGCTGGCGAGAGCTAACGTTGTTCCTCGGCCTCTACGTCCTGACCGGCTTTGGAATCACGGTCGGCTTCCACCGTTTCCTGACGCACCGCAGCTTCGAGAGCGGCCCGGTGCTGAGGTTCCTCCTCCTCGGCCTCGGCTCGATGGCGAACCAGGGCCGGTGCATCGATTGGGCGGCGCACCACCTCAAGCACCACGTTTACTCCGATCGCGAAGGCGATCCCCACAGTCCGCTCGACGGTCTTCTGCACGCGTACTGCGGCTGGATCCTGCGCGGGCCGCCTGCCGACCGGAACCGCTATTGCAAACGACTGCTCGAAGACCGAGTCGTCGTCCTCGCAGACCGGCTCGCCCCATTCTGGGTCCTCCTCGGCCTGCTCGTGCCGTACGCCGTCGCGGGTTGGCGGGGGCTGCTCTGGGGCGGCCTCGCCCGGATCGGTTTCACGAACCATGCCGCCTTCGCCGTCAACTCGCTCGGCCACACCTACGGCAGCCAGCCCTTCGAGACCGGCGATCGGAGCCGCAACAACTGGTTTCTTGCGCTGCTCTCGTTCGGTGACGGCTGGCACAATAACCACCACGCGTTTCCGGCGATGGCCTCGCACGGCATGACTCGCCGCCAGTTCGACCCTGCCGGGCTCGCGATTCGCGCGCTCGCGAGGCTCGGGCTCGTCTGGAACGTGAAAGGCGCGCCCGCCCCGTACGCCACCGAACGTCGCTTGCGGCTCGCGTCTCCCGTCCGCGGCAACGAGGCGCCTCCGTGATCGCCGAACGCCTCCGCACGGCGCGCGCAGCGGGGGTGACGCTCGCAGTGCTCACCGAGCTTCTCGGCGAGTACCGCCCGCGGGACTTCGGCGTCCGCTTGTGGGACGGCTCCGTATGGGAGCCCGAGCGGGGACAGCCGGAGCGGTTCACCCTCGCGCTCCTCCATCCAGGCGCGCTCCGACAGATGTTCTTGCGCCCGAGCGAGCTCGCTCTCGCCGAGGCGTACGTCTACGGCGACTACGAGATCGAGGGCTCTCTCGAGGCGGCGCTCCGTCTCGCCGACCACCTCCTCATCGAGCAGCCTCCTTCGGCCCGTGCGCGTGCGCGCTCTGCGCGTCGTCTCCTCCAGTTGCCGGCCAACGGCCGCGTGCCGTCAGGTACGCGTGCGGTGTCACTGACTGGAGAGAGGCATTCGCTCGACCGCGACCGTCAAGCCGTCAGCTACCACTACGACCGCTCGAACGAGTTCTTCGAAATCTTCCTGGACCGCGAGCTGGTCTACTCGTGCGCCTACTTCACCTCCGAGGACGAGGACCTCGAGACGGCGCAGCGCCGAAAGCTCGACTACCTGTGCCGGAAGCTACGTCTCCGTCCTGGCGAGCGGTTGCTCGACATCGGCTGCGGCTGGGGCGGCCTAATCCGGCACGCCGTTCGCAACTATGGCGTGGAGGCCGTAGGCATCACCCTGAGCGCGCGTCAGGCCGAGCTCGCGAGCGAACGAATCGCCCTGGCCGGCCTCTCCGATCGGTGTCGCGTCGAGCTGCGCGACTATCGGGAGCTGGGCGAGCCGGGCAGCTTCGACAAGCTCGTCAGCGTCGGCATGTTCGAGCACGTCGCCGAAGACGTCCTCCCGGCCTACTTCGCGCAGGCGTGGCGGCTCCTCCGCCCGGGCGGCGTCTTTCTCAACCACGGCATCAGCCGGCCGGTCGGACAGCCGCCGCGCCGCGGACCCTCTTTCCTGCAGAAGTATGTCTTCCCCGAGGGCGAGCTCGTTCCGGTCGGAGCGGCCGCGCTCATGGGCGAAGACGCGGGCTTCGAGGTGCGCGACGTCGAGAGCCTTCGCGACCACTACGTACTGACGCTCAGGCACTGGCTGCGCCGGCTCGAGGCCGGCCGGGAGGCGGCGGTGCGGGCGGCCGACGAGACGAGCTACCGGGTCTGGCGCCTGTATATGTCAGGCTCGGTCCACGGCTTCCGCACCGGGCGCGTGAACGTGCACCAGACGTTGTTCGTCAAGCCCGACGGAGGCAGGAGCGGCCTACCGCTCACCCGAGCGGACTGGTACTCCTAGCCGGCAGCGATCAGAGCCGTGCGAAGCGAGTCGCCCTCGGACGCGAAGCGCGGAGCGTCGACTGAGTGGAAGTACGCGAGCGCCTGAGTCAGCTGCGCTTCCGCATCTGCAACGCGGCCCTCGGCCGCGAATTCACGAGCCGCGCGAAGGCGCACGAAGGCCTCGAGAGGCCGATGCCCGCCCGACCCGTAGTGGTCCGCAGCGCGAGCCAGGTCGCCGGCCGCGAACGCCTCGGCCGCTTCGAGCCAGCGCGTCCGCTGCGCATCCCCGGGCTTCGGCCTCATCCACTCGACCAGCTCCGCCGCGCATCCAGCCTCGTGCGCCACCCACAGCGCAAGCGGGTGTCCCCGGTAGAAGCGCCCCGCTGCCGGCTCGCGCTCGTCGGCCAGCACCTCGTCGATCAGGCTCGCAGCCTGCGTCGGCTCTCCGGCCTCGGAAAGCATCCACGCCCGAACCGACAGCGCACCCCAGAGGATGTGCGGGTCCTCGCTCGCCCGGGCGAGCTCGAGCGCGTTGGCGGTGTCCTCGAGCGCGCCCTCGAGGTCCCCGCGCGAGAGCCTGATCACGGCGCGAAGACCGCGGTCCCCGCTGACGAGCATGAAGTGCCGGGTTCGCTGGCCCAGGACGCGAGTCTTCGCGACCGACGGAGGAAGGGCGTCGATCAGCTCCGTCGCCCGCTCGAGATGCTCGAACGCGCGCTCGCGCAGCCCGCGCGTCCACGCGACGTGCGAGAGCATCACCTCGGCCTCCGCGGCCGCTTCCATGTTGCCGGCCTGGCGGAGCGCGTCCGCCGCCTCGACGAGGGCGTCGTCGGCCGCCTCCTCGTTGCTGAAGCGAGCTTCGCCGAAGCGGAAGAGCAGGAGCGGACGCGCAGGATCGTCTTGGGCGGTCAGGTCGAGCGCACTGGAATAGAAGCCTTTGGCGGCCGCGAACGAGTTGAGCGAGAGCGCACGCTCGCCCGCATCTCGGAGCGCATCTCGCGCGCGCGGCGCGAGCGTCGTCGTGTCGGCGCCGCTTGCCGCCGCGAGCTCGAGCGCAGCCACGTAGTGATGTGCGAGCAACTCGGCATGATCCTGTGGTCGTCCGAGGGACTCGATCCACTCGGCCGTGCGCCGGTGCATCCTCGCACGGTCTGCCCGCGGGATCTGCCCGTAGGCGACGTCTCTGACGAGCACATGGCGGAACGCGTATTCCCGCTCGCCGGCGACAGACGACTTCCATTCGCGTCGGATGAACTCCTTGCGCTCAAGAGCGTGGAGGCGGTCGGCCAGGCCGTCGTCGGACGGCAGCGCGCCCGGCCAGAAGAACCTCCCGACGACGGCCGCCGACTGGAGCACCGTCTTCTGCTCCGCGGCAAGCGTGTCGAGCCGGGCGGCGATGAGGCCGTGGACGTTCTCCGGTAAGGGGATGTCCGCCGTACCGCGTTCGAGGAAGAGGAGCGCGAATTGCTCCGCGTAGAGCGGGTTTCCGCCGGCGCGCTCGAGCAGTGCGGCCTGCGTCTCGGCGGGGAGAACGGCCTGGTGGAGGACGCTCGCGATGAGTCGCGCCGCGTCGTCGTCCGCCAGGGGCGACAGCCCGAGGGTGAGGGTGTTCAGCTTTCCGCCTCCCCAGCCCGGCCGGCGCTCGAGCAACTCCGGTCGCGCCGTGCAGAGGACCATCAGCGGGACGCCGGTCACCCGGTCGGCGAGCTCATCGAGGAAGTCGAGCACGCCCTCGTCGGCCCAGTGCAGGTCTTCGATCACGACCATCAGCGGACTCCGCTCGGCAATCGCTTCGAGGAATCGTCGCCAGTAAGCGAACGAGTCCTTGCGCCGCTCGCTGGCGGTGCCGGCCGCGGCTTCCAGGCCGACGAGCGGCGAGAGCGCGCTCTCGATCTGCTCGAACTCCGTCTCCGGAACGACCTCCCGGACTGCGCGTGCGAGCTTCGCCGCGACGACGTCCGCATCATCGCTCTCGAGGATCCCGGCCTGCGCCTTGACGATCTCCGCGACCGCCCAGAAGCTGACCCCGTCCCCGTAGGGCAGGCAGCGGCCCTGCCGCCAGCAGCGCTCGTGGTCGTCCTGGAACCGCGCGCTCACGAGCTCTTGCACGAGCCTGCTCTTGCCGATCCCCGGAACCCCGACGAGGGTGACGAGTTGCGGCGCGCGCTCCGCCTCCACGCGCTCGAGCGTCTCGCCGAGCAGCGTCAGCTCGCGCTGCCGCCCGACGAGCGCCGTAGTGCTCGACGGGCGCAAAGCCACGTCCCCCGCCAACAGCCGGACGGCCTCCCACGCCGGGACCGGCTCGGTTTTCCCCTTCGCGCGGACCGCCGCCAGCGGGACGTATTCGACGAGATGCCGCGTCGCGTTGTACGTCGCCTCGCCGACCACCACGCCGTTGACCGGCGCGCCCTCCTGAAGACGAGACGCCGTGTTCAGCACGTCTCCCGCGGCCAGCGTCTCGCCCGCCGCGGGTCGCGCGTCGAGCCGGACGATCGCCTCGCCGGTGTGCACGGCAATTCTGACCTCGAGCCGGCCGTCCGCGCGAATCGCGTTCCGGACCGCCAGAGCGGCCCGAACCGCCCGCTCGGGGTCGTCTTCGTGCGCGAGCGGAGCGCCGAAGACCGCCATCACCGCGTCGCCGATGAACTTCTCGACGACGCCGCCCAAGCGTTCGAGCTCGAATCTGACGAGCGCCTGGTAGGGCGCGAGTATCGCCTCGACGTCTTCCGGATCCAGCTGGTCGGCGCGTTGCGTGAATCCGACGATGTCGGCGAATACGACCGAGATCACCTTTCGTTCGCGGCGTGGCTCCGCGGACATGCATCGAGTGTACGACCGCACGGGCCGGAATCCGGAGTGTCTGGGGGCTCGTCATCAAGATGTCAAGACCAGCGATGCTCAGCGTGCGAGTGGCGTTGTAAGGTTTCGCGCCTAAGGCGCAGGTCGCCGCAAACGTCACGCCGCCTGAGGGGGAGCCATGCACGCCAAGGGTCTGCAGCTGCTCGTCGCGCTCGCAACGGCCGTCGCACTCGTCGTCGGAGTTCCCGCCGCCGCCGATGTCGGAAGCGGCTCGGGGCCGCCCACCTCGATCGGCACCGGCGGCGCTGCCGCCTCGGTGGAACGGCTCGCGACCCAAGTGGGCGTCGACATCCTGCGACGGGGCGGGAACGCCGTCGATGCGGCCGTGGCCTCTGCGGCTGTGCTCGGAGTCACGGAGCCGTTCTCGTGCGGCGTCGGGGGCGGCGGCTTCATGGTCGTTCGGACCGCGGGCGGGCGCGTGACTACGATCGACGGGCGCGAGACGGCGCCGGCCGCGATGCATCCGACCTCGTTCTGGGAGAACGGCGCACCCCTTCCGTTCAACGACGCGCGTTACAGCGGTCGCTCGGTCGGCGTTCCCGGCACGGTCGAGACGTGGGCGGACGCGCTCGAGAAGTTCGGGACGATGTCGCTCGCAGAGGTCCTCGCGCCGGCGATCCACGTCGCGCGCCACGGCTACGTCGTCGACCAGGTGTGGTTCGATCAGGTGAACGCCAACCGCGACTGGTTCGACGACGTCCCGGCGAGCGCCGCTCTCTTCCTCGACCCCGACGGGACGCCGCGCGACGTCGGGACGGTGTTCACGAACCCGGCGCTGGCCAAGACCTACGAGCGGATCGCGCATCTCGGCGCCAAGGGCTTCTATCGCGGTGCGGTCGCCGACGCGCTCGTCCAGACCGTCCAGCACCCGCCCGTCGCCGCCACCGCGAATCACGTCTGGCGCTCCGGCGTGATGAAGATGCGCGACCTGCACACCTATGTTGCGCCCGAGCGCGCGCCGACGCACGTGAACTACCGCGGGCTGGACGTGTACTCGATGGGCCCGCCCTCGAGCGGCGGCTCGACCGTGGGCGAGGCGCTGAACATCCTCGAGGGCTACGACCTCGCCTCGATGACCCGCGAGCGGGCTTTGCACTACTACCTGGAGGCGTCGCGCTACTCGTTCGCCGACCGCAACGCCTACCTTGCGGATCCCGCCTACTTCAAGGTCCCGCTCGCCGGACTGCTCTCGGAGGAGTACGCGGCGACGCGGCGGGCGTTGATCACCGAGACCGCAGCACCGGGCGCGGTGGCGCCGGGTGATCCCTACCCCTACGACGGCGCGGAGACGACGACACATCTGACCACCTCGGACAAGTTCGGAAACGTCGTCTCGTACACGTTCACGATCGAGTCCACCGGCGGCGCCGGTCTCGTCGTCCCCGGCTTCGGGTTCTTGCTCAACAACGAGCTGACGGATTTCAACTTCGACTCGCTGACGCATCCGAACCGCGTCGAGGGCGGCAAGCGGCCGCGGAGCTCGATGGCGCCGACGATCGTGACCAAGGCCGGTAAGCCGTTTCTCGCGCTCGGCTCGCCCGGCGGCGCAACGATCATCACGACCGTGCTGCAGATCCTCGTCGACCGACTCGACCTCGGCATGACGCTCCCGCAGGCGATCGCCGACCCGCGCGCAAGCCAGCGGAACGCCGTGAACACGGGCGCGGAGCCGGCGTTCCTCGCTTCGCCGGAGCGCACCGTCCTCGGTCTGCGCGGTCACCAGTTCACGAACGCGGGCGAGATCGGCGCCGCGACCGGGATCGAGTTCCTCACGGGCGGCGGAGTGCTCGCCGCGGCGGAGCCCGTCCGCCGCGGAGGCGGGAGCGCTATGACGGAGCTGCCTTAGTACAAGCCTCCATCGGTCGGGTTGGACCCGCGGTTCGCCAGTGCCGCCGAGCTGTCAATCTCGCGGCATGCGTCTCGTGCCGTGGATGGAGCCGCTCTTCCGCGACCGCGAAGCTGCCGGGCGCGTGCTGGCCGCGGCCGTCGCCGAGTTGACGCTCGACGATCCCGTCGTCGTCGGCGTCGCGCGCGGCGGCGTTGCCGTCGCGGTCGAGGTCGCGCGCGAGCTCGAGGCGCCGCTCACCGCCGTCGACGTGGAACGCGTGAACGCGCACGGTTTGCGGCTCGGTGCCGTCACCGCCCACGGGCCGGCCTACCTGCACGGCGTCGGGGAGGAGGACGTCGAGCCGGTCGTCGAGCGGGCCCGCCGCGAGGCCGCGGCGCTCGAGGCGAGGCTCGAGCACGAGACGCTTCCGGTGGTCGGACGGACGGTGGTGGTCGTCGACGACGGGCTGATCACCGGGCTGACGCTCGCCGCCGCCTGCCGCTGGGCGCGGGCCGAGGCTGTTAGCCGGCTGGTCGCCGCCACGCCAGTCGGCCGCGTCGATGGGCTTGCGCGCGTACGCGAAGAGGCCGACGAGCTCGTCTGCCCGCACGAGCTGACGGAGATCGCCGTCGTCGGGCAGGCCTACGACGTGTTCGACCCGCTGGACGAATGGTACGTAGGCGGGCTGCTCGCGCGTCACTAGAGCGCTCGGGCGACTTCTCGCCGCAGACACGCTGCCTGAGCGCCGCGCCGCGTACCATCCGCGCGGCGTCATGCCCCGTGTCACCATCGACCGGACCGGCGCGCTCGTCGTCGAGGGCGCGAAGACGTTCCCGCTCGGGCTCTCCAATCCCCCGCCGCTCGGCGGCAAGACCCCCGAGGGCAAAGACGGGCTGAAAGAGCTTGCCGACGCCGGCGCCAGCTTCGTTCGCACCGGACGCGGCGACTGGGCGGCCGGCCAGATCGACGCGCAGATCGCCGCCGAGATCGCCCGCCTCGAGGAGGCGGCCGCGCACGGCCTGCATTCCTGGGTGTACCTCGGCCATCTCCCCGACCTCCCGGCGCAGGCCGGCTCGGCGAACGAACAGCTGCTGACGACGATCGTGAACGCGCTCAAGGGCCACGCCGCAGTCGGCGCGTACAAGGGCATCGACGAGCCGCGCAATCCGTTCCTCGGCGAGAAGTGGATCCGCCCCGCCGGCCTCGTGCGCGCCTACCGCAAGCTGAAGGCGCTCGACTCCAACCACCCGGTCGTGATCATCCAGGCGCCGCGCAGCCCGGTCCAGCAGCTGACGCCGTACCGGCCGGCCTTCGACGTGACGGGCGCCGACATCTTTCCGGTCGCCTATCCGCCGGGTCAGCACTCAGACGTGAAGAACAACGACATCAGTGTCGTCGGCGACGTGACGAGGAAGATGGTCCGCGCCGCGGGCGCGAAGCCCGTCTGGACGACGCTCCAGATCGCCTGGACGGGCACGCTTCCGAACAAGCGGAAGCCCGGGATCGTGCCGCGCTTCCCGACGCTCCACGAGGAGCGGTTCATGGCCTACCACGCGATCGTCTCCGGTGCGCGCGGCCTGATGTTCTTCGGCGGTCACCTCACCCAGGTGATGCGGCCCGTGGACGCGGGCCTCGGCTGGAACTGGACGTTCTGGAACCTGGTGCTCAAGCCTCTCTTCGAAGAGCTGACCTCGACGGCCGTCGCGCCGGCGCTCGTGGCCCCGAACAGCCCGGCGCGCGTCACGGCATCGGCCGCGGACGTCGAGCTCCTCGCGCGCACCGACGGCCGCTTCCTCTACGTGATCGCGGTCAGGCGCGGCGGCGCGACGAACCGGGTCGCGATCTCAGGCCTGCCCAAGATGCGGAACGGCGAACCGATCGGCGGCGGTCAGGTCCTGTTCGAGTACGCCCAGGCCCCGCCGCCGCCTCCGATTCAGCCCGGCAAGCAGGCGTTCCGCTCCGTGAAGGTCAGTGGGGGCTCGTTCCGAGACTGGTTCGGCCCCCACGACGTTCACGTGTACCGGTTTCCGCTCTAGCCTAGGCCTCGACCGGCCTCTCCGCTCCGACCGGAGCCCGCTCTTCGCGCTCGTGCGGGGGCTCGATCGTGATGTTCGGCAGCGTCCGGTCGAGCCAACCCGGGATGTACCAGGTCTTCTCACGCATGAGCGTGAAGAACGCGGGGATGAGCGTCATCTTCACCACGAGCGCGTCCGTGAGGATTGCGACGGCGAGGAGCAGGCCGAACTCCTTCGAGATGCGGTCGGAAGTGAGGATGAAGGCCGAGAAGACCGTGCCCATGATGATCGCCGCGGCGACCACCACGCGACCGATCGCCGCGATTCCGTGCTCGACCGCCTCCCGGGTCTTCAGGCCGTGGACGTGCTCCTCGCGGATGCGGCTCGTGAGGAAGACCATGTAGTCCATCGAGAGGCCGAAGAGGATCGCGAACGCGATCGGCGGCACGAACGTCTCGATTGGGCCGGTCCGGTCGAGCCCGGTGAGGCTCATCAGGTGGCCCTCCTGGATCACGAGCGTCAGGACGCCGAACCCGACGAAGGCGGAGAGGATCGTGGCGACCGAGGCCGTCAGCGCGACCACGATCGACCGGAACGCCATCGCGAGCACGAGGAACGTCACGCCGACGATGTAGAGCAGGAAGAGCGGCAGCCGTTCCATGATCCGGTGGGCGATGTCGATGAACGCGGCATTCAGGCCGGAGACGTAGACCTTGGCCTGGCTACCCTCCGTCGCCGCCGGCACGACGTCGTTGCGCAGACGGTCGACGAGCTGCTCGGTTTTCTCGTCCTGCGGCGCGGAGTCGGGCGTCACGAAGACGATCGCCACCGTCTTCGGGTCGTTGAACTGCGGCTCGCTCGCGGACGCGACGTCGTCGAGGTTGCGGGCGCCGTCGTAGACCCGCTGCGGCGCCCGCTGGTCGCCGTTGACGTCGACGACGATCGGGATCGGGCCGTTGAAGCCCGGCCCGAAGCCCTCGGCGAGCAGGTCGTACGCGCGGCGCGCGGTCTGCGCGGTCGGCTGGGTGCCCTGGTCGGACGCGCCGAGCCGCACGAGCGCGGACGTCGCGGCAAGCGCGAGCCCTGCGAGCAGCAGGATCACGAACACCGGCTTGGCGTGCGCGGTCGTGAATCGACCCCACCGCGCGATCAGCGTCCGCTCGCGCGCCACTTCTGAGTCGTCGACCTGCCTGAGGAACGGGACCTTGAGCCGGTCGACCTTGTGTCCGAGCTTGGCGAGCACCGCGATCAAGAGCGAGTTCGCGATCGCCACCGTCGTCAGCACTCCGAGCGCCGAGCCGATTCCCAGCTTCGTCACGAAGTCGAGGCCGAAGAAGGCGAGCCCGCTCACGGAGATCGCGACCGTCAGCCCGGCGAAGAGCACGGCACGCCCCGCGGACGCGCCCGCCTCGGCCGCCGCGTCCGCTGGCGGTATCCCTTCGTGGAGGAGCTGCCTGAAGCGCGTGACGATGAACAGCGAGTAGTCGATGCCGACGCCGATCCCGATCATCGACACGAGCAGCGGCGTGACCGTATTGATGTCGGTGAAGCCGGCGATTATGAAGAGCAACACGAACGCCGTCCCGACCGCGACGATCGCCAGGGCCAGCGGGATCGACGCCGCCGCGAACGTGCGGAAGACGACGAGCATGACGATCAGCGCGGCGAGCAATCCGAGCAGCTCCTGCGTGCCCTGCTCGATCGGCGGGAACTCGGCATCACCGTTGAATTCCGCCGTGACGCCCGCCGACGCGACTGCATTGCGAACCGTGTCCTCCACGGCGACGACCTGGTTGCGATCCTCGGTCTCGATCGTCTCGGAGAACTGCGCCTCGGCGTAGGCGATGCGCCCGTCGTCGGAGAACGTGTTCTTGCTGAACGGATCGCCGACGCTTTCGATGCCGGCCTTGTCGTCCGTGGGCTTGAACTCGCCTGTCTTGAGCTTCGCGATGGCGGCGTTGATCGCCTCCTTGCGCTCGGGCGTGTCCAGTCGCTGCCCCTCCGGCGCGGCGAAGACGAGATTGAGGACGGCGCCCTGCTCGGAGGAGAACTTCTCCTTGATCAGGTCGGTTGCCCGCTGGGTGTCCGACCCCGGGATCTCGAACTTGTCCTCCAGGCCGCCGCCGAACGCGAAGACGAGAACGATGAGCGCGGCGATGATGGCGCCCCAGGCGCCGACGATACGCCATGGATGGGTGGCGCAGGCGCGCATCCAGCGCGCGAGCCCTCCGGTCGACAGGCGTTCGTGGGCCAGGCGTCTCTCGCGGTCGCCTTGGGGGGTGGCGGCGTTGCTCATGCGGCTCTCCTCATCTAGTCGCTTCCTAGTAGTCACTAACCTAACGACTGACCAGAGTGCCCGAACTCATCGGTCCACCGCCACTTTTGTGACCGACTGGTGAACGGAGGCTCTGGCCGGACGCGCCCCTTTTGTCCGTCGCAGCGCTGTCATATAGTCGGCCGGTTACTCGATCGGGCGACCAGGAGGAGACAATGAAGAGGAAGTACGCGGTGGGGGGACTCCTCCTAGCGCTTGTGGCGACCGGGCTCGTGCTCGTGGCGGCGGGGTCCGCGAAGTCCGACCAGGAGACGTTCAAGGCCGCCTGGATCTACGTCGGGCCGCACACCGACGGCGGCTGGTCGCAGGCCCACGACGCCGGGCGGCTGAAGGTGCAGAAGGCGCTCGGCTCCAAGGTGCAGACGACCTACAAGGAGAACGTTCCCGAAGGCCCGCAGGTCGCACAGGTGATCGAGAGCCTGATTCGCGACGGCAACAAGATGATCTTCGCGACGTCGTTCGGGTTCCAGACCGCGATGGTGGCAGCGGCCAAGAAGCACCCCGACGTCTACTTCGAGATGGCCACTGGGACCGCGCAGTCGAAGAACATGGCCGAGTATTTCGGCGCCAGCGAGGACGCGATCTACCTGTCCGGGATGGCGGCGGGAGCGGCAACGAAGAAAGGCACGATCGGGTACGTCGTCCCCTTCCCGATCCCGGAAGTGATCCGCCACGCGAACGCGTTCGTGCTCGGGGCCCAGGCGACCCGGCCCGGCACCAAGGTGCGCCTCGTCTGGACGCATTCGTGGTTCGAGCCGAAGAAGGAGCGCCAGGCTGCCGAGAGCCTCGTCTCCGCGGGAGCGGACGTCATCGGCCAGAACGTGGACAGCCCTTCGGCCGGCCAGTACGCGCAGTCGAAGAAGATCCCGTGGGTCGGCTACAACTCGAACGCGAAGAAGTTCGCTCCGACGTCGTGGCTCACCGCCGCCGTCTACGACTGGGGCGTCTACTACGTCCCGCGCGTTAAGGCGGCGATGAACGGGACGTGGAAGACCGGCTTCTACTACGGGGGCCTGAAGGACAAGTTCGTGGGGCTCGCCCCCTACGGGCCGAAGGTGACCGCCAAGACGAAGGCGGCGATCGCCGCCAAGAAGAAGGCTCTGATCAAGGGCACGTTCTACGAGTTCGCCGGACCGCTCTACGACCAGTCCGGGAAGCTGCGGGTCAAGAAGGGCCAGAAGCTGACGGTCAAGGACCTGTACGCGATGAACTGGCTCGTGAAGGGCACGATCGGCAGCGCGAAGGGCTAGCAAGGCGAGCTCGCCCCTTCCGAGCGAAGACCAGGCACGAGGCGCCGACACTGCCGGCGCCTCGCCGCTTCCCGCGGTCTCGATGCGCGGCATCACGAAGCGCTTCCCCGGCGTCCTCGCGAACGACCAGGTCGACTTCGAGGCCGCCCCCGGCGAGGTCCACGCGCTGCTCGGCGAGAACGGCGCCGGGAAGACGACGTTGATGAACGTGCTGACCGGCCTCTACCGGCCTGACGAGGGCGAGATCCGGATCCACGGCAAGCCGGTCGAATTCCATTCGCCGAGGGACGCGCTCAACGCGGGCATCGGCATGGTCCATCAGCACTTCCGCCTCGTCGAGACCCTGACGGTCGCGGAGAACATGACGCTCGGCTGGCACACGCCCCGCTTCTGGCTGGGGGCAAGAGTCGGACGGCGGCAGGTGCGCGACGTGTCGGAGTCGCTGCGGATGGCCGTCGACCCGGATGCCCGCGTCTGGCAGCTCTCGGTCGGCGAGCAACAACGAGTCGAGATCCTGAAAGCGGTCTTCCGCGGCTCCCGCGTGCTCATACTCGACGAGCCGACAGCCGTTCTCACCCCACAGGAGGTCGAGCAGCTCTTCGCGACCCTCAGGGTAATGGCTCGCGAAGGGCACTCGGTGATCGTCATCACGCACAAGCTGCACGAGGTGATGGCGGTCGCCGACCGGATCACGGTGTTGCGAGGCGGCAAGTCCGTCGCGACCCTTCCGGTCTCCGAGGCGACCCCTCGCTCGCTGGCGGCCCTGATGGTGGGGCGCGAGATCGCCGAAGCCCGGCGCGTCGAGCGGGAGCACTCCACGGGGGAGCTCGTGGTCGAGGTCGCGAACCTCACCACACCCGGCGATCGCGGCGGGTTCGCGGTCAGAGACGTCTCGTTCGGAATTCGAGCGGGTGAAATCCTCGGAGTCGCAGGAGTGGCGGGAAACGGCCAGCGCGAGCTGGCCGAGACGGTCTACGGCATCCGCGCCGCCGCGGCCGGAGTCGTCCGCGTCAACGGCAAGTCCCTGCGCCCGGGCGATCCGCGAGCGGCGATCGGAGCAGGCGTCGCGCACGTCCCCGAGGATCGACTCGGCACCGGATTGGCCCCGAGTCTGAGCATCACGTCGAACGTCTCGCTCAAGACCTACCGCACGGCCCCGATGTCGCGGGGGCCGCTCCTGCTCCTTCGGCGGATGCACGAGCGCGCGCGCGCTCTCATCAAGCGCTACGACGTGCAAGCGCCTGGGCCTGACACACCGGTGCGCAACCTGTCCGGCGGCAACCTGCAGAAGCTCGTCCTGGGCCGCGAGTTCGACGGCGAGCCACGCGTGCTCGTCGCCGCGCAACCGACGCGCGGACTTGACGTCGGCGCGATCGAGACCGTCCATTCCTACCTGCGGCAAGCGGCTGCAGACGGGGTCGCCATCCTGCTGTTCAGCGAAGACCTCGACGAGATCCGCGCGCTCGCGGACCGCATCGTCGTCATGTACGAGGGCGCCCTCGTCGGCGAGCTCGATGCATCGTCGGCGACCGTCGAGGAGCTCGGCCTGCTCATGGCCGGCGGGCGGGCCGAATGAGGTTCGAGCGCAGGCTGGATCAGCCGCGCTGGTTGATCTTCGCCGTGCCCATCGGCTCGATCGCCGTCGCTTTCGTGCTCATGGCGATCGTGCTCGTGCTCACCGGACACGCGCCGGGGCCGACCTTTCGCAGGCTGCTCGACTCGGCCTTCTTCGCCAACGGCGCTCTCACCGCGACGTTCGTGTCGTCCACGCCGATCCTCTTCACCGGGCTCGCGGCCGCCGCGGCGTTTCGCATGCAGCTCTACAACATCGGCGGCGAAGGGCAGTTCTACCTGGGGGCGGTCGCCGCGGTGGGACTCGCCCTCTACCTCGGCGACCGCGGCCTCGACTCGACGCCCGTCTACATCGTGGCGATGGCTCTCGTCGGTGCCGTCGCCGGTGCGGCCTGGGCGGCGATCCCCGCGCTCCTCCGTGCCTTTGCGCACACCAACGAGATCATCACCTCGCTGATGTTGAACTACGTCGCCGGCCTCCTGCTGACCTACCTGATCATCGACAGCCATTCCTACTGGCGCGACCTCGAGTCGTTCGAGGGTCAGACATTCCCACTAGGCAAGACGATTCCCGAGCAGGCGAACTGGCCGAGCGCCTCCCTGGACGCCTTCGGCGGCGTGTTGCTTCCGCTCGGCTTCGGCGTCGGCATCGCGCTCGCCGCGGTGATGTGGATCGTGTATTCGAGGACCCGGTTCGGCTTCGAAATCCAGGTCATCGGCGACTCTCCGCGGAGCGCCAGGTTCGCCGGGATGCGCCTGCGCCGAAAGATCCTCGCCGTGATGTGCATCTCCGGCGCGATTGCCGGGCTGGGCGGCGCGAGCTACGAGGGCGACTTCGCGTTCCAGATCGACCCGACTGGTCTACAGACGTCGTTCTACGGCTACACCGGGATCGTCGTCGCGGCCCTCGCCCGCTACAACCCGCTCGCCGTGGTTCCGGTGGCGTTCCTCCTCGGCGGGCTCCTGAGCGCCGGGTACACGTTGCAGGGCGCCGATTTCCCGTCCGGCCTGGTCGGCGTCATGCAGGGGCTGATCCTCTTCTGCGCTCTCGCGGGTGAGGTGCTCGTCCGTTATCGCCTTCGGATCGGCCGGCGCGCACCGCGAGGCGTCGAGGCACAGGCAGAGACAGCTTCGTGACCGCGCAGGTCGTCGCGAGCGGGATCAACGACAGCTTCGTCGTGATCATCGTCGCGTCGGCGGTTCTCTACGGGACACCGCTCCTCTTCGCCGCACTCGGTGAGCTGCTCGCCGAGCGCTCCGGCGTACTCAACCTCGGAGTGGAAGGGATGATGCTCGTCGGAGCCGTCATGGGTTTCTGGGCCGTCCAGCGCCTGGACGCCGCAGGTGGCGTGTCGTTGGCCGGCGCGCTCGTCGTTGCGGCGGTCGCAGGCGCGGCGATGGCCCTGATCCATGCGTTCCTCGTCGTCACGCTGCGTGCGAACCAGATCGTCTCCGGCCTCGCTCTGACGATCTTCGCGGGCGCGGCTGGCCTCTCCTCGTACCTCGGCAACGACCTGAATCTCAGCGGATCCCCTGCGGACCACGCGTTCTCGGGTCTCGACGTGGCGAGCCTCGGAGACGTCCCGGTCCTCGGGCCGATCCTGTTCGACCAGTCGGCGCTGGTCTACCTGTCGTGGGCCCTCGTCGTCGGGATCGGCCTGTATCTCGCGCGGACGCGGCCGGGCCTGAACCTGCGCGCCGTCGGCGAGTCGCCCGCCTCGGCGGACGCGATGGGAATCGGCGTGACGGCCTATCGCTACGCGCACACGCTGGCCGGCGGCGCGCTCGCCGGTATCGGCGGCGCCTGCTTCAGCCTGCAGATCACGCCGCAGTGGGTCGGCGGGCTCACGGGCGGCGCAGGATGGATCGCGGTGGCGCTCGTCATCTTTGCGTTCTGGCGACCCGATCTGTGTCTCGTCGGCGCATACCTGTTCGGGGCCTTCTCGGCGCTGCCCTCGACGCTCCAGGCGCGCGGTTGGCTCGGAGGCATTCCATCGGAGGTCTTTTCGTCGCTCCCGTACGTGATGACCGTCGTGGTGCTCGTCGCGGTCTCGTCCGGCGCCGCGAAGAGACGTCTCGGCGCGCCGGCCGCGCTGGGGATTCCGTATGTACGCGAAGAGCGGTAGCCTCGCGCCCGATGTGGACGCGGCCGAGCGGATACGCGTGATCCACGACATCTCCGTCCCGCTCCGGACGGGGATGGTCGTCTACCCCGGCGACCCGCCGATGACGATGACCCGCGCGATGTCGCTCGCCGTGGGCGACATCGCGAACGTGAGCCAGATGGAGCTGGGCGTCCACACGGGAACGCACGTAGACGCCCCGCTCCACTTCTTCGACGGCGCTCCCGCGGTCGAGGCGCTCGAGCCTTGACGCGCTAGTCGGGCCCGCCGAGGTGGTCGAGGTGACCGGCCCGGGCGACATCGGGCCCGACTATCTCTCGGTCGGCGGCGTCGAGACCCACCACACGCTGTTGCGGGCGAGCATGATCGCGGTCGAAGGCCTCGACCTGCGCGAGATCGAGCCCGGCCCCTACATGCTGGTCTGCCTGCCGCTCAAGCTCGTGGGCGCGGACGGCGCGCCGGCCAGAGCGATCCTGATCGACCCCTAGCCGCGCGCAATCGGGTCCGCGAGACTCCGCCGGTGCTGATCGCCCAGATCTCGGACCTGCATGTCGGCGGCGCGCGCTACCGCGAGGACCTGCTCCGGACGGCGATCGGCGAGATCAACGACGCGGGCGCCGACCTCGTGGTGGTAGCCGGCGACCTGACCGACGACGGCTTCCCCGACCAGTATCCCGTCGCCCAGGAAGAGCTCTCCGCTCTGGCCGGCTCGGCGCAGATCGTGCGCGTCCCGGGCAACCACGACGCGCGCAACGTCGGCTACGTCCACTTCGAGGACACGTTCGGCGGCCGCGACTCGCGCCTGCGGGTCGACTGCGGCGGGCTCGACGTCGCGCTCGTCGCCGTGGACTCGACGAAGCCCGACCTCGACGAGGGCGAGATCGGACGCGAGCACTACGGCTGGATCGAAGAGGGCTTCGCCGGCGAGGCCGAGCTCCGCGTGTTCGTCTGCCACCACCACCTGATGCCGATTCCGGGGACGGGCCGCGAGCGCAACCAGGTCCGCGACGCCGGCGACGTGCTTTCGCTGCTCAGGAAGTGCAGCGTCGACCTCGTCCTCGCCGGTCACCGGCACGTGCCGTACGTCTGGCCCGTGGCCGGGATGCTGCTCGTCCACTCGGGGACGGTGTCGACGCTGCGTACCCGCGGCTTCCCGAGCCCGGCGTACAACCTCGTCACCGTGCGGGACGGCCGCATCTCGGTCGAGCTCTGCATCCCGGGCCGCGGCCGTCAGAGCCTCGGCGAGTACCCGCGCGACTGGCCGGAGGAGCTCACCGCCCGTCACGTCGACCCGTTCGTCCGCGCTCAGCGCGGCGTCTCGCTCGTGGACGACTAGGCAGCGAAGAGGGGCGCCCCAGCCGTTGCGGCCACGGCCGGACGCCCCCCATACTTTGGACTCACCGCCGGCCGCGAAGTTCAAACCGACCGGGAGGGCCACGCGGGGGCCGCATACCCGCGCGTCTCTCCCGGTACGGCAAGTAGATGCGCCAGCGCGGCGGGTCTTGCGGTTTGGTCGGCCTAGATGGAGCCGGAGAACGTGTCGCAGGCGGCCGGCTTGCCGTTCTCGTAGCCGCGGCTGAACCAGCGGCGCCGCTGCTCCGACGAGCCGTGCGTCCAGCGTTCGGGATTCACCTGGCCCTGGGTCGCCTCCTGGATCCGGTCGTCACCGACCGCGGCGGCCGCGTCGATCCCGTCGTTGATGTCCGCTTGGGTGAGCTCCTCGATGAAGCCCGTCGCCACCGCGTTCGCGGCCCAGACGCCTGCGTAGCAGTCGGCCTGGAGCTCTGAGCGGACGGCGGCGCTGTCCGGCCCCGTCGCGCCCGCGCGAACCTGGTCGAGCGTGCCGAGCAGGTTCTGGACGTGGTGCCCATACTCGTGCGCGATCACGTACGCCTGCGCGAACGGCCCGCCGCTCGCGCCGAAGCGCGTCCGCAGCTCGTCGAAGAAAGCGAGGTCGATGTAGACCTTCTGGTCCCGTGGGCAGTAGAACGGGCCGACCTGCGAGCTCGCGTAGCCGCAGCCGGTCTGCGTCGAATCGGTGAAGAAGACGGTCTGCGCCGGCTCGTAGCGCTTGTTGCTCCGCTCGAAGGTGGCCGACCAGAAGCTCTGCACGCTGTTGACGACGCCGACGATGCGGCAGTCGTCGCGCTGGTTCGCATCCTCCCCCGACCGGCATTCCTCGAGCACCTGACCGGGCGGCTGGCCCGAGACGGACCGGTCGTCGAGGCCCGAGAACGGATCGCTCGTTCCGCCCCCGGTCGGATCGACGCCGAGGAGGAGCGCGATGACGAGCACGACCAACCCGACGCCTCCCCCGCCGACGGCGAGGCCACGACCGCCTCCGACGCCACGCCGGTCGCTGACCTGCGACGGATCGAGTTGTGCTCCACGACGGAATCGCATCGAGTGGTTTGTGCCTCCAAGATGCTCTCGACGAAACCACGGAACCGGAGGAGAGATGACGACCGAGACGTTCGACCTGATCGTGATCGGGGCCGGGTCGGCCGCACGCGCCGGCGCCGAACGCGCTGCCCGTGATCACGGCGCACGCGTTGCGATGATCGAGCGCGAGCGCTGGGGCGGCAGTTGCCCCAACGTCGCCTGCCGCCCCACGAAGGCGTACCTCGTCGCCGCCGAGCTCGTGCACGACATCAACGCCCTCGCGGCGCGGCTCGGGATCGAGGCCGGAGAGGCGCGTGCGGACCTCGCCCGCGTCAAGGCGTTCAAGGACTCCGTGCTGTCGACGCAGGAGCAGTGGCGCGAGCGGCTCGCGAAGGCCGGCTACGAGCTCGTCGACG
>Ga0126312_10000101_pt1 | contig 37272 bp, 41 predicted proteins | sample Plot104A_FD_92537 | JGI IMG/M metagenome (GOLD analysis project Ga0126312, IMG submission 92537) | Serpentine soil microbial communities from UC McLaughlin Reserve, CA, USA - Plot104A | ecosystem: Environmental > Terrestrial > Soil > Grasslands | place: USA: UC McLaughlin Reserve, Lake County... | reverse complement strand
CACCAACACAGTTATAGATACAATTCCAGTAGGAGATAATCCAAATAATATAGCATATGATCCAGTAAATGAAAGAATGTATGTAAGTAGAACAGGTGAAAGTAGTGTCTCTGTAATTGATACAAACACCAACACAGTAACAGGTGCACCTATTCCAGTAGGCAATCAACCATTTGCTATAGCCTATGACCCTGTTAATCAAGATATGTATACTCTTAATTTCGGTGATGGTACTATATCGGTAATTGATACCGACACTAATACTGTAATCGATACAATTCCAGTAGGAGATCAACCAACAGGTATAGCCTACGACTTGATAAATCATAGAATGTATGTGACTAACACTGATGATGATACTATTTCTGTCATAAATCTCTGCCCTCGTCCTGAACTACAACAACAAATAACAAACGACATTATTACTACTACTATAAGCAACAACAACAATGATCATACTTTCATTAAAAATATAATTGAACAAAAAGAGAAGCAAAAACTAATAGAAGAACAAAAAATGCAAAAAAGTAATGTAATGTCCCCACCATCACTTCCTTAGAATATAATTCCAATCCCAATTTCATAAAGAGAAAAATAATAAGTTTAGTAGGAACAGAACCATATATTATTGAAATAGGAGATTTTGATTAAATGTATTAACCAAAACAAATTTTTTTTATTTAAACAAGTATTTGTACTAGAAGAGGGAATGATATCTCATATTCTAATCTAATAGATTTGTAATTGATTCTTGCATTCTTTTATTCTTGTTCTTTACAATCTCAATAACCTGGACCTTGTCTATCTTTGCTAATTGGCAAGCAGTATCCAGATACTTGACATAGTTATCAAGAGTTGATTGTTTTTCATTTAACAAATATTCATATTCTTTTATTGTCCTTTGAGCATCTTTATCAGTAAAGTATTAAGATCTGAATCCAATGGAATCTTGTAGTTTTTACCTTCTATTAGTTGACCAATCTTCTTTTGCTTGAACATCTTTACCAAAGTTTCAACAACATCGCCATCAGAAACATTTGACATCAAGCCAACAATTCCTTTAATGAATTGAAGGTCATGTCTTATACTTGATGTAATATGGATAATGTCATATTTACCTTAACCTGAATTTCTTTTACATCTTGTACTACTTCGTTTATTACTACTACTCATATCTGGCTAGATTAAGTGAAAAGATAGCGTAACAATAACAAGCACGATATTGTTACTGTAACATTAACTCTATTTTTAATTTATTATTATTATTATTATTATTAATTAAATTATTTATTTTATTTATTTTATTTTTATTTATATGACATAGTGTTACAGTAACATTATCACGCACGATAGTGTTACAATAACTTTTTTCAGAATTTGAAGGATATGAAAGGAACTCTTGAAAATAAAAGAAAGAGGCCAAAAATAAAGGAGATTCAGTTGGAGAGGATTTGCTTAGGCTATATAGAAAAATCTTCTTTTAATTTCTGGATTTGTCTCTTCTGCTTCTACAATATCTTCTTTTTTGAGTGTAAATATACTTGTTCCTAAAAACTAGATCTGAACGTGGGATGCTTTTCTTCTAGGACATTGTTCTGTTACACTCTCCCTCCAATCAAAGTGTTCTCATTGTTATATCCTTCAATACTTCGCAAAATTTATTTAATGAAGTTTAAAACACTAATATTAGAAAGAGAAATAGAAAATTGGGAAGGTTTTACTTCAAAATTGATAGAGAAAGATAGAAAGTTATTTAATCAATTGTTGAGATCAGCATACAAATATTCACTTTCGATAGAAGCAAAAGGTGAGAACTATTCTATACAATCATTACTAATGTCTTTGTTGTTTGAACAATACAAAGTAATGAAAAATACTAAGTTAAATTAAAACCATCTTGTATTGTTGTTGTTATGTTTGTCATCATAACAAACAAGTAAATATTTGATAATAGTATCATGAGTTTCAATATTATAATTCCGTCTTGAATGTTCCTTACGTCTTTCAAAAATGGATAGAGTTATTTTCATTATCTTTGTATTGATATCAGTATATTGATTTGTTTTAGTATTATTATCATCACTATCATTATCATCTTTTGTTGTAGAGGTTGTGGTAGTCGTTGTTGTATTGTTAGTGTTAATAGGTCTTAAACCAGTCAAGTTACCAAATCCAATATTACCAGATTTTCTTCTCAACTTTTTTTTACACTATTATATACTACTATACTCAACGCTAAATGTTTTTTGCATTATTGAAAATGTGTATACAGATTATTACTTTTTGGATTTGTTGTTGATGCTATTTTATCATTATCTGCAGTAGTAGATTTGTTGTAGAAGATTTTTTAATTGCTTCTTGAAATCTGTCATACAGTAATATATCTACATAATCTTCTGAGAACTTTTCCTTTTTTGCTTTCTTGTATATCTCGTGAAATACTTCTCTTGCTTTGACAAAGTATATCAAGTATTCTTTAATTAGATTAAGTTCTGGAGATAATTGTTTATTTTCAGTCATAAAATATATCATTTATTTATAATATCAAGAAAATAATAAAAGATTATTGTTTTCTTTCTTGTTTGGATCGTTGTTCTTCTAATTGCTTTTTTATTTCTACTTTAGGATTTGGAGCAATAACTATTTTTTCCAATTCGTCAAATGAACAATTTACATATAGTTCGTATGGCAGTTATATGCTCAATATTAAATCATACATGAATGTGTACAATATTGTGTCTTTATCACTTCCAATACTTTTTCAATAATTTCGTCTACTTTTTCCTTTGAGAATTCAATGTAATGTATATCTCTTTTACCACTGTATTTGTATCCAACTAGTTCTTGTTGTTGATAAACTGGTTCAGTAATTACTTCATTGTATTTGTCTTCTATATGATCAGTTACTGGTGGAATAATTCTCTTAAACCAATCTTGGCCTATACAATTCTCATAATATATCAAATATTCTTTTCTTTCCCTTTTAGGAGAATTATAATCAATTGTCTTTACACGTACAATCTTTGTTACAGTCTTGGTTATAGGTTCTACACTGGTATCAACTTTTGAAATAAAATTCTTTTTCTGTTGGTTTAAGTTCTCTGGTGGTGTCAAACCCTGTTCTCTGTAACTGAGTTCAGTTCTATTGTTGTATTCAATTGCTGGCTTCTTATTTACCTTTTTTAAAGGTACAAAATTGCTATGTGTTGTTGTGGTTTCTTCATCATCATTGTACTCAATACTTTTAGTTTTATTATTTTTACTTGTTACTGGCATTATTATCATCAATATTATAATCTAAAAGCATATTTGAATATTGATGGTTAAATAGATTATCATATATCTGGCAAAACTTATAAGCAGATACATGTATATAATACAAATGCAAATATGATAAAACAAGAATACCTTTTGAAAGAAGAAGATATTGCTAAAACGACTTTAAGAATTCCTAATAGTATCCTTAGAGAATTAAAACATTTGAGTATTGACGATAACAAAACACTAACAGAGATTGTAGTAGAAGCACTAACCTATTACCTGGAAGAGAAAAGAGGTAAGAAGATAAAATAAAATGATACTAATAACAGACAAAAAGAAACAATTTAGAATAGAAGAGATTGGTAATATCCATAATCTTTTGAATAATTATTATATTCAGAATGTCTTTGTATGTCAATCAGGAACAAAAGAGTATCAAGACATTCTAACAAGATTTTCCCAACTATTAGATATCTTGTATCAAATCATACAAGATATGAAGAGATATAACAATAACAATAATAGTGGGTGTTATAGGTATTGTATTCCTTTAACACCCAATAGAAGATGACATTCTCAATGTTGACTTAATGGTGCATTATGACAGTAGAAGGTAGGATAAAAGAGTGTTGTTTATATAATTTAATTTAGAATATGCAGAGGTTCAGTAATAATAACTAACATGGGTGCTAAATGATGATGACAAACCTCTACCACCTTCACCCTGGTCTATATGACAGAAACCCAATTTTACCTTATTGAGTACTTGTGGTAAATACTATATTATATTATAAAATAAAAAATTGTTCTTTCTAGAGTTTGCAATAATACTAATTCTTAACTTACTGAAGATTATTTATTAAAATTAATAATTTCTTTTGTTGTCTCATTAAATATTATTTGTGCAACATAATCATCTATTCCCAATTTTTCTGCAATTTGTGATGGACCATGTTCTAAAATCATTTCAACTGTAAAACCATTGATCTGTAATATTTCAACTAGACCTTTGGGAATATCTAGATAGTCTAATCTTTCATCTCTCCATATTGCTATTTTTAGTGATTGTGATACCGATGATAGTGATGGTGATGATGATGATGGTAAAGACAATTTAAGATGGGAATCTTTTATTATTGATAGTGGAGAATCTTCATTAGTATTGTAATTAACCCCTTCCATTCCAGTATAAGTAATGGAACCTAGTAATATATATATATAAGGTGATTCTTTATTTTTGACTCCTTGCTTCTGTATAACTAACTGCTTTCCTTGTTGAAGGAAGGAAAAGAAGTTTAATAAGAAAATATGGGTGTTAAAGGCTTTAGATAGTGGGTATACCTCTAACAACCCAAAAATTCTACATGTTGCGCACAGAAGAAAGTATTCTGCATTATACTAATAGAGTTAACAAGATAAAAAATTGTTCTTTCTAGAGAGAGTTATTTATAACAATTAATATGTGTTAGAGGCTACAATAACACCTGCAACGGAAAGAACAGAAGTCAGAGCAAGAACAGAAGACTAGTAGCATATATAATATCATACTATAGTAACAGATAAAGTTAAAAAATCGTTTTTCAATGTTGTTCTTATTAATTTTGATTTCGAACAAGATTCTATATTCTTATTACTTGACTATTATTACTACTCTAACTAACTAATTTATTACGTACTATTAGTTTTGTATTTTGACTATTACAGTTACAACATTTTATATTGTGTGAACATAATTCAATATCATCAAGTTGATATAATAATGCTGAAAAGTTACAATCTTTACATATTAAACTATAATGATTTTTGAATACGGTCATTTCTTATTTATCCTTATCTTGTGATTGGTAACTGATTAACTTTTTACCTTCTCTTATAATTCTTTGAACATCTGGATCTTTATCTTCAAAATTGTTTTCTCTATCATAAACTATTTTATTCTTCTTTAACTTATCAATCATCTTACGTCTTTTGACTGAACTATTTGTTGCTAGTACCGTAACCTTTCCAGAATCATATATTGTGTATGGTGTTTCTATAAAACCCTTTAACTTGGTTTCACGCTGTGCATGCACTTTGGCAAGTAATAGGCCACAATTATGGCATTGAAGCCAGTTCTCGTCATCACTTGGGATCGGCTCTTTTTCTCCATAGATTCTTTTCCCCATTAAATAATTGAAACCATACTGTTTGCAATGTGGACAGTAACTAGTAGGAATATCATCTTCATCATCCGAGTCAGATATTGATGTAAATGTTTTTCTACGTTTCATTTTTTATTTGTAACTTCCTCAAGTCAAAATACTGTTGGTGGAGGGTCAGAATAGTCATTTTTGCCATTATTACTATTACTAACATGACGACTACCAGTACCATCAATATCATGGTAATAGTTATCATTATTTCCATTTTCTATTTCTTCCTCATCCAATCTTTTATTGGGATACATTTTTTCAATAGTATATCGAGTAGAATCAATGAAAGACGAAATGATCGGTTGTAAATTTGCTATACTTTATCTTATCTTGCTTCTCTTATATGGATCTGTGGAATAAGAATTTCCTTCTTTTTTCATTTTTATAATATAGGCAATTATTGAATTTTCAATATCCTTTGGATCCCTTTTAAGCAATAAAAGATAATTCGTCTTTTCCTCCTTTTAATTGCAAAAAACGAATGTAACTGTTAAGGGCATAATTGTATAATTGTATAATTCCTTGGTCTTATCTGATTTGAAAGATTCATTGAAGTTGGTTAGTACAATCTCTGAATCTATCTTTATGAGATCAAAAGCAATAGTAGCAGGAGCAGTTCCAATCCTCTCAGACGACGATAATACCATGCTTTTCTTAATCTATTAGATATATTTATAGTAGAATATAGCATTATAAACCTTAATTAATAATCTATCAATGTAACTTGTTTATTATATTCTACCAATAATTTTGTTTAGATATATATTTGTAATTTTGAATTTTACAGTTCAATAAACTAATTGTCTTTTGAAATTGCAGCTAGTTATAAAGTAATTATAAAAAATCCAATACCTGGATTTAGATAATAATACTTACATTAAAGCAAATGATCAATAAAAAGAGAGTGATATTTAAAGGAGAAGATAAAATTAAACGGAACATCTTTTTTGAATGTATAATTTTACTTTAACCCTTATAATAAATGAAAGTTACTAAAGAATACTATGTGTTTCATGAATGAAATACCAGAAAAAGAAGTAATACCTAATAAAAAACTTGAAAAAGAAAAACAACAAGAAGATAAATCTCATCAAGAAGAAAAACCAATTATGGTAACTACTGCATAAAAACTAAATTAACCATTTTTTATTTCTTATATAATAACAGAAGCAAATTTTAGATTTTTTAATATATTTCTATGATGAGAGCGATAATAAAATTCAGCATTTATTTGGTTGCTTAATATTTTGCAAATAATATTAACTCACCAAGATAAAAAATAAATTGACTCAATTAAATCCATTGTTATAGAATGAAGATTAGATAGGGATTATATTTTTTTTATTTAATATATATTACAAATTGATCGTAATTAAAAGAAATAAACAATAAATTATAATATTCTGAACCTTTTATAATTAACCTTATTCCTAGAATCTTTTTTATATTTTTTCTTTCTTAAAGTAATCTTATGCAAATTCTTTTTAGTGGTGATGTTATGCTCGGTAGACTTGTAAATAATGTTCTTGCAAAAAATGAATTCACTTATGTCTGGGGGGATACAATAGATATTATTAAAGGATCTGATTTTTCTCTCATCAATTTAGAATGTCCCATATCTTCAAGAGGAAAAGAATGGAATAAAACTTTTAAAGTGTTTCATTTTCGAGCAAATCCTAATGCTATTAATGTTTTGACTTCTGCTGCCATTGACTATGTGGCTCTAGCAAATAATCATATATTAGATTATAATGTTGAAGCATTACTAGATACTATTAATTTGCTTTCTAAGAATAATATCTCTCATTCTGGTGCAGGCAAAAACTTAGAAGAAGCAATGGAGCCAGCCTTTACGAAAAAGAAATTAAAATTAAAGTCAAGTAAAATTAATTCTACTTTTAATTATGATTATGAAGAAAACAATAACAGCAAATATACTATAACAATTGGAGTAATTTCTTTAACTGATAATGAACCACAATGGGAAGCAAAAGGGAACTCACCTGGGATAAATTATATTCCAATAACATTAGATTCTGAGAAATATTATTATAGACTTAAAAATTGTATTGAGAAAGTTAGGAAACAATCTGATTTAGTTATTGTATCTTCTCATGTAGGACCTCACTTTAGAGAAAAACCATCGGAAAAATATGTAAATTTTGCCCATTCAATAGTAGAGTTTGGAGCTGATATATATTGGGGACATAGCAACCATATGCCTCAAGGAATAGAGATCTACAGACATCATAATGATAAAGATAAAAACAATAGTAATAGCAACAATAACAAAAAAATAATAATGTATGATTGTGGAGATTTTATAGATGATTATGCCATTGATTCTAACCATAGAAATGATTTATCTTTTATTTTTCTTTTACACTTGAATATTGATAAAAAAAATTATCAACTTAGAAATAATAATACCAGTAATCATGATAACAACAAAGAAAATGTATTATTTCGCAATGCTATAATGGAACTTATTCCTATAAAAATAAATAACTTCAGAGTTAATACTATTTCATTTGATGATAGTGATGCTGATCTAATAATAGATAAGATGTTTAAAAGATGCACAAATTTAGGAACTAAATGTTTAATAGATAAAAAGAAAAAAAGAATAATGATTTCTCTATAATTTAAATAATAATTTAGATACCCACCAAGAAAAATAATTGTTTAATAATTAACATTTTAACACCTTTTTAAATTTGAATATTGAAATTTAAATCGGCCTATTAATATGACGTCCATTTCAATTCTAATTTCATAGATAATTAGATATTATTGAGATAGATGTTTTAGAAGAAAATTTTATAATTGTAATTATTTATTGATTTTGTTATGTTGAATCTCTATTTTAATATATTTTCAATTTTTAATAGGATATTAAATTTCATATGAATTATGAACAAAATTTAAGATAAATCAAGTCTCTAGCAATAAATAAGGAACAGAAAATAAATAACAAGTTCGTTAATTAGTATAATTTAGCCCCCAAATGGGATTTTAAAGCTTTAATTTAGTTACCTCTAATATTCATCATTTTAACTACTTTATCTTAAAAGACCCTCTTTAATTCTTTATATAAAAATGAAATTGTATTATAATAATTAAAAATCAACTTTCATGTAACTATATCACCATAAAAGGGACACTCAATTTACGATTAAGTTGTAGTAAATTATTATTCTCCTTAATTGGTTAGGATCATATTTTATAAAGGTCAGTTATTTTTTAATCATTCAATAGGCCAATTAAAACTTTTTTCTTTAATTTGAAACTTTTCTAATATTTTTTATATTTCTGTTTAATTTCTAAATGTTCTATGGTTCTTGCTATATTACATAAATATTCATTGTAATTATTTAGGAATTAGGATAATGTGTATAAGGATTTTATGAAATAAATTCTTATATCATGTTTAAATATTATGGTAAGTTTCTTTAACTTAATATATTCGATAATAGAAAAAGGGGAATTAACTTATTGGATCTCTTGAATATTTAATCTTTAAAATCAATAAAAAAGTATTAATTGATACTGCAATAGAATTTGCTATAGATATAAGTAAATCATTTATACCTATTCCATAGATTACCCACAAACCAAGTCCAATTATTAATACTACCACTAACCAAATTGATACATCATCTGTTTTTCTTGTCTTTAGTGCTTTAATTATTTGAGGAATACTACTGGATACTGCAAAAACAGTAGCCATGATCCCTATAATAGTTACTATAATAGTTGGCAAGGTTCAACTATATCTATAACATTATAATAGTATTGTTCTTTTAAAATTGTAGATTAGAAAAACATCTAATGTAAATTTTCAGTATCAAATCTTAGTTATGGCTGAAATAAAACGACTTATCATATAATCAATGTAAATTCCTTTATATTCTCAAAACTACAAAATTTATTTAAGAATGTATTATAATGTAGTTTAATTGATTTTCTTTCATAAAGTTTTAGATAATTTTTTTGAACGTATTTCAAGAATATACTTTAAACTAAAGAAAATCAATAGAAATTGAAGTATATATCCACCTATAATTAAAACAATTGCATTTAGTGGTTTAGAAAAAGTCAACATTAAATTTACATGTGGAGGAGCAAGGGTATTACCAATTATTACCAGCATTGCAATAGGTATACAAACGTATAATGCTTTATTGTATCCTTTCCATATAAAAAAAGTGAGAATAATAAAAGATGCTTCCAATCCTACTGCTCTATAAAAAAACTTTGGATTACCAAATGGAATAGCAATTAAACCTACAACAACTATAGCAATTAAGATACTTAATGTTATTTTTTTAGAATCCATATAAATTAATTCTAAAACTATAATTTAAGGTAAGTTATTGTATTTGAAAAAAATGTAATAATAGTAGAATTCCTTTTTTATAAAATTGATATTTCAAATATTATAGGATTTAATGGTTAACAACACATTATTATATTCAAAGAATATTATTGAATTAATGAATATTCATCTACAAGAATTTTCTGAAAATGAAATTAAATAACTAAAATCATTCAAGTCGAATACAAAACTAATGTGTTATTATTATGATTACTAATGTTTGAGCTTGATTTTGTCAATTAATAGTGCTTAACTGATTTAAATGAGGAAGTATATATAAAATACCTTGACCCTTAATATTGCAGTACTAGTAAAACTAGAGCCGGATTTCTCAGAAGGTAGTGTTAGTTATAACCCAGATGGCACTCTAAATAGAGCAGAAACAAAGAGTAAATTGGGTGCTCATAGTGCTATCGCCTCAATGGCTGCATTTTATACCAAAGTAAGATATGGAGGTTATATTTCAGTCTGTACCATGGGTCCTCCGATGGCAGAAATTGCCCTAAAAGAAGCTCAAGCACTTTGTGATGCAGATGATCTATATCTATACAGTGATCGACTATTTGCAAGTGCTGACACTTTAGCCACAGCAGAGGTTTTGAAAAATGGAGTTAAGAAAATGAATACTGGTAAACAAATGGACATTGTATTTTCAGGACATCGGGCATCTGATGGAGAAACTGGTCAAACTGGCCCACAGACTGCGTGGAAATTAGGATTTACTTTTTTAGGGAATGTAATTGATTTTGATGTTGATCTGAAAAACAGATTTGTTATTGCAAAAAGAATTGTTGCTTTGCCAGGACTTTATGATATAATAGAAGAAATTCAAGCACCTCTTCCAGTATTTATTTCAATAGATCCCTTGTACAAACCCGTTTTCGATACCTTATCTCTTAGATTGATCTCTTCAAAATATTATAAAGAAGCAAAACGTAGATCTGAAAGTTATAAAACTTACCTAAAAGTTCTAAACCATGAGAATCTCGAATTGGATCCAAAATTAGTTGGTTTGCCTGGATCTCCAACAATTGTTCATAAAGTTGAAAAGATTCCAAAAGCGAGAACAAATAGAAGTGCAGAAATAATTGAAGTGACAAATCGTGAAGGGCTAGCGAATTCGGTAACAAAACTCTTACAATTAATACATAAATAAATAGGTAATACTGATATGAATATGTTAAATAAAATAATAAATAATCATAAGACAAATATAAAAGAAAATTATATACACTTATTTGTAATAATTGAATCAATTAATAATAATATAGTTCCAGCAAGTCTAGAAATGCTAGGAGAAGCAAGAAGACTAATGGATCATTTTAATCTAACATATCATTCAAATGAAAAAGTTATTGCTGTTCTTTTAGGTGATGGTATAAAAGATTTATCTCAAGAACTTATATTTTATGGGGCCGATGCTGTTATATATGCAGATAATCCCAATTTAAAATATTCAATTAACAAAATTTATACTAAAGTAATATCTCAAATAGTATCTGATTCTAATTCTATTAAGGAAATTTCACCAGATTATGTGTCTGAATTTAAAAAACCAAGGTATATGTTCTTTTTAGCAGATAATATAGGTAGACATTTATCAGCAACAGTATTAGCAGAATTAGATTCAGGTCTAGCTTCAGATATAAATAAATTGGTAATAAGTGATTTAGAAATAAAACATCAACATAAAACAAATGGAAAAACCATTATCTACCCAAAAATCCTCGAAATGTATAGGCCTGATTTTTCTGGATTTCTTTGGACAACTATCTTATGCCTTGATAACAAAAATCCTGATATTGAAAAAGAATTCCATCCTCAGGCATGCAGTATTATTCCAGGAGCTTTTCAACCAATTATAAAAGATACAAAAAGAACTGGAACAATAGTTGACTATAAACCAAAGTTTGATCATGATGATCTAAAAATAAAAGTTTTGAAACAAGAACTAGTTAAAAATCCTTTTCAGTTTGAAAATTATGAAGTTATTATTAGTTTTGGGAGAGGAATCAAAGAAAATCCACAAGAAAATATTAAACTTATAGAAAAATTAGCCAAATTCTTGGATGCAGAAATAGGAATATCATTACCAATATCAAAGAAGATTTTTTCTTTAAATGAAAAATATGATACATTATATATAACTCCTAATAGAGTTATTGGAACGAGCGGTAGAAAGGTCACTCCTAAAATATATATTGCAGTTGGAATTAGCGGAGCTGTACAACATTTAGAAGGGATGAAAGAATCAGACTTTATTATTGCTATAAATCCAGATGAAAATTCCCCAATCAAAGATGTATGTGATATCTTTATTAAAGGACAGATGGAAGATGTGATCCCAATTCTTTTAGAAGAATTAGAGAAACAATTGGGCCAAACAAAAGAAGAAAAAGAAAAAGAAATTCGTGTGAATACATATGGAAAATTGTGATATAACTATAGTTGGAGGCGGCTCAGCTGGATTAGCCGCACTTAAATATCTTTCTAGTTTAGGTAAACAAGCTGTTTTGTTGGAAGCTGGTAAAGATATTGGTTCTAAAAATGTGTCAGGAGGTATTTTATATTCAAAAAAACCAGATAATGGAAAAGTCTACAATGTTGATGACATTTATGGAGAAAGATTTCTTACAGAATCGCCATATGAAAGACTAATTACTAAATATATTTTGAATACTACTTCAAAAGATAAAGTCTTTTCTATAGATTTAACCGAAGCACACGATTACCAAACAAATTTTGGATGTTCCGTACTGTTAAATAAATTAAATTCATGGTTTGCAAAAGAAGCCCAAGAGTCAGCAGAAAAAAATGGTGGTGGGATCATTAGTGGAGTACATGTACGATCTTTAAATTGGGATGAAAATAGCTCAAAAATAATAGTAGAAACTGATGAACTTGCAGAATTTGAAACCAAAGCAGTAATTGCTGCTGATGGTGTAAACTCTGAGATTGCAGAAATGGTAAATGCAAGAGAAAAATTTTCTCCTAGTGAATTATATCAAGGAGTCAAAGTTATTGTAAAGGTACCAGAGAAATTAATTGAAGAACGTTTCAACCTAAATAATTCAGATGAAGGAGCCGCATATCTTTTTGCAGGAGACATTTCTCTAAATCTTATTGGAGGAGGATTTCTTTATACCAACAGGGATTCACTTTCTATCGGCGGTGTCTATCATTATAATTCTTTATTAAAAACTCCTATAGAACCTGCACAAATTGTGAATGCAATGTTAAATAATCCTATGATTAGTGAATTAGTAAAAGATGATGTTCCTTTGAAAGAGATAGATAAAACTATTCCAAAAGAGGAACAAGTAAGAAAGTCTTTTGCTATTACAAAGTTAATAAATAATTGGAATGAAATAAGGCAAATTTACTATTCACATAAATTAAAGAAACAATTGATTAATGATGGAAAATATAAATCAGAAGATGAAATAAAGTCAAAACTTGATTACTTTAACCAAAAACTTACTGACGACTCTAATATTAAATTTATTACAAATTATGTAGAACTAGAATACAGTACTAAATTGATTCCTGATGGTAAGCGTGGTAGAATGAAAAAACCTTATCATAAAAATATCTTATTTATAGGTGATGCTGCTGGACGGGGAATCTTCTTTGGACCTCGAATAGAAGGATTGAACGTAGGAATGGATGATGCCGTTAGAGCTTCTTTTGCCATTGCTAGATCATTAGATAAGAATAACTTTGATTCTAATTATCTAGGAGAATTTTATACACAATCAATAGAAGAGAGTCCTTATACTTTGGACATGAAAAAAATTGATAAAGGATATCTAAATATAATTTTAAAAAATACAAGAAAAGAAATCCCTTCTGATATTTTGGGACAAAAATATAAAATACTATTAAATATTGCATCCAATGATCAGTTACGAAACTTTTTTATCACATTACTTAATAAATATGGATATACACGTTTACTTTCATTAATTGAATCGGATGATGTATACTTTAAAGGTCCAATTAAAATTGCTGACAAATTAGGAAGGAAAATATCCTCTTCTTATAAGCCACAAATACCAGATATCCAAGAAAGAGTAGCCCAATTAAGTTATCATGAGGATACAATATCTCATATAAAAATTCTAAATTCTGAAAAAAAGTTTCTTAATACAATGGTAGTACTTTGTCCAACCAAATGTTATAGCCATGAAGGAGATAAAGTTATACTACAACATGAAGGTTGTATTGAATGTGGTACTTGCTCACTAAAAACTCAATGGAGACATCCTAGAGGAGAAAAAGGTATATTTTTTAAATATGGCTAATTATCTTCTTTTTATTTGTTTTTTTTTCGAGGATAATAATTAATAATTTAATTTTGTTATTATCTGTTAATTCCAAAATATAAATTATTTTTATTAAGTAATCTTTTTGATTATAAATTTAGTATTTCTTTTATATTTATTATTTTATAAAGTGAGATTATTCTTCTTCTTTACTTGTTGTAAATTATTAAAAGAGTTAGTAAAATATTTTTCACGAACACTAATTCGTAATTGTTAAATGATACTCTTTTTATTTTCTATATTCAAGCTTTTTCTTTTCATGTATAAATTCTTCATCATTTATTGACTTATCTTCTTCAGATGTCTCTTTGTTTAAATTTTCCACTGAATCTTTATAAATTGCTATGGCAGTATATTGTAAATCACTATCTGAGCTTGTAGTAGATTCACATTGATATTTCATATCAATAAATTCGAATGTATTTCTGTTTTTCTCTTGTTTTTCTCTTAACCAGCTATTTACTTGGTTAATAAGTACATCAAATGATTGTGTTTGAAAAGATTTTAGTCTGATTTCTCTTTCTCTCTCTTTCATTTCTACATATTTCACCTTCATCATTAAAATATTGATTGTTGTTTATGAGTTTATTTTGCTATTTCTTTTTGTTTTATAGTTTATTCATACTTTCATTATATTGTTAATGTATTCTTGCTCAAATACTAGCGAAAAAGTCAATTATATGATAATTATTAAATTTAGCTATTTGCATTTAATGTTTTTATAATAAACTTCTATTGATATATCTATCTTCTTTGCCGGAGTATATCATACATAGATCTAATCGATATGATGATAATATTACTTTCTCTTCATTACAATTAGTTCACTATGGTGAGCTATCAGTCATTCTCTTTTACATTAGTTTTCTATTAAGGTAATCTAGGCATTAGTCATTCCTGATGCTTATACATTAAGCTAAATTCTATACCATTAAATTAACGTCTTTATATGCGATCTATATGCAATACCAGAATATGTATACGATATAACAAAGACTTATGAATAATTAATAGGGATACATATTTGCCTTTGAATTTGTATTCCTATTTAGTTGGTCATGTGAGTAAGACTTAATATTTAATCATTCATGTCAGACTTTAACAAAATGAAATCGAACACCTTCGTACGTACCTATAAATTTATCTGTTTTCCAATAGTGGATCTATTGGGTAGTCTATTGGCATAATTATTGTCTTTATATATTTCTTAGAAGTTTGAGAAAAATTATATAATACTACCAAATCGAAAATATGTGTATAAAATAAAACACTATATTAGTAGTATAATACCTATAATACTTATAAGATGCATGATAATCAAAATAATAATATTTTTGTAAAACTCTTTGATGGTAAAACTTTGGATGGATGGAAGATGGCTGGTAAGGGTAATTTCCTTATCATTGAAAGTGAAAATGCATTACTAACATACGGTGGAATGGGTTTATTGTGGTATTACAAAAAGATATTCAAAGATTTTATCTTAACTCTTGAATGGAAAGTCTCAAACAGAAGTGACAATTCAGGAATATTTGTAAGATTTCCTAATCCTTTTAATGATCCAAATATCGCAATTGAATATGGCTATGAGATTCAAATTGATGATATTGGTTTACCTGATGGTGATCCTATTCATAAAACTGGAGCAATTTACAATTATAAAGGTTCATCACCAAAAACAAAATACCTATCTAAACCATTAGTAGTAGGAAAATGGAATACTTTTGTTATCTATGTAATAAAACAATATTATTCAGTAACCTTGAATGGAGAAAAAGTAGTAACAAATTTTGTTGGAAATAAATCTTTAGAAGGTTTTATAGGATTACAAAACCATGATGATAGGTCCAAAGTATTTTTTAGAAATATTATGATTAAGGAATTAAAAAGGTAAAAAATGTATTTATAGGCTATTGATATGTTATAGTAATATTTTGATATTATTGCAATTTATGTTATTAGCATATTAATTTTAAATATCATTCATTTGTTTTAAAAATATATTTCAGATAAAAGAGATAATTTGAATTGTCAACACAACAATTATAAAAGTTATGGTTAACTTGATGATTGATAAGAATATTATAGTAACAAATAAAATTATTTATTTTAGTTTTTTTCGTTACTTTGATTTGTTTTTAAAAGAGACTTTAAACTATAATATCTTTCAGGAATATGATCCATAGATAAAGCCTTTTCTATTTCCTTTGTATATGGCTGTCCTCGTTCAAATGATTCTGCAATTTTACTTGGAAATTCCATATTTACTTTTGGTGGTAATGGTAGTTCATAAGGGTCTACATATGCTTCTATAATAGTAGGTAAATCATCTTCTTCTCTCATTGCCGTCTTAATTATAGATTTTACTTCTTCTGTCTTTTTTATTGTATATCCTTTTCCTCCGCATGCTTCAGCAAATTTTGCATAATCTATAGGTGTAAATTCTACTGCATATTCTGGATTTCCAAGAAATGCTATTTGTTCCCATCTAATCATTCCTAATAGGTTATTCTTTAAAATTATAATTTTAATTGGTAACTTGTATTGAACTGCAGTAGCAAATTCACCCATTAACATTGTAAATCCACCATCTCCAACAAATGCTATAGATTGTCTATCGGGAAAAGCGATCTTTGCAGCTATTGCATATGGTAAGCCACATGCCATTGTTGCCAAGGTACCAGATACTGAAAATTTCATTCCCGTTCTCATTTTCAAAAAACGTGCTGCCCAAACCGTATTATTTCCGCTATCTACAGATACAATTGCATTATCTTTTAATTCTTGTGAAACTGCATTCGCAATAACCTGTGGTTTAATTGGATTATCATATCTGTTGCTTTGTTCTTTCATTATTTCATTCCATTTTTCCATAGATTTTTGCATTGATTGTAAAAATTCTAAACTTACATTATGAATATCGCTTTTAAAATCATTTTTAATAACATTATTATTTGTAGCTATTTTATTTTTCAATAAAGGAAGTAATTCCGATAACACTGTTTTTGAATCTCCAACTAGGCCTATTTCAATAGGGTACCTTAATCCTATTTTTTCTGCCTTGACATCAATTTGAATTCCTATTGCTTGCCCGGGTTTAGGGAGATATTCCATATATGGAAATGATGTTCCAATCATTAGCAAAGTATCAGTTTCCTTCATTGCATCACTCGAGGGGTCTGTGCCAAGCATCCCTATTCCTCCTAGGCTCATTGGATGATCATCAGGGACAACAGCTTTTCCAAGCAATGCTTTGATTATTGGTGCATTTATTTTTTCTGCTACTTTTAAGACTTCTCTTGAAGCATTTAATGCTCCTTGTCCGACCAAAATTACAATTTTGTTTCCTTTATTAAGTATTTGTGCTGCTTTTTCTATTAATCGTTTGTCGGGTAATGCAAACGAATCAAAAATATCTGATGTATGGCCTGGAACCTTGTGCCTTGAATAATTCCCTTTTAATTTTTTTTCTTGTACATCTACTGGTATGTTAATATGGCTAACCCCTTTGCGAGAAAGAGCAGTTCTACATGCTAGATCTACTGCCATCTCTGCTTGCTCGGGCACATTTATCATTGTATTGTAAGAGGCAACATCAGAGAAAAGCTGTAAAAGTTTTACATCTTGTAAAAAACCTGAATTCATTATATCTGAAAAAGTACTCCCAGTAATAGCAACAACTGGCATATTATCTGCCTTTGCATCATATAATCCATTTAAGAGGTGAATTGCACCAGGCCCAGAGGTGGCAACACATACTCCTATCTTGCCTGTGTATTTTGCATATGCACAAGACATAAGAGCAGCTGATTCTTCATGTCTAACAAGGACAAATTTTATTTTATCTTGTCTTACTCTTAAGGCTTCGATAAATCCATTAATTCCATCTCCTGGAAGACCAAAAACTACATCTACATTCCAATCAATTAATGCTTCAGCTAAAATATCAGATGTTTTAAGCTCTTGATATTCTTCGCCCATAATTAATAATAAGTGTTATATAGTTAATATACAGTTTATAATAACAATAAAAAGTTAGTTTATTAGTTATAGATACAAAATAAAATAAAAGAGATGGCTATGGTTGTTCCCTTCACATGCATAGCACGTGACGAAGAAATGTCTAGGTTAGTAGATTGCTTTGTCTATATATTTACAAAAAAAGTATAATTACTTTATTTTAAAATTATTTATTATTTAACATAACGATAATAATTACTATAACACAATTAGATGTCTAAATTTATAATGATGAATATTTTTAGAATAATGTTTTATAAATAAAAATGTATTTAGAATTATAATTGAATTTTATAATGACTATCTGTATTAGCCACCACGTGGATCTAAAGGCTGATAATATATCATTTCAATATACATATATAATATATAAAAGTCTTCTTCTTACAATAGAAATAGTTTTAAAATCTTTTTGAAGTTTAGTTGAAAGTTATAAATAGAATTATTTTAGAGGAAAATAAAAAGAATCTATGTGATATTGAACATTGAAATTGTATTAATTTAACTCGTGATGTGTCATACTTTTCTAGGATTAATTAGTGTACTTATATTAATAGGACCATCATATGATGATAAGTTGCTTTTTTGTATAGAAGTTTGTTAATTGAAGATTACTCAAAAATAAATTTAATGTAAGTTATTTGATTCTCTGATAAACAGTACCATGAATTTAATATATTTTTCATACGTATCTATAAGTATATGTTCATTATAGCCATATCTACATTTAAAGTTAGAGTCTTCGAATCAGCCAACACTAACAATCAAGTGTTTATTTAAAGAGATCCTTAGGGATAGGAAGACAATTCATACATCAATAAGAGGACAAATGAACAATGACCATTTATTCAAGATGACTATATATGATATGTTATTTGTCTATTTTACAACACAAAATACAGTTACACATTTAATTATTGTATTTCTCTAAAGTAGATATAGTGGTTGATTTTCTATTATAAATTTCTGATATCGAATATAATTGATGTCAAAAGTTTATAAAAATAGATTCTATTACCATATGATTCAAAGAATTGATTAAAATTCAAATTGATAGATATATAAATTGATAGGTAAAGCCATCAAGAATGGAAAAGTTTTAACTTTGGATCCATGGAAATTGTTTATATTTTTTGTAGTATTCAACTAATCCGCCTTCCAACAACATCTGTCGCATAAATTCTGGGACTTTTCTAGCGTGAAATGTCTCGTTAGTCTCTACATTTTTTGCAATAAACGTGGTTACATCTATTTCAAGTTCATCTCTCTGATTTACTTTCCCTCTTATTTCTGGTATTTCAAGTGCAGGTAAACCAATTGTAAATGCATTTCTATAGAATATACGTGCGAAACTTTCGGCTATAACTGCTGCAATGCCTGCATATTTTAATGCTACTGGTGCCTGTTCTCTACTCGATCCACCTCCAAAGTTTCGACCTGCTATGATGATATCACCAGGAGAGATTTTTTTGTGAAAATCAGGATCTAATCCATACATTGCATATTCTGCCATTTCGTATGGATCGTTAGTCCTACTCTTGAATCTGAAAGGTATGATTATGTCTGTATTTATATTATCTCCAAATACCCAAGCTCTTCCTTTCAAATTGCCAGTTATATTATTAGACTGTTCCCTCATAATCACAAGTACCTTCTTGGATCAGCAATTTTACCTTCAATTGCAGATGCTGCGACTGTTGCAGGAGATGCTAGATATACTTTTGATGAAAGTGCTCCCATTCTTCCAACAAAGTTCCTTGAAGATGAAGATATGCAAATTTCATTTTCTCCTAATGCTCCAAGATGAGTGCCCACACATGCTCCACATGTTGAATTGGTAAAAGTTGCTCCAGATTGCAGATAAATTTCTACATATTCACGTTTTATGGCATCTTCATATACTTTAACAGATGCAGGAGTTACTACACATCGTGTATTTTTGTGGATTTTTCTACCCTTTAAAATATGTGCTGTTATCTCAAGATCTTCTATTCTTCCATTTGTAGAAGAGCCTATAAATGCTTGATCGATTTCAACATTTGCCAACTCGTCTACAGAATGTACTTTATCAACATTATCTGGACCAGAAACTTGAGATTCTATATTGTTACATTCTATCTCAAATTCATCCTCATACTTAGCATAAGTCCCTGATTCGATCTCGATTTTTTCTCTTCTATTGTTGTTGTTAATTGTCTGATTTTCATTTAAATATTTTGTTGTAATTTCGTCGCTTGGGAATACTGAGATCTTGGCCCCACATTCCATGGATGCATTGCTTATACAAGCTCTGGAATCAATGCTGAATTGTTGCTTAACGTAATCATTTGAAAATTTCCATTCTAACGCCTTGTAGTTAGCACCGTCTTCACCTACTTTTCCAATATAGTCTAAAATTAAATCTAGTGCAAATACGCCTTTATTAAAAGTCCCAGACAAGTTAATCTTTATGGTTTGTGGTACTTGTAACCATAACTGACCAGTGGCCCAGACTGCTGCAATTTCCGTACTCCCAACTCCAGTAGCAAAAGCAGATATGCAACCAGCTTGGCAGGTGTGTGAGTCTGCTCCTAATATCATCATTCCAGGAGTAGCAAGATGTTCAAGGATGTGCTGATGAGAAATAGATCCCTCTACTAACATACAATTGTGTTTGGAGACAAAATCCCTTATCATGGCATGTAAATTTGCCACTTTTTCGTCTGCTGCAGGAAAGGTATGATCGAGAACTAGCAAAACCTTTGAGGGATCACTGAGCTTATCTATACCCATTTCATTAAGCGAACGTATTGCCAAAGGACCTGTACTATCTTGTGCCATAGCAAGATCCACATCTACAATAACAATATCACCAGCCATCGATATTTTTTTAGATGTATTATCCGTTTCAACCTTCTTCACGCTTATTATCTTTTCAGAAAAAGTAAGTGATTTGTCTTCAAGAATATTTTTAATAGGATAAAGATCCCGTTGTTTCGTATACTGTTTCTGCAATGATGATGTTTCTATATGCATTCAAACCCCTCTTTGTTATATGGTTATCCATAGCATGAATTTAAGTAATTTCCTAAAAAATTATAGATTCAGTCTCACAGATTTTATGCTAAACTATATTAAATTTAAATCAAAAAATGAGTGTTATATAGTGTTGCAACAATGTCAATTAGTTTGTTAAATAAAATTTTGAACCAGGCATCAAAATGAGCAAAAAAACCTTAATAAATATAATAATAAAAATTATTTAAAATTATTTGTTTTTGTTTAATAGTTGAGAGGATTGATTGTAAGTTTGATGATCTCGAGTTTCATTAATTATAATTACCAAAAGATACGTAGAGGTAGGAATTTAAGAGTATTTTGTCTAAAATCTATATATATTTTGTAGAGTTATATTTTATATGTCTGAAGCTAATGCTGAAGATAATAACAATGTAGACAATGAAAAAACAAAAGCTAGAGACACACCTAAACATGGTAGTCATTTCACTCAACCACCTCACAGTAAATATGAAGATGAAGAAGAATCTAAAGAGTAATGTTAATTTGTTATTCCATTAATATTTTTTTATGATAAGTGGATAATAGATAAGTAACGAAATTTATTTCTTATAATATAAATCATTACTGAGAAATGCGAAAAGGTAATGAGAAAAAAGTATGTTAAAAAATGGCTAAACAAATATATGTTTATCTCAAATTTTTATTTAAAAATTATTGACATTGTATAATAATTTGGAAATAGTTCTAATAGTTTCACTAATTTTTTCATCAATGATTATTTTTGCTTATGCACTTAGATCTCTTTTTTTCATATTTACAACTATAATCTTTTGGAAACAATTTTCTATTGTTATGGAAGAAGAAAAACTAGCAATAAATAAATTCTTTTATGTAGATAAAAATATAGATTATAACTATTTAGAAATTTTTCCTTTTATTTCTATATTGATTGCGTCATATAATGAAAGTATTGTAATAGAAAGATTACTCTCATCAATATCCAATTTGTCTTATACTCATGATAGATTTGAAACAATAATAATTGATGATTCTGATAATGGAACTTTCGATATATTAAAGAAATGGCAAAAAGCAATTCCAAATCTAAAAGTTATTCATAGACAAAACAGAGATGGATGGAAAGGAGGTGCCTTAAACTTAGGAATAAATAATTTGAATAAAAATAGTGATATAGTTTTAGTAGTAGATGCAGACAATATCTTAGAAGAAGATACATTAGAGAAAATTGCCAGATATTTTAGAGTGATTGAGGAAAAAGAATTTACAACATATGTAATACAAGGATATCCAAAATCAACAGGAATATATGTTGAGAATAAAAAAATATCATCATCATCATCCTTAATTCACTCTAATCAAAATGAAGTTAATAACGAAAAAATTTATTACAATAATAATAATAATAATAATAAGAATTGGGTATCTAAAGGAATTTCTTTTAGATTGTATCAACGTAATTTTATAGAATTTATATCAAAAGAAAAGTTAAAGTTACCTCTTCAAATAACTGGTAGCCTTTTTGCAGTACGGACTATTATTTTAAACTCATTAAGATTTTCTCATGATATCTGCGAAGATTGGGATTTTACCCTCGATATTTATCTCTCTAAGTATACATCTAATCTATTAGTGTCTGCAGAAAATAATTTTAATGATTATAAGAAAATTAGAAAAAGCAATTATGATAAAATTAATAACAATGGTAATAAGGCTAAAAATAATGGGAGGATCCAAAAAATAATATCTTTCAAACCCATGCTAGTATCTTATTCAGAAATAACAGACAGTATGATGCCATACTTTAGACAAAGAATGAGAGTAAGTGAGGGTCATACCAGGGGATTTAGAAAAAAAATAATAAAAATAGTAGAAAATGAGAGACTTAACATCCTTTCTAAGGCTGAATTATTCTTTGTAGGTTTCAGATATGCCAAATATATTCCAATTATGTTTTTGGTCATCATGGATTTTTTTATATTAATTGCTCAAGGTATTAATAGTATTTTGAGTAATGATTTTCTTAAACTATCAATTGGAATCCAAGGTATATCGCTAATTATTTATTTAATTTATAATGTACTATCTCTTAAAATAAATTACAAAACTGTAACGCGAGAATTTACTTTTAAAGATATTTTTTATCTTTTATTATTGAATATTTGTAGTATGCCAGCATTTGTACTAGGTTCTTTCTTAGGTTTTATCAGACCTAAAGGAAACTTTTATCGTACAAAAAGAAATGAATAGTTGCGTTTATATTTTTAGTAATTTTTTATTATTATTCTCATAATAGGTTATCATTCTATTTATAGTTCTTTCTTTTATGTTGCTAGGTGTATTCTGAAAGTTATAATTTCCACGTTTTATATAAAAGGTTAGTAAGTTAAGTCTGTACATAATAATATGGTACTTCATATTCAAAATTATGAATGTAAACAGAACATATTATTTGGGTTAAATAATAAATGCTAAAAAAATAGTAAGTTATACTTATAAGAAAGTCATTGAATAAACAAATGACATGTTAAGCTTATATATTCGAAATTAAAAACCATTAGCAATAATTTAGTCAAATGGATATTAATAATGAAAATTTTTATAATTTATATTCAAAGGATTACTATTAAAGATGTGACTATTTTGCATTGGATGGAGAAAGATTTGACAATTTTCTATTTGGATAAATTTAAATTCAAAGAAATAAACTAGTAAAAAATTTGTATGCGTTTGTAAACAAATTAACTAAGAATTTCTAAAACTACCTTCTTTTATAAAAATTATTGTTGGTTTGGATATGTGTGTCATATAACAGTATTTCATGGAGAAAGACAGCCAACTGTAACATTTTCTCTATGCTAAGTTATTAAAGAAACATTAAATTGTACCCACTTATGACATAATTTTATCTTTTTGCTCTTCTAATTGCTGAGAAGATGCTAAACTAATTTCTTCTAGGAATTCTTCTATTTTAAATAAATTATGACCTACAATAGACGATACGATTTTTGTAGAATTATCTATGTTTCCTCCTGTTTTTTGTCGAAATATTAGAATGTAATCTTTTTCTTGTGTGTATTTGAATTTTTGATTTATATTTTGTGTTTCCAAAAGTTGTTTATTATTTTGTGCATTTACGTATTGTATAGCTAACCATAATTACTTAAAAAATAGAGATAACCTAGAACCAAAAATATGGTTAAACTATTATACATGGTAATGATATTGTTTATCAGAGTATTAAAGTTTAGATTAAATGACAATGTAACGATAAGCTAGTCATAATTCTATTTTGTTATTACTCGCTTTAAAATTATTTGTCATAAATAATAATAATAATACATAATACTAATACATAATAACATTCAATTGATATTATACAATTTCATTATAATTACAACTTATAATAATGAGATTATTCTAAATTTATCTCCTTCATATGATATTTACAGTAAAAAATGGTATACTTTTACTATTATAATGGGAATCATATTAATTATGGGAATATCACAACATAGTTCATCATCTTATGTTTTTTTGATAATGATAATAATATTTTAAAAAGAAAATTAATAACGACTAATTATGCAACATTTGAGCATAATTCTAATATAATGAAGTCGAAAATAGTCTTACTAACTGATGGTTTATTTAGTGATGCAAGTTGGGGTGCCTTTGGATATAATGCAGCAAGAACATTAGAGGAAAAATATGGTTACGATGTAGATTTTAAAGAAAATGTAGATGTTTCAGATATGGAATCTGTAATAGTAAAATGTGCTAATGCTGGATATGGAGTAATTATTGCTCATGGTTTTGAGTGGGGAAAAACAGTGTTAAAGGTAAGCAAAGATTATCCTAACACAAAGTTTATAGTATTTCCAGGATAGAAAAGGCATTTGATCAAGCTATTAAAGTGATTCAAAAAGGTAATTTTAGTGGACAAGTATTCAAACCAGGATTAGAAGCATATAAAGGAGCACTAGATGACGGAATAATCTATATAGCACCATTTCATACTTTTTAGAATAAGCTACCAGAAAATGTAAAAATTAAACTCAATCAACTAAAAAATGGTATAATAAGAAAAAATATAGTTGTTCCAGAAAGATATAATACTATCGACAATTATAATAATTAAAAATAACAAAAAAGAATTTTAATAGATCTCTCTACCATTACTATTTAGTAGAAGGTCTAAGAAGAAGAGATGATAAAAAATGAAGATTTCTTTTCTAAAAAGAGAAAGGAAATAGGAGTTATTTCAGTACTTGCAATAATAATCTCTTCATTTGGTTTATTCTTTTATCAACAAAATCTAACAGAACAAAATGTTAAAAATAGTATCTTTTCTCAGTATAAAGACCGTCAAATAGAAGCTACCCAAATGATATCGGAGTATATTAATTCCGATCTACAATTGCTTATGTCTATACTTCAAGGAATTGCAGATTCTTCCCCTTTACAACAAGGCCTTTTTTCTGGAGATAGGATTGATAAGATGTTCAGGGAAAAATTTTTACAAGTTAATAATGTGACAAAAGTCGACGGAATGTTCATTACAGATAAAGATGATATAGTTACATATGAAATAGTTTCAGAAGGTACAAAAAGTTTTGTAAATATAGATCTTTCAATTAGAGAATATGTACAAGAAGTAAAGAATACTTTAAAACCAGTTTTTTCAGAAGGATTCAAGGGAATAGATAATATATACAGAATTGCATTAGCTGTTCCAATAGTAAATAGTAGTAGTGGAGAGTATCTTGGATTAGTTGGTGCAAAAATACCTACTGAGTCTTTTTTCTCACTTTATGGTAATATACAGGATATTAATTCTCAATTCTTAGTTGTATATGATAAAAAAGGAACTTTACTTGCAGTTGGTGCAGATAAAAGTTTGCTTGCAAAGAATTTTTTTGGTGAATTTGTACAAAATTTTACTAACCATAATCCCATTTTAATGAATCTTACAAAGAATCTATTGCAAGGCATTTCAGGTTATGGAATATATGATTATGGAAAGGGAGAACGAATAACTACAAATGTTCCTGTATTTATTCAAGGTAAGCCATCGTATTTTATTCAGATAGTTACTCCTACTGCTACAATATATTCAGAAATTAGTAATGTCTTATTTGGAGAAAAATTAAAAATGTTTTCATTAATTGTAGGTAGTATTTCTGCAATTACTATTCTTATTATGTTTTTAATAAAATGGAATAGCATTCTTAATAATGAGGTAAAGAAAAGAACAAAAGAATTGAGAGAATCAAATAAAAAACTTCTACTATCAAATCAAGAAATTGCATTAGCCAATGAAGAGCTAAAAGTTCATGATAAAATGCAAAAAGAATTCATAAATATTGCAAGTCATGAGATAAAGACACCTGTTCAGGCTATTTTGTCATTTTCTCAACTATTACAAATATATCCTGAAAGACAAAAAGAGTTTACACAAGCAATAAATAGAAATTCCATTAGACTCCAAAGACTTTCTAATGACATATTAGATGTTGCTAAGATTGAAAGCGGGGCCTTAACATTAAACAAAGAACTATTTGATCTTAATGAAGTTGTATCAAATATTATAGGTGATTACAAATCGCTTATTGTAAATGATAAGCATAAAATAAAGTTACATTTTAAACCATTTAAACAGAGTTTATTGATAGAAGCTGATAAAGAAAGAATTTCAGAAGTAATTTCTAACCTTCTAAATAACGCTATTAAATTTACTAGAGAAGGTGAAATATTTGTTTCCATTGAAAAGAAAGAAGATGACAATAATGATAGTTATGCTTTAGTAACCATCAGAGATACTGGTGAAGGTGTAGATCCAGAAATATTGCCAAAGATATTTTCAAAGTTTATTACAAAATCTTTTGAAGGCCTAGGATTAGGATTGTATATCTCTAAAAATATTATAGAAGCTCATGGTGGAAAGATATGGGGAGAAAACAATAGCAAAGATGGTAATTGTGGAGCTATCTTTTATTTTAAGTTACCACTAAGAAAAAGCGATATCAACAATAAATTTAATAGATATAAATAAAAAATTAGACAAAGATATACCAATGGATGAAATCAACAAAATTTTGCTCGTCGATGATGAGTATGATATAGCTTTGGCTTTTAGTCTCGGATTACAATCTAATGGTTTTTCAGTGGATATGTTTACTAGCCCAATTGAAGCTTTATCTAATCTCAAAGTAAATTATTACAACCTAGCACTTTTAGATATAAAGATGCCAGAAATGGATGGTTTTGAACTAGCTCAAAAAATAAAAGATAAAGATGAAAAAATCAAAATATGTTTCATAACTGCATTTGACTTGAGTTATCAAAGAGTTAAAGAATATTCAGGATGTATAATTAAAAAACCAATATCCATAGATGATTTGATAAATAAAATAAAGATGGAAATTGAATAGTATTAAATCTGCTCAAGATAAGATAAAGTAATGCTGATAATAATAGAATAGGATGTATAATTTATAGAATTTCGAAAGGAAATAGAATAAAGACCAATTAGAATTATTCTCACTTAATCATTGAATATTGATTTAGAGTAAAATTATGAATTTATAGGTTTATCAATAAAAAAGTTAATGATGAATCTATACAATTTAGAGTATTGCTATAAACTTTACCTCTTTCAAAATATCTAGGGAAATATAAGAGAGGATTTTACCAATTTTACAATCGGGATATATATAGATTGAGTATTGCTACCAATACTATCAACAAAAGTAAAATTACTGGTCATCTTATTTAATTCTATGAATTTCTTGGTTTTTCTTCAATAATATGATAATGAGCAACAATGCCTCCCACTATGCCTGTATGAATAAATAATATTTCCTTTTTCTGGTATGTTATATGGTAAAGTAAGGGCGTTATAGTCATAAAAGATTGTGACGTATAAAGTATAACGCTTAACATATCTTTTAAAGTTTCATATTGTAAATAAGTAGTAAACCATTCCGCTTGTGACATGTAAGAATAGAATAAACGAGTATATTTTAGATTTTCTTTTATATGTAATATATATATATACAAAATTATTTTGACAAATCTAATTCATAAAGATTTTGATGTTATCTAAAAATATTAATAGCTTAATATATTATATTGTATTAATTTACTTATGGACCAAGGCGAACCTGGATTAGACTATAACGATAGTAATTTGAATCCACTAATATGTGACCTATGCAAACAGACTTTTGATAGTTTAGATAAGTTAGGTGAACATCAAAAACAAAAACATAACATGTAAGAAATGATTAAAATCTTGCATAAAGTAAGAGATACAATACATTATAAAAAATATATAATCCCTTTTTATTAGATTTTAAATATGTTGATTAACTAGGATATCTGCTATCTATTGTCTTGGAATTTAAATAACTACTTCTATATTGGTCTATAACTCTATAGATAGATAAAATTTTTGGATCGATATATACCTAGAATTACTCTTAATTGAGAATGTAATGGTCTAAGGTTAGGATTTCATAGGTGTAGGTGAAATATTACACAATAGACATCTTTATTTGAGGATTCTTTTATTGCGTTTGTTGTTTATTATTTGTTAATGTGTTTAACAGCTGTATTATTTGGTGACCAACTTTCAAAATATGGATTCGGAAGCTTACATCCATGGAACAATGAAAGAATCTATAATTTTTGGTCCAAATTTCAACAAATGGGTTTAGATAAATCTCCATCAATTTTGATCGAAGAACCAGAATTGGCTTTGGAAGAGTCTATACTATCTTTTCATGACAAAGCTTATGTGAACCTGGTTAAGAAGGCTGGAAAAACTGGTAGTGGATATTTAGATACGGGGGATACCCCTGTTTTTAGAGGTATATTTGACGCATCTTCATATGTTGTAGGATCTACTTTAAAAGCATTTGATATAGTAATTAGGAAAAAAAATGGGATAGAACATGCATTTAATCCTATTGGTGGATTACATCATTCAAGAAGAACTACTGCAGCTGGGTTTTGTGTTTTTAATGACATTGGAATTGCTATACTAGAAGCTAGAAGAAAGTATGGTATTAAGAAGATAGCCTACATTGATATAGACGCACATCACGGCGACGGTGTCTATTATGAATTTGAGGATGATCCTCTTCTATATATTGCAGACATCCATGAAGACGGAAAGTTTCTCTATCCTGGTACTGGATCAGAATGGGAAATTGGTACAGGCGAGGCTGTAGGTACGAAATTAAATATTTCCTTAAATCCTAATTCCACAGATCAAGATTTTATTGCATCTTTTAAAAGAGTAGAAGATTTTGTTGATAACAAAGCAAAACCAGAGTTAATTATCTTACAATGCGGTGCAGATTCACTAAAACAAGATCCACTAACTCATTTAAATTTGACACATGATAGTCATAATTATGCAGCAACAAAATTACACAGTCTTGCACATAAGCATAGTAATGGAAGAATAGTTGCTCTGGGTGGAGGAGGTTATAATAAAATAAATATTGGCGATGCTTGGAGTGCAGTAGTAAAAGCTTTTATTGAAAATTAGAGAAATATAATATTGAACTTATAATAAAGATAAAAAACAATTCAAAGACTGCACAAATTTATATTAGATGTATAATATACTAATTACTATTAATTTTTTATAATTTATATTGATAGTTATCAAGATGTTATATACTTCTACGAGTTAACAATATAGGAGAGAAGAATTTAATTATACTTTATCCTAATTTAAATAATTTAACATTTTGATTGTATATTCTTATTACTTCATATGAACTACTTTTTTAGGCTTTATCTTTAGTAAAATTCTCTTTTCCCCAGGTGACCGTCCAGGATATTTATCTTTATTTAAATATTTTTTTGCTAATTTGTCTATATGTTTTTCTGCTTCCTCTCCTGTTATCTGCTCTACAATTTCACCATTGACAGTAACCATGTGATAAGGATTGTTATTATCTGCTACAGATAGTGAGACTCTGGGGTCTCTTGCTACATTCTTTTGTTTTACTCTCCCTATTGCAGTATTGATAAGAATGACACTGTCTTCGATGTCTACCCAGGTAGGTGTAACGTGAGGAGATCCATCTTTCATGGATGTGGCTACAAAAGCAAAGTTCTTGTTCTCAAATAGACTTTTAATCGAAGGATCGGTTATACTATTTTCATGTTTATCCATATATAATAATGATGAATATTTTTAATAATTGTTTTACTTCATTATCAATACTACAACAATTTGGATAATCTTGATAACGAAAATATAAAGACTACCCCATTATTAAGTAGTAATTTAATAATCTTAATTTAACATATATAAGATATTGGTCAACTGATACTTGTATTTTCTTACAACAACAATTATAATCCATGTAAAATTGTGATAATTTTAAGAATTTAGAATATAAAGTAATAGCATAGTGCTACACATTATCACACAGTTCAATCAAGACGAATTATATGAAACCTAACCGGATGTTTTATTAGCAACATCTTGTCAACTAAAAAATTTTGGATAAAACGCCATATAACCACCAAGCATATGGGTATACATTTTTAGTTTCATCTATTTGACTATATACTGAGCAGACAATTAAGACTCTCTCCTTCTCCTCTTCATCTGACTATCAAAATAAATAAGAAAATTATTTGATATTTAATGAAGAATTGGAAAAAAGAATAATGGGCAGAGCAAAAACAGTAATTTATAATTTGATAAATTACTTAATTAATTAATCTATAAATGTTATTCTTTTAGCATGTGTTATATTGTTAATTTGAAATTGGTATTGATGTATGAAGAACTTTAATTGATACTTTAAATGAAATTGGTAGAAAATAATAAAAGTTTAGAAGAAATAAAAAAAGGAATTATAGAAATATTGTGAATTTAAAGGAACCTATATAATGAATACTCTTTTATAAAATGAAAATTACTTTGGTTCTTTATATGTAGCTTTAGGAAATCCAATCTTTATTGGATGTCTGAATGCCGAATGAATCATAACCAATTCTCCCTTATTTAGTCTAGCTACATTCATTTTTGTACTTTCATCAAGCATTGAATAAGGATCTGTAGATAATTCAGATAGTCCTAGCTTTGCTGTTATATGTAAATCCGTATTTTCTTGTAACCTAGAATCAGTAGCACTTTTGAATTGCTGTGCTGAAAATAAAATAGTTCCTCTCGTTCTTCCTGCAATTACGGTTCTCATTATTTGTTCTGAAACTGAACTCATTTTTCCATTTTGAGATTTAGGTATATATCTATTAATTTCATCAACAAAGACTAAAAGGTAATGTAGCTTTTGTCCGTTTTGAACATTATTCTCATCGCTATCTGTATTGGTGTTATTGCTATTATTATCATCAAGGTCATAGTATCGTGAAGAATACATTTCATCAATACTTTTCATTATATCCCCCACAACAAATGCTTGCACTTCAAAAGAAGATATTGTGGCCACATCTATTACAAAGACTTCACCTGCTTTGATTTTTTTAATTTCATTACCAAGATAAGTACTGGTTTTCTTTTTATCAATAAACATAGGGGATTTTCTAAATCTTTGTAATCTACCTAAAAAGTACAAAAGAGAAGATTTGTTAGATACTATTGCTTCAGGATATTCTTTAAATTCGGTAAGGTCGGTCCATGTACATATTTCCCTTCCATTATTACTTTTTAGAGGCCAAGATTCATAAATGTAATTCATTATTGATAAAAAATCATGATGTAAGTCATAAGGTTCAGAAAATAAAAGTTCAAGACGATCAAAAACGTCTTTTAACTCATAAGAATATGTTTTATAATTCTGTGGTACATGAATTGAATTAGGTTTACCATCTTTTCCTCTTGGAAGGAAGTAAGTTACATTTTCAAATGGCTCTATATCTAAATCTAGAACATCAAATAGTCTTTCAGTTCTTTTTTTGATATCTTTTTCTTTTTGGTCTATATATAACAAATCCTGCTCTTTTGTGTTAAATATTATCAATGCAACATTTTGGTTCAATCTTTTGAGTGTTTGATATGATGATTGCAACAAGAATAAAATATAAGAGCTTTTTCTATTTCCCGATATTCCTGATGCATTTACATGTGCTGTATCTGCTCCTGCCAAATAAGTTATATCCAATGTAATAGGAACTTCAAGGCCATTTGTTGTTTCTATAATACCTGCGGGTATTGGATTTACCATTTGTGGAATTCCTAAAGCAAATATTATCTCCTTTTCAGTAGCAAATCTAACCGTTTTACCTACTCCTACTGGAAAATTTATAGATGTATCCTCTTTATATCCTTGTATTTTGACTCCTGTATTTGCCATTATTGCAACTTTTGCCAATACAACTCCGTTTAATTGCATCTTAGAAAGTTGTTCCTTTTCTCCTTCTCCTTCTTTTTCTTTTTCTTTTTTTTCTTGCTTCAATTGTTCTTTTGTAATTGATATTGTATAATAATCAGAGAAATAATTGTAATAATCATGTTCAGCAACTGATTGTAATTCTTTTACAATTCCAATAGTCTTACTATCGAATAAATTATCTACTGTAACAAAGTCGAAAGAGTTAATGATTACGTTAGGTTTTAGGGCAAACCAAAAACCATCCATTGTATTAAGAAACTTTTCAGAAGCAATAGTTTTTCCAATCTCCTGATGTAAAGGATTTATTATCTTGTATGACATTAATTATGAATATGGTATAAAAGATAAATATCTTAATAAATAGATAATACAAATAATGTAATTTTTGCAGGATGAGATGCTACACTATATGTGAATAATGTTCAAAATTGAGAATCAAATGTGAACATAGTAATATTGATAATAACTGTGAAAATCATTATTAAATAATTTTTTTCCTAACTCTGATGGTTTACTTGTTATATATTTTTTTTATAATATCAGAGTGTGGAAACAATAGAAATAGAACAGAATAAAGAAGGCAATAACAATATTATTGATGATAAAAGAATTAGAGATAGCAACAATAACAATAATATGGCTATATCTCAACATGAAATTTTTGATGTTGCCATAATAGGAGGTGGATTTGCAGGATTATCGGCTGCTTTATTATTGGGGCGATATCTTCGTCCTACTATAATTTTTGATACTGGAATACATAGAAAATCAAATATACATGGTTATTTAGGATTTGAAAAATTGTCATCTGAAGAGGTTATTCAAAAAGCATGGAAAGATGTATTACAATATAAATCAGTAAATGTGATCAAAGAAAAAGTTACAGTAATAGAAAGAGACTACAATAACAACCTCTTTTTAATTAATACAGAAGAAGATAATAAAAAAGAAAAAGAAGGAAATACGAGTAACCAAGAATCAATAGATAGGGGAAATATAAAAGCAAAGGCAAGATATGTGATTATTGCAACAGGTGTTGAACATACCAAACCGAAAATAAAGAACTTTGAAGAATATGATGGAAATGGTGTTTGGCATTGTCCTCATTGCGATGGATTTGAAACCACAGATAAGAAGTTGGTGATAATTGCTTATGGAAATAAATATAATGAGGCTTTGGATTATGCAAAAGTTTTTCTTGGTTGGACTAAGGATATTAAATTATTTTTACAAAGAGAAGTAGACAATTATAATAATGAATTAGATTATCAATTAACAGATAAAGAAAGGAATGAAGCAAAGACATTCAGTATAGATTTAATAGAAAATGATGAAATAATTGAAATTGTTGGTGACTCAACAAGAAATGCTATAAAAGGCGTAATATGTAAAAGTAATAAATTCTATGAAGTAGAAGTTATCTTTTATCATTTAAAACAAACCGTCAGAAATAAACTTGCATATCAATTAGGTTGTGAACTTGATGAAGACTATATAAAAGTAAATGAAGATCAAGAGACTACTATTAAGGATATTTATGCAGCTGGTGATGCAGATACAGATAAGCATTTTGCCATATTAGCTTCGGCGAGTGGAGCTCTTGCAGCAATATCCATTTATGAAAAGTTATTAAAAAGCGGAATTAAATCTATAAAAATCAATAAGGATCAAACCAATCAAATAAAATGAATAATAGGAATAATATTGATAAACGATAATTTCTTATTCTATTGCAAGAGCAATGATGTGTTTTACTATTTTTCATAACATCATTATTTCCTTCTAAACTAAGATTATGTATGTTAAATGAGAAATTTTATGAGAAACCTTCCAGAAGGTTTACTGAATAGTAGTTATTGTATCTTGTTTATGATAGAAGATTAAAAATAAGTTTATCATTATTAGATGTTTTTTTATTTTTTATATCATTATTTTTTATTGATCTAATATATTAGAAACTATTAGATATAATAAAATCACTAACATACGTATATCAAATTATCATAAGTTTGGGTGCCTTAAATATTCATTTGTACTTTAATAATATCCTTTATTGTAACTTTATTTGTTTCTACTATTAAAAAATAAACTGCCTATTATTTAAAAAAGATAATTTTTAAGATCCTAATATATATGTAGTAATTATGTAACCATAAGAAGCAAGGTTTAATAATTATTGTAATATATTTAATTTTAAAATTAAGACAACATCGATAATATAACAATAGATCTTTTAAAATATTAGAAAATAAAAAAATTAAAAAATAATTTAGCTATCTAATTTCTTATTCAATATTTATTTGTCTACCTTTTGGTTTTTGTTGTTCTTTCTTTTTGAATATTATTTCTAAAATTCCATTGTTATAATTTGAACTTGCACTCTCTAAATCGATGTCTTCTGGAACTTCTATTGTTTTATGGTATTTTCTATTTGGATCATCGCTTTTTATTTCTACATAATTATCATATGCTTCAATTCTTATATTTTGTTTATTTATTCCAGGCATTTCTGCTACAATCTTTACTTCTTTATCTGTAGAAGATACATCAACTAATGGTTCTCTTTCTGCAGAAAGTGATGGCTGTTGTTCAAATAAACCTCCTCTTCCAGCAAAAGGAGATTTTACATTCCCAAATTCTCTTATTTTTGGCTTTCCATCAGGTCCTATGGTCATGGAATATCCATAAACTATTGGACCTACTTCTCTAACTTTTCCACCTTCTGGTGTATCATATTCTTTTATTAGATCTTTTGGTACTATATTTTCAATATTTTTAAATTGTTCTGAAAATGTTCTACTCATTTCTTTTCTCATTTCATCAAATTCTCTAAACATGTCGTCAAAGTTCCATCCTCCGCTACCACCAAAAAAACCTTCTCTACCTTCGCGTCTTTTACGTCCACCTCCACCGAAGAATTGTCTAAAAAAATTATACGGATCTATATCACTTGGAAAACTCATAATATGATAAAGCATAACTTTCTATTAAAGGTATATGATTTCAATGTTAATATTTGATTAATTTTGAAATAGAAAAATGAAATAGGACATATAATAATTGAATAATAATTAATAGACATCTCATTTAAGTTAGAATTATCCACAAAAATAAAATATTGTAATTTATAAAGTGGATTTCTAAAAGTTTTAGAATCTATTTCTATTAATAGCTAATAGATTCAACCTAATTTTTATTGTATATTCATTATTATACTATATACTATAAATTTAATAGATCTATATTTAAATGAAATTGAATAGACAAATTGCTATTAAATGACATTATATAGATTTACTAAATAAATAGCAGTTAATTATTAATATTATATGGACAAGAATTATAGATAGTACTTTGAAATTTGTCTTCATATTTATAAATAAAGAATAAATTATGTGTTTGTTCAATTACTGCTTTTTTGATCCAGATATATTTATACACTTTTTATATTCTACATTTTTAATTGCAAATTAATTCAGGAAAAGACAATAGAGATATGTGTAATAGAGAACTTGACTAACTATCTCTATTCTATACAATTCACAGAAAGACGTTATAGTTCCATAACAAAAAGATATTGCTACTAGTTCTTAAACTCTAAATAAAAGCGATACTAGACTCTTCTGTATTGATCATATTACTATGTGGTTATCCTGGAGTTGGAAAAACAACATTAGCAAATGAGCTTAGACCTTTGATTAATGCTATTATTTTGTCTAAAAATAAGATTAGAAAAGAACTTGGACAAACCGAATTACAGTGAACAGGAAAAAAAGTTAATCTATATTATTCTATTATTAATATCTAAATATCTTCATAATGCTAAAATAAATTGTATTCTTGATGATACTTTTAACGATCAAAAGTCAAGGGAAGGTTTTAGAAAAGAATTAAACCTAACAGATGATCAATTTAAAATTGTTGAATGTATCTGTTCTGAAGAAATATTAATTTCTATTTATACATTTGAAACTTCTCCAACAAGTAATAATAATAATAATAAAAGAAATAAGAATTTGCTATTAATATCTTAAACTAGATAAGATTAGATAAGATTAGATTAGTTTAGATAAAGAAGGTATTATTAAAAAAATGATTGGAAAATGGGATGCAGATGAAGAGGCTAAAGATGAAAAAACCTATGAAACTAAAGAAGGCGCAGAGTGGGCACTTGACCATATCTTAAAGAAATACCTCCGAACTAAAGGAATTAAAATCGATCCAACAAAACCTTTGGACGATGCTATAGATTTAGTATCAAATACCCTATATTATGATATAGAATTTCACAAGTTTGCATTACAAAATTATAGAATTTTTATTCATTATGATAAAGAAAAGGATGACTTTCATATTATAAAATTGAAGGAAGATTGATTTGACATCATTTTACAATAAGTAATAAAAATGGTCTTATGAATTCTATAATAACCATGAAATAATTATAGAGGCTGATAGATCAAGATTCTATCAGATTATTTGTAATTTATTAAACAATGCAATCAAGTTTACTAATGAAGGTAGCATTACTATTATTGTTGAAAGAAAAAAAGATAATAGTGACAATGATAATGAAATTGTTGTTAGCATAAAAGATACAGGAACAGGTATAGATCAAGAGATATTGCCAAAACTTTTTACAAAATTTGCTACTAAATCTACAACTGAAGGAGGAACAGGATTGGGATTAT
>Ga0126312_10000100_pt1 | contig 37527 bp, 36 predicted proteins | sample Plot104A_FD_92537 | JGI IMG/M metagenome (GOLD analysis project Ga0126312, IMG submission 92537) | Serpentine soil microbial communities from UC McLaughlin Reserve, CA, USA - Plot104A | ecosystem: Environmental > Terrestrial > Soil > Grasslands | place: USA: UC McLaughlin Reserve, Lake County... | reverse complement strand
CTACTCCGATTCTATTCATTTCAAGTGTGCTAGCCTTTCTGGAATATCTTGACACATTGTGGAGGGCATACGTTCTCACAGGCCATACAAAATATGCAATCCTTTTCTCTTATCATAAATGGCTTCTTTTCAGATGCTGGATGCCCAGGTGTTTCTAACCATTCATATACATTAACAGGACAGGCTTCAATACAAGCTCCATCGGCTATACAAATATCAAAATCTACACATACCTCTGTTCCCCATATACCCAATTGACCTGGTGGATCTATAGGACCCCATACCTTTATCCCTTGGAAAGTACCAACAGGCTGTCTCTTTGTCTTAAATGAAGTGTCAATAGGACCTTCCATCTTTGAATAGTTAGTTCCACTTCCTGTAAGGGATATGGTTGTATTGCCGCCCGAAGGTTTGACACTGCTGAGCTTAGGAACATCATCTTCTCTACCAACAGTAGCAGCAATGGTAGGCGATGGAGTAGTTCGTTGAGCCAACTTCGAAGACGGCTCAGATGTTACTGTCTTGGGCAAAGCTCCCTTTGATGATTCTGCCATAAGCCTTTGTCTCTTGACCACGCAGAGCTGATTATGAACCTCCTTCATACTTTGCAAAGTAAGGGGATTGCTATGACCTAATAGAGATCCGCAGTCAGCACAAACGTATTCCGACGAAGTAGACACTATTTCAAATCAGAGCCAACCATTTATCAATTTTTGGATTTATAGCTGGGTCTGAATTTACCATAATAGATTTGGGATTTTTTCCGCAATAGATTATAACAACTTTAAATGACGCGTCACCTTATCTATCAGCTCGGCAGGTCCTGGGCCTATTCCAACACACGTTATCGTGCCAGGAGGGATTTGCGTAAGGCCACTATCTTGAACGCTAACAGCAGGGAGGCCAATAGTCCGAGCGTGGTTTTCCAATTCAATTAGTTCTTCTAGATTTTCCGCTTTTACTACAACTTTCGCTTGTCCAGTTTTGAACCAGATATTGAACCAGTCATGTCTATGGGAACGTGCTTTCTCAGCGGCCAATACTGCTGCATGAGCGGCCTGGGCGGCCAGTTTTCCTCTTCCCATTACAATATCTTTTCTGACCGCAATTACCTGTTTTACTTCCAAGTGATTCTCTGGCATAATTTATTAACCTAATAAAAAGGATCTGTCATCATCTTATGAAGGAAGATTATGACGTCATAGTCGCGGGAGGCAGTGTATCTGGACTACTTGCTGCAAGGGAAATTGCTTCAAGAGGACACTCAGTTCTTGTTCTAGAGGAGGACTCGGAGATAGGTACGCCTGAACACTGCGGGGGATTGGTCAGTATTGGCGCAATTAGTAGACTAGGAATCCTCCCTAGAAATAACGTAATCCAAAATCAAATCAAGGCTGCTAAGATATGTTCTCCTTCAAGAAATTTTGAGATTAACGCTGTAAACCAGAAAGTAGTAGTCCTTGAACGGCGTGAATTCGACAAACAGATTGCTTTACAATCTACAAAATTGGGCGCTAATATAAGGACAAAATGCTCTCTTCGGGGCACAAAATACACAGCCAATTCTTCAGACAAGTTTTTTAGCGTCATGACCACGGACGGTCTGTTTCGGTCTCGGTATTTTGTAGACGCGAGGGGCGTTAGTTCATTGGTACAAAATGATCGATCTGGCATACTTCTGGCGGCACAGTACGAGGTCTACGCACCTTGGATAGAAAAAGATACAGTAATAGTAGAATTTGACAATGTCAAGTACCCAGGGTTTTTTGCGTGGATTATTCCTACTGGAGAAGGGAGTGGAAAAGTCGGAGTGGCAGGCAAATCAATCAACACTGCACGATCCCTCACATGCTATTTGGAAAGCAAAGGTAGTAGTTTTTCTGTGATAAGGAGAATATTTGCTCCAATATGGGTGAAAGGTCCAATTGACGAATTTATTAATGGGAGGACAGTAGTGATCGGAGACGCTGCAGGCCAAACTAAGCCAACAACCGCTGGAGGAATTTACACGTGCGGACTGGCAGGAATTCTAGCAGGGAGGGCCATCACCAAAGCAATAGAAAGCAAGAATGATGACTCCTTGGTAAGCTATCCGGCTGGCTGGACAAGAATTTTTGGAAAAGAGTTCCGGAATATGGTTCTATTTAGAAAACTTCTTGAACGACTAGACAATAACGCACTGGATCAGATGTTTTCTAACATTAACTCAATGAATATAGACACGGTGTCAAAAACAGGTAATTTTGATTTTCATGCTGTTTCCATTAGAAAAATTCTGAGCGTTACCGGGCTGAAAATCTTCAAAACGGTGATAGGTAACGAGTCTAGAAGGCTGCTTTAGCAAGCAAGGTATAAATTCCCATATCTAATCAAGGTTTGTCTATGTCCAAACCTCTAGTCCTGCCGGTTTGCACGTCCTGTGGAAGAGCGATTATGCCTAATGATCAATGTGTCAAGTTTTACTGTCCAAATTGCGGCTACGTAGTTATATGGCGATGTGAGAGCTGCCGTGATTTCTCTAGACAATATAAGTGCATTGGATGTGGATTTGAGGGTCCATAGTATGACACGACTTATTGCCAGGGTGAGAATACTTCCCTCAGACGCCGACTCGAATTTGGAAGAGGTCGTTGCAGCTTTAAGTAAGGGTCCACATAATGGCATAGTTATGAAACAGTCCATGAAAGAACCGATTGCATTTGGACTATTCGCGATAATCGCGGACTTTATTATAGACGATACAGAAGGAGAAATGGATAGGTTAGAAGATTATATCAAAAGCGTCAGCGGAGTAGGTGAGATCGAGGTTATTTCTGTAAGCAGACAATCAGTAAGGATAGAGTGATCACAATAACTCGAATCGGATTTCATGGATAGCTAAAGGGGTAATCTGCCATTGAAAAAATCTCGTCTTAGCAATGGCGAGCCTTCCCCCAAAATACAACTACGTGTGGCGGAGGCAAAGCATCGTGACGTAGGCAAAAGACGCGCACGGATCGACATATTATCCATGGACAGGCTTGGAATCAAACCAGGGGAAGTAGTGGAGTTGATAGGCAAGCGGAACACTCCCGTTACTGCATGGCCTGGCGAAAGCCAGGAGAACGATCGGGACATTATTAGAATCGACGGTCAAACCCGCAAAAATGTAGGAGTTGGCCTCAACGACTTTTTGACTGTACGTAAGATTCGTTCGAAGGCGGCAAAATCCGTTTTTTTGATTCCGTTGGGTCCCAATACAATTAGCGCTGACAGCGAATTCCGTGAATTTGTAAAAGATAGGCTAAGAGGTTTTCCCATTAACGAAGGGGATGAGATTTCAGTCGGGGTGCTCGGTAATTCCATAGACTTTGTTATCCAGAGAATTGTTCCTCGGACAATCTCCAGGATAGCAAAGTCTACGAAGGTCAATATCGTGGCAGCAACGAGTATTGACAAGAAACCGAGAGTTACTTACGATGAAATAGGGGGATTGAAGGACCAGATTAAGAGATTAAGAGAAATTGTCGAATTGCCGCTACGGCATCCCGAGGTATTTGCTAAACTGGGAATAGAGCCCCACAGTGGAATACTCATGTACGGTTCACCAGGATGTGGAAAGACTTTGATTGCTAAAGCGTTAGCTTCTGAATCAGCAGCCAATTTTTATATCATAAATGGTCCTGAAATTGTTAACAAATATTACGGAGAAACAGAGGCTCGACTTAGAGATATCTTTAAGGAAGCGAAGGAGTCAGCGCCAAGTATTATTTTTATAGATGAAATAGATGCGATAGCACCAAAGCGAGAGGAAGCATTTGGTGACGTAGAGAAAAGGGTTGTAGCTCAACTTCTCGCTTTAATGGATGGAATGTCGGATCGCGGAAACGTTATCGTATTAGGCGCTACAAATAGACCAGACAGCATCGACCCTGCATTGCGAAGACCGGGCCGGTTTGACCGAGAGATTGAAATTGGAGTACCTAACGCCGAAGAACGATTCGAGATACTTGGAATCCATACTAGAGGAATGCCATTGGCTCACGATATTGATCTGCAGGGATTGGCATCCGAGCTATATGGTTATACTGGAGCAGATATCAAGGCCCTATGCAGAGAAGCTGCTATGAAGGCACTGAGACGATACATTCCCGAAATCGATTCAGAAGGTGATAGGGTCTCGCCTGAAACCTTGGAGGTTATGGACATCAGGAATAAGGACTTCAGAGAAGGAATGAAGGAAATTGTTCCTACAGCCATGAGAGAATTTTATGTAGAAGTTTCCCGAATCAAGTGGGAAGATGTAGGAGGACTGCACACCGCCAAAAGGACGCTGTATGACAACTTGATAATGTCGATCAAAGAACCTGAAAGCTTTTCTAAGATGGGGGTGAGGGCACCAAGGGGTGCCTTGCTTTTTGGTCCGCCGGGTTGTGGAAAGACATTGATTGCAAAGTCGCTTGCGACTGTAAGCTCTGCGAATATAATAGTCGTGCGTGGTCCCGAAGTACTGTCTAAATGGATAGGCGAATCCGAGAAAGCCATTAGAGAAATATTTCGAAAAGCAAAATCGTCTTCTCCCTGTGTAATAGTCTTCGATGAACTAGACTCGTTAGCCAGGCCGAGGGGACAAGATGATATTTCTGGTAATGAAAGGGTGCTTTCGCAATTATTAACTGAAATGGATGACTCCGGCAGCGCAGGAGTTATTGTTATTGGTATTACTAATAGACCTGATTTGATAGATACTTCACTGATTCGACCCGGTAGGCTTGATTTAATAGTCTATATTGAATCACCGGACGAAAATGCCAGATTCGAAATTGTCAAAAAACTGACTTCAGAAATGCCTCTGTCTGAGAATGTTAATTTGGCGGAGGTTGCAAAGAGAACAAAGGGTTTTAGTGGAGCAGACCTTGAGGCGCTTTGTAGAGAAGCTGCAGTCAACACAATGCGAAACAAAGAATCACTCGTCAACAACTCTGATTTCGAGAAGAGCCTCCAGTTCGTTAAGCCCTCCATCACAAAAGATGTCGAAGATTGGTACGAGTCAGTGAGAAGGAATCTTACATATGCTATTCCAAAACCTATGGATAAGGCTTTTTACGGGTGATGCCGAGCATACCAATATATCAAGGATATCAGTCAAGTATTCTAAGGAGTAGTATGAAGCACGTTACCAGTTTTGTTATGACGATGTTAATGCGGGTGGAAACTTGAAGTACCCATTACGTAACTTAGTTTATGAAAAGATCCGAGAATTTGAGAATCTTACCGACTCTGAACTACTGAATAGCCTAACAAAAGGAGGAGTCGAGCTTACAGAGGCTGACCTTTCAAAAACGCTGATGGATTTAGAGATATATGGTTTGATACGTGTATCCTGGGTTACGAAAGAAAAGAAAAGAATAGAACTAAGATCAGCTATAACCCACTAGATTTCCGTCAACCATTTAGATTTTGAAGTAAAAAAGGGCATCAAGGGCTAATGCAATAAAAACTATCACGAGATAGGGAGCTGTCACCTTGTAGGCCTTCCAGGCAAAGTCCGGTGTAGGTCTTTTTGTCAACTTGTAATGATAAAGTAACATAACCGAACCAGCAATTGCTGCTGTTAAGGTGTATATTAGTCCTAGTCCAAAGAAATAAAGAGCTACGGAATAGGGTAAAAGAATCGCTGTGTTCAAAAAGATGTAATTGGCTGTTTTCTCATTCCCAATTAAAACTGGAAGCATGGGAACCCCCGCGCCTGCATATTCGTCTCTCGACTTTATAGCTAGGCACCAAAAGTGTGGAGGAGTCCACATGAATACTAGCCATCCTACTAGAAAACCAGTCACATCTATAGAACCCGTTGTGGACGCCCATCCAGCCATTGAAGCGGCGCTACCTGCAAATCCTCCTATAACTATATTTAAAGGATTATTACGTTTAAGCCAAATAGTATAAACTACCACATAAAATATGATACCAATGAATATCATTGCTGAAGTGTACGGGTTCAGGAGAAACCAAGAAGCACCAACCGAAAAAACGCACATTCCCAGCCCATATATGAAGACTTTGTTTGCAGAGATTTTATGAGATGGGATCGCTCGCTGCGATGTCCTTTTCATAATTCTGTCGATATCTCTATCGTAAAAATGGTTGAGAGCGCTAGCTCCCATAGATGCCATCGCGCCAGTCATGGCAAGGAAAAGTAAATTCCATGCTGAAATATCCCAACCTGCTTGCGGTGAGGCATCAAATCTAGTAGCTGCTAATGCAGAGCAAACAGCAGTGATGACTAGTACCAGGACAATTCTAGGCTTTGACACTTCGACGTATAGTTTTACATTCACTGTTAGGTACCTTAAGTGGCACTGTAGCTAACTACCATTTAACTTATTCGAAGGCCTAAAGCCAGCTACGGGCATTTATCTTGCATATAGAAAAACTAAGACTATTATCTAGTTAATATAGCAGATATATTGCGAAATGCTATCTACTATATGCAATCAACGGCGCGTCCGTTGTTGAGAGATTTAGATTTGAGACCAGGCAGTATATTGTTTAGCTAATCTAGGCTATGATGCATTAAATCCAGAAACGATTAATTATATGCCATCATGTCAGAAAATATGTATCATGACAGACTGGGATCTGCTGACACCAGGAATCGGTCTTTCTTCCCTTGGAATTGTCACAGTAGGAATTTCATTGTCGGGAATAGCAAAAACCTTCATAGAGGGAATGCATGCCGTAGGTCTACTTACTCTGTTTATTGGGATGATTTTTCTTGCATCAGGTCTATTTAAGGACGGATTTCCTTCAAGTGGAAGGGCTAAGTCTGCAACTTTTATTACCTTAGGATTTCTGGTCACTTTTGGCTTCGCCGCAGCTATAACAGTAAGCACGCAAGCTCCAAGCATCTTTGTCTACATAGGCCTGATGATGTTAATATCAATACCCTCAGCTGTACTCGCAGTAGCCTCATATAAGAGGACCCCGCATATCAAGGCGTTAGCAGTAATTTTTATTGGAGCCGCTGTTATTGGAGGTTCTTCCTTTTATGCCTTTGGTCTTGTAACTCCAAAAGTAAGTACAGATACAAGCGAAGAAGTAAATGGGACAGCAATTGTAGGGAACACAACAAATACAAATTCGATCAGAGGGAGTGAACCCGTCCGTTCTCTCATGATCTCTCTGATTCTGCCCAGTTCCTGAATAGAGCGTGGGAAAGGCAGATTTGACTGGCTGCATTTATAGGTAACCTCTCCCTGCTCTATTTATTCGTATTTCGATACATATCAAACAAGACTCTCTTGAATGGAGATATGTAAAATCGAAGTAACAAGAAGCTACGTAAGATGGTTATCCCAACCCACTCAATATTTGCGTTGCATAGCCGCTTTTTGAAATATAGATAGAGACGTTGGTAATCCTTACTGTTCTGAACATAGAGAGACTGTAAGTAACTTTGTCGTTCTAGATCAGGTAAGTCGCACTATTTTTATGCAGTATCTGCGCTACCAATATTCTTGTCAAAGATTCTTAGCATAAGCTGTAGTAAATTGAATATGCTAGCTAAATTTGCGAAGGATGCTCTCCCGCTGGAATCTTGTGCGCTTCTCCTTGGAAAAATAAATTATCCGGCCGATATTGTTCACGATGTTATTCTCCTAAGAAACAAAGATCAGTCCAAAAACTCATTCAGCATTGATCCTAGCGATCTTTTTTGTGCCTATCAACGGGCTAGCAGGTTAGGACTAGGGATTGTCGGCATATTCCATTCCCATCCGTCTTTACCCCAGCCATCACAAAAAGACAAAAAATTTATGAAGTTGAATCCGATTGTTTGGTTAATATATTCAACACTGAACCATGAGTATTCAGCATTTTTGTACCGCGGAGTCATAATACAAGTTCAGATAACTCTAATCAAGGAGTGAGGCGTTCAACATCTCTAGGAAATAATACAACTTCTCTAACATTTTGACGATGGGCTAGTAACATAATCAGTCTGTCAAAGCCGAGTCCCCATCCTGCGTGTGGAGGAATGCCCCAGTCAAATACTTTCAAATGTTCTGCAAAATCCCGGGGTCGAAGTCCGCTTTGGTCGAGCCTGTTCTGCAAGTGTTCTTTTTCATGCAATCGGGTCCCTCCGGATGCGAGTTCCAAATAACCATACTGGAGATCGAAGGACTCGGAAATTTCGGGATCTTCCTTCTTTTCTTGGATATAAAACGGTTTTAGTATTGTAGGCCAGTCCGTTATGAAGTAAAAGCCCTTATGTCTTTCACCTAGAACCCGTAATGACGAATCTGACAGATCTGCCCCGAACTCTATCTTTTCACCACTATTGGATAGTTGCTCTAAGCATTGTTTGTACGTAACCCTCTCAATGGGTTCGAAGAGCTTAGCACGTAGTAAGGAATTATCTTTGAACTTATCAGAGACCGCTGTTACAACCTTTCTTAAGAGTTGTTCAAGGATAATCATTGAATATCTGTAGTCTACAAATGCAGCCTCGGTATCAACACTAATGAACTCTGATAGATGTCTTACAGTATGAGATTTTTCTGATCTAAAATATGGGCCTATTTCGAAAACGCGGTCGAGGGCCACAGTTAATTGTTCCTTGTAAAGCTGGGGACTCTGTGCCAGATACGCTTTCCTTCCAAAATAATCAAAACTAAACAGATTTGCCCCTCCTTCACTGGCTGTTCCTATAATTTTTGGAGTATTGACTTCAAGATATCCATTCGTCGTTAAATTGTCCCTAATGGAAGAAAGTGCAAACGCCCTGAGCTTGAAAATTGTGCTGACGGTGGGATTCCTTAAATCCAGAGCTCGAGAATCAATACGTTTGTCAATAGACGAACTGACCCTTCCCGTAGCATCGATTGGTAGAGGATAGTTTGCCCTAGTATAAACAGAAAGGTCTTGGATGCTAATCTCAAAGGGGAAGTCCCTGGCATTACTCTTCTTTAGGAGTCCACTAATCGTAACAGAGCTTTGACGGGGAATTTCTTTTGCCACCTTTGCATTATTATCTCTCGCTAATGCCTGTATGGCTCCAGTAGAATCTCTTATGACAACAAACACAAGACGTCCTATATCACGAATATCTTCGATCCAGCCACATACCGTCACTAAATTGCCGATTAAAGACTCGTTCAATTGGTCTATATAGTGAGACCTATGTTTAAGATCTTGCATATTGCTCTATTTTTTGTACTCTACGAGTAGCTCGATGCCTTTGATTTTCCTTGCTATTCTCTTAATCTTTTGAATGTCATGCTGCAAATTCGACATATCTTTAGTTTCTAATATGACCATTGTCAACTTTTTCCCATCTGGTAACCATACTAAATTTACAGAAAGTACTCTTCTAGGATAAAGAAGATCTTCGATAAACCTTCGCTCCGATGAATCAGATTCTACAAACCAAACTCTTGCATTGAAGAGAGTTTCAATATCAGTACGGATTTCTTTATTAGATCTAATCAATAGAAGATCCGATCCTCTTAAAACGAGAACAAAGTCGCCCTCTACTTTAAAGGCTGTGACTAGGCTAAACTTATCGACTTCTGGATGACGCTGGATCAATTTTGTCAGTGTCACAGATGCATGAACCTCGTCCTCAGTCAAGTCATTAGACCTCAGTCTCTCTTCGCATCTCCCGCATAGGACACCAGTTTTCGCGTCAAACGAACAAATAGGAGTTTTCAATGCCATCACTTTTTCGTAAGCTTCCACTAATATACACAACTGTTATTGAAAATGGAAATGTGATGTCATAGGACTGATTAAACTGTTAGTTCATATTCGTTGTAAATAATATTCGGAAGACATCCTCTTGCTTAGCGGTTTAATCTAAATTAATTACAACGATTCATTATGGTTAAGTATGTGTTAACCGCTGTACTATGTACCTCCTGCATGACATTTGAAAAGTCAAAATTATCAGTATTAGGCCTAAAGGTGCATTACATCGAGGGCCACAGCAGGGTCATAAAGGCAGTTAACGGCGTCAGCTTCAAGATTAGAGAAGGTGAGTCAATGGGGATAGCAGGCGAATCGGCATGTGGCAAAAGTACGCTCGGATCCGCACTGATGCGAGATCTTGAGCCTCCAGCGAAGATAATAGGCGGTTCCATATTATTGGACAATATAGATATTACCAGCCTCGAAGATACCGATTTTGACAGAGAGGTTAGATGGAAGAAAATTGCAATGATTTTTCAGGCCGCAATGAATACTCTTGATCCTGTTTTTACAGTAGGGGATCAAATGCGAGAAATTCTGCGAAGCCACGGCGTCGAGAGCAGTGCGGAAGGCAGAATTTTAGCCTCTTTGGATGATGTTAGCCTTGATAAGACCATAGCTAAGAAGTATCCACACGAGCTAAGCGGAGGTATGAAGCAGAGAGTTGTTATAGCGATGGCACTATTATTGCATCCAGATATATTGATTGCGGATGAGCCAACTACAGCACTGGACGTTCTTGTCCAGGCACAAATAATAAATCTCTTAAAATATCTTAAGATTAAGAGAGGTATTACAATCATAATCATTAGTCACGATTTGGGTGTGATATCTGAACTGGCTGACAAAGTTGCGATTATGTATTCTGGTGAGATAGTAGAACTTGCTAATAGTGTGGAGATATTCAAAAATCCCAAGCACCCCTATACTCAGTTACTTATCTCCTCTATACCTATGCTGAGTACTAATGGAAGGATTATTTCTATTAAAGGTCAGCCACCAGACCTCGCAAATTTGCCTAGTGGATGCAAGTTTTTGACCAGATGCCCTTATGCTATGGAAGTGTGCAGAAAGGATCCTCCACATATAAAAACAGACAGTGGCTTTACACTATGTTGGTTATATGAATAATTGAGCAAAGGCAAACCAATTTATCTTACCTGAGCTATCGTTCCAAAAGTGCCACTGTTACGGAGAGAACACGACAAATACCTTTCGACTGCTCTCTTTATATAACTGCTCGTCGATATGACTATCAAATTCGGTAGTAAGTAAGGTGGAAAGGCTTGGGCAAACAATTGAATCAGGATCTTGATGTATTAAGAATCAGAGAGGATTTCCCGATACTGAAACGGGTGCTGAGAGGAAATAGAAGACTAGTATACTTGGATAATGCAGCGACCACTCAAAAGCCGCTGTTTGTCATAGATGCTATATCCAATTATTACAAGAATTACAATTCTAATATTCATCGCGGCGTACATCAACTCGCAGAGGAAGCTACGTTAGAATATGAATCGACTAGGGAGAAAGTTAGAAAATTCATAAATGCTCGATCACAAGAAGAAATTATTTTTACTCGGAATACTACAGAGGCAATCAACCTCGTAGCATATTCTTGGGGTACTAAGAATATTGGCAGGAATGATTGCATACTAATAACCGAGATTGAACATCACAGTAACATTGTTCCATGGCAAATGCTTGCTCAAGAACACAATTGCAAACTCGAATACGTGAGTGTGGACGAGAGTGGCTATTTGAACCTTGGTGATTATCAGGAGTTACTAAATCGAAATAGGGTTAAACTTGTTTCAATAAGTCAAATGTCCAATGTTCTAGGAACTATCGTGCCAATAAATAAAATTATAAGAATTGCTCATGAAAGAGGTATTCCTGTACTCGTTGATGCAGCTCAGTCGGTACCTCATATGAAAGTGGACGTACAAGAAATGGATTGCGAATTCATGGCTTTTTCCGCACACAAGATGCTTGGTCCCACCGGAGTAGGTGTCCTATATGTAAAAAAAGAAATACTTACAGGAATGCACCCCTTCCTGGGTGGGGGAGATATGATCAAGGATGTAGACAAGTACCATACTTACTACAATGAATTACCTTACAAGTTTGAAGCTGGCACGCCCAATATAGCGGATGTTGTGGGCTTTGGAGCATCAATAGATTATTTGAACAGAATTGGTATGTCTGCAGTCAGAATTCATGAGCTTGGATTAATCGACTATGCAATGAAAAGGATGAGGGATATTCAAGGGATAACTATCTATGGCCCGTTGGAATCCTCTGCTCGAGGAGGAGTTATATCTTTTAATCTAGGTGATATACATCCTCACGACTTGGCCACTATTATGGATGATAGAGGCATTGCTATTCGATCTGGCCATCATTGTGCCCAAGTTTTGATGCGAAAGCTTAAAGTTTCTGCTACTTCTAGGGTAAGTTTTTATATTTACAATACCAGAGAAGAAATAGACTTATTTGTACAGGCGCTTTACGATGCAAGGAGATTGTTCAAAATTTGAGTGATGACATATATCGAGAAATTATATTAGATCATTATAGAAACCCTCGGAACAAGGGGAAACTTCCAGGGGCAGATATCAGCACTCACGATAGCAACCCTCTATGTGGAGACGAAATAGATATCCACATGAAAATTCAGGGGGACAGAATAATGGATATTAAATTTGAAGGGAGGGGATGCGCCATAAGCCAAGCCAGTGCTTCCATGCTTACAGAAATGGTAATCAACAAACCACTTACTAGTGTAAAGGATATAGCGAAGATGGATATCCTTGAAAATATAGGCCTTACAAATCTTGGACCTGCTAGAGTTAAGTGTGCCCTATTGGCACTTAAGGTAATGAAATTAGGTATGGTAAACTATTTTGCATCAAAGGATCCAGAATCAGCAGAGATTCTTGAAAAGGATTCCAAATCCCTGTAATTGAAAATTTCAATTCTGATTTTAATCGTAAGATAGTCAATCTTTAAGCGAGCGCCTAGCCCAAGATTAGAACGATATTTAAGTTCAAGCAGTCTCACTTTTTTACAATATTGTCGAGTAAATCTGTTGGGTATATTAGATGGACTCCAGTTCGGTCACCACGATTTTTCTTGTTGATATCAGTTTTTGCCGCTCTTTCTATACTGGTAAATATTGGAGCGACTTCTGTTCTTGATGACCTAATTACATCCGTCTTTAGAATATTGCACGGAAATAATGCGTTAAACTTGATTATGATCAATTTATCACTTTTGGGGGACACTTCAACTTTACTGCTTCTTGCGATAGCCCTTACTATTATAAAACGTACTAGGAAGGTTGGGATGGTTTTTCTCACTTGTATTCTAATTATTATTATTTCATCTATGTATATCAAAATCTTAGTTGGCCGACATACTCCGCCAGACATTTTTCCCTATTCTCTTTACACGTCACAAAATCAGGCAATAGAAGAAGAAGTCGTTTCGCCCCTGGCGAAGAATCTGTCATATCCAGCAAGCCACATCGCAATTGTAACATGCTTTGCATACATCATTGAATTCAAGATTATTAGTAAATCAAAATTGTTAGCTATGCTAATATGGTCCTATCCGTTCTTTATGGCATTTTCGAGATTGTATATCATGCAATATTACCTTGCTGATGTTATTGGTGGATTTCTTCTCGGACTGGTCATTGGAATGGGGATAAGCAGCATAATGCGTCTCAACTCATATGATAGGTAATAATTTCTATGCAAAGACATAATAATACTAGAAATACAGAAAGTGTTCTTATGAATTCTAACAGATATGTATGTCTTTCCAGCCGATGCCCTATCGGGTACTTTTACTCGTTCGACTCCCTTCAAGAATTCCTCATATATAGTAGTGGTTGAATGGTTGTTTCACAAAAAGTGAATATTTTTATTTCTCGGTTGTACTGCCGAGAAAAATTTAAGCTTAGCTTCGAAATTGCTAAAGCGGTTAACATAGCTAGGTCTTAATAGGCAACCGGCATTAAGGAATAAGAATCAAATATTTAAAATCAATATTTTTTCTTATATAAAAGAAGGAAGGAAGGTAAAGAAAACGATCCTCATACATGTATTGCTTACAGGTTGCAGTCGGAAAATTCCTTGATAAGATTAAATAATTTGTTTAGTTCATTATGTGTTAATTTGCAATCAGCCCTCCGAAAGATCGGAGATTGTATCATTAGGCATTGTAGCCCTTCCGATCTTCCTTCCGTAGTAGAGATAAATACAGTTTCTCTTCCTGAACACTATTCAGATTATTTCTTTGAATCGATATTAAAAGAGTTGCCAGAATCTTTCATTGTTGCTGAAACGAATCAGAAGATTGTGGGATATATAATGTGCAAGATAGAATTTGGGTTTTCCAACTTCCGCAAGTTGGGGTTTGTAAAGAAGGGTCATGTGGTCTCTGTTGCTGTCTTGCAAGAACACCGAGGAAAAGGTATTGGTAGATCACTTTTGGTAGAAGCAATAAATGGTCTTGCAGGGAGAAAATGCGATGAAATATATTTGGAAGTCCGAGCCAGTAATAACCTTGCTATTAAAATGTATCAAAGCATAGGCTTTCTTATAAAGTCAAGGTTGCACTCATACTATCGTGACGGAGAAGATGCATACCTTATGGCCTTCGAATTCAATCAGTGACACAATGAACTCTCTTGGCAAGGCAAATAGGTTAATAGGACTAGCACTACTGTTTAGTTCGATATTCCTCTTCTTGATTTATTCGTATTTTTTGCTTTCTTCTCAATGGGGACTTCTTATTTTACAGGCCACAGTACTCGTAGCCGTTGCAGCATTAGCTGCTGTCATGGCATGGATTGGATTTACAATGGCTACGACACCAAGAACATAAGCTGATCAAGAGGCGAGGACTTCAATGATTAGCAACTAATACATCAGAAACAATCTGGTACAATCTCGGCCCCACCTCTCTTACGACTCGTGTAGCACTTATTATGTGGTTATAGCGTTTGAATGCCTCCGTGGAATCTAATTTACCCTCATTGACTGCGTCCTTCTTGTTACTAGCCCTTACGTGTGCGAAATAGTGAATAAACCCTCTGTTATTGCCAAGGCATGCAATGGCTGAATCAACAAAGTGCTTGGCTTTTTCAGGCAGAGGCATTAACACACGATGTGAAAGTCCAGATAGGATATTGCCCGCGATGTACTTTGCGTCGCCACAAAATGGGAAGACTCGATCCTGAACTCTATTTAACTTCGCGTTTATGAGACACAATATACTTGCTTTTGGATTAGAATCGATACTGAAAACCTTTGAGCTGGGGTTCATCTTTGCTATCAGAATTGAAAAGGTCCCCACCCCTGCAAACATGTTCGTTATGATTTCGCCATCCTGTACCATTTCTGCTATTCGACGCCTCTCAGTAGACAACCGTGGTGAAAAATAGACCTCACTAACATCTACTTTAAACCGACATCCATGTTCACGGTATTCAGTTATCGTTCTGTCGGCGCCTGCAATCAGTTCTAGCTTACGGAGCCTGAAATCTCCTTCCACAGATGAAGTCTGAAGGAAAACACTACTGGCAGATTTTGTATTTTCAAGTAGCCTTTTGCCGATAGTGTGCTTCTTGTACAATAGTGAATCAGGTATTTTCATAATGATAATGTCTCCTACAACATCGTATGAAGAAAAGACAATTTGTCTCTCACTAGGTTCCAATATATCGTTTAGGAGTCTCTTTAATTTGTTAGACATAACAGGAGCAAATGCAAATGCTTTATTTGTCTAGGTAGTAAAATTGGCCTGCCTCTTTTTGTAATCTATCCAATCTTCCGCCTTCCTTGTTAATCCGCGGCCTTCCCGTGGTTTCGTCCCTTCTATACGTAACAGACAGCGTCGCTAGGAATTTATTCATTCCTTCTTCCTTTTTCATTGATTGACCAGCAAGGCCGCGTAATCCAGGCTCGCCTTGGAAGAAAATTAGCGAATCAGCCAAGAGATCCACTAATTGCATGTCGTGGTCAATAACAATGGCAGTTTTTCCTCTACCCCTAACAAAGCGGTGCAAGAATTTGGCAAGGGCAATTCTATCTTCAATATCAAGGAAAGCAGAGGGCTCATCCAGTGCGTATATATCAGCTTCTCGAATAAGGCACGCTGCAATTGCAACCTTCTGTAGTTCTCCTCCGCTAAGATTCCTAACACTTTTTTCATATAACCTCTTAATTCCAAGAGGAAAAATTATTTCCCCCTCAATATGAGAACCCTCTATGATGTTCTGATATGCAGTCATGAGGAGTGAAATAACGGTTGAGTCGTAGTCGTTATTTAGATATTGAGGCTTAAATGAGACTGTGGATCCACGTTTAATGTGACCCTCGTCAGGTTTTTCGACTCCTGCTAACATCTTCATAAAAGTAGTTTTGCCAAGAGCATTCGCGCCGACGACTCCTACTATTTCTCCTTCCCTTATACGACCTGCCGAAACCACAACAGAGAACGAAAGAAATGATTTCCTGAGATCGGAATATTCCGCTATAAATTTATTAGGAATTTGTTCCTCGCTTGAACCCTTTATATCAAAAGTATAGCTTTTATCTCGGAATTTTATGTTCTCAGAGGGAAGAAAACCCTCAAGAAAACTATTGATTCCAATCTTTGTGCCCTGTAGAGTCGATACAATTCCATATGCACCGGGTTCGCCATATAGAATATGAATATAATCTGAAAGGTAGTCTAATAGACCTATGTCGTGCTCAACGACCATTACACTTCGTCCTTCTTTAGCAAGCTCACGAATGACTCTTGCGATGGCGAGCCTCTGATATACGTCGTTATACGATGATGGTTCATCGAAGAAATAATAGTCGGCATCCTTTACAGCTGCTACAGCGACTGCTATCCTTTGTAGTTCCCCGCCACTCAGTTCACCGAGATTTCTATCCAGAGAGTTGTGCAGCCCCAGTTGTGAAATTACTCTATCATACTCTTTGCGTTCGTCATATTTATCGAGAAGCTGTTGACCTGTGCCTTTAAAGAACTTAGGAATCATGGATACCATTTGTGGTTTAATGGACGAACGAATGGTTCCATTCAATATCTTTTCGAAGTGAGATTTTAGTTCCATACCCTGAAATCTGTCAATGATTTCGTCAGAAGTGAGATCTTTATTGTAATTACCAAAGTTCGGTCGGACATTTCCCGACAGGATATTAACTATGGTTGATTTGCCGATCCCATTCTTACCAAGCAACCCTACTACATGGCCTTTTTTAGGTATAGGAAGTCGATACAATCTGAACGAGTTAATGCCAAACTGATGCATTTTGTCGGTTCCCAGTTCTTTGGCAAGATTTACTATTACAATGGCGTCAAATGGACACTTCTTTACGCATATTCCACAGCCAGTACATAAGTCCTCTGAAATTACTGCTTTCCCATCAGTTTCTCTCTGAACTATGCACTCCCCGCCTGTCTTATTTACAGGGCAATAGATTATGCACTCCAGTCCACATTTGCGTGGTTGACACAAATCTTCGTCAAGAACTGCTACTCTATGTGTTTTTTCCGGATTTTGGACCAATTTTGACTAGTTTCAACAACAATATATTATATAGCTTGTGTGCATTTATGCTACGTTCTAAGAAATTCGTAAGCGAACTAGGAATTATCGACCGATCAGCTGCAAATTTTCTATCACAGCTAGGCTTAGGCTTCAATAAAATTAAAATGTCCGTTTTGCCGAATATTGATTAGCCGGTCATAGAAGCAGGGCGCGACCCGGACCCATTCCGAACCCGGAAGTCAAACCTGCTATCGCTGCTGTGTTACTGACCTGCGTGAGCGGTCGGGAAACGGCAGTGCTGGCGTGTCAAGTTAATCTATGTACTTTCTAGAGATTCTTCTATGAGGAACTTTACTATTGTACGTAAGCCAAATCCAGTGGCCCCCTTAGGATTATAGCTCTTTTCTGACGTTCCTTCCTGAGTCCAAGCTGTTCCAGCAATATCTATGTGGACCCAAGGAATTTCGTCCGTGAAATTTGATAGAAAAGCTGCTGCTGTTATTGCTCCTGCCGGTTTCCCACCTATATTCTTAATATCAGCAAAGTGACTCTTAATCTGATCGTGAAATTCGTCCCATAGTGGTAGCTCCCAAACCTTTTCGCCTGTTTCCTCAGACAATTTCTTCAACCGAGTTTTAAGTTTATTGTCTGTTCCTATCATAGCTGCCACATTAGCACCTAATGCAATAATACTTGCTCCAGTAAGTGTCGCTAGATCAATTATCACCTTAGGTTTAAAGAATTTCACTCCGTACGCTATTGCATCAGCGAGAATGATTCTACCTTCAGCGTCAGTATTTAGAACTTCCACCGTCTTACCATTAAACATCCTTATTATGTCACCAGGTCGGTAAGAACTACTAGATGGCATATTCTCTACACAGGGTATAATGCCTATTACTCTTATTGGAAGCTTGAGTTCGCTAATAGCTCTCATGAGACCTAGGACCGTGCAGCCCCCGCATTTATCAAATTTCATTTCATCCATCTTCTCACTCGGTTTCAATGAAATTCCTCCCGTATCAAACGTAACTGCTTTGCCTACCAACAAATACGGCCTTGCATCAGTGGAAGAGCCCGTATGTTCAAGAACTAGCATTTTGGGAGGATTATTGCTTCCTTTTCCTACTGACACTATTCCGTTCAATCCTATAGACTCCATCTGGTAACGCTCAAGAATCGTTGGCACAAGACCAAATTGATCTGCCATGGCTAAGCCCTGAGATGTTAGTTGTGCAGGAGAGCAATCGTTAGGAGGTAGATTACCTAGGTCTCGAACGAAATTAACCGCTTCAGTAATGGCTTTAACTTTCCCGATCCTTCTCTGGAGCTTCTCAGTATTGGTTGTATTAACGAGCAACTTTACTTTCTGAATCTTGTTACTTTCTGTCTCTGAGCCACTCTTATACTTGTCAAAGTTGTATAGAGATAAAAAAATTCCCTCAGCAATTGCCTCAATATCATCTTCGTCCATTTCCGCAAAAGGAAAAATGGAGAAATTTGGTTCATTTATTTCTCTCGACTTCAGAGCAGATTTTCCTGCTACTATTCGCGAGGTCTCTCGTGTGAACTTTTCTTTTTTGCCAAGTCCCATCAATAGTATTTTCTTTACCTCAGCATTACCAGGAAGAGGTAACAACAAACTTGTTCCAAGTTTTCCTGTAAGTCCTTTTCCTGAAATTATTTCCTTCATAGTGTTTTCAGCCCTAGAACCCAGGTACTTAAAGTATTTTTCATATTCCTTATCTTCGAAGATTCCAATGACTGTGAGAGGTGAAGGGGTTGGATCAAACCCCGGTTTTTCAATGACTATTTCGACCATGCAGAAGCTAGACTATACCGGTTATTTTAAATTATGAGCGATTTTTAGAAGTCTGGTTGTCAGCTATAGATATATCTTTTTAAGTTGGCTAATACGGAATTTTTCGTAGTGATTTGCTATATGCATATCTGTCATTTCGTTGGTGCAATATTTTAAAATGAGTCTTAAGATACGCTACCTAAATTTAAGGGCCAAAATCAGGGATATACGAATGTTAGCCATCATGGGGATAGCGGAAGCTGGTTCAGGACACCCTGGGGCCTCTTTCTCTGCTGCAGAAATAATGGGTTCGCTTTACTTCAGAATAATGAAACATGATCCTTGCAATCCCCAATGGTCTGAAAGGGACTACTTCGTGAATTCCAAGGCGCACTCTGCTCCAGGATATTATGCTACGCTATCTGTTGCCGGTTATTTTCCCGCCGACGAGATGAGTTCCCTACGGAAGCTTGGATCACGGCTTCAGGGCCATCCAGTTCGATATAGTGTATATCAAAAGGATCAAAGCGTACCAGGGATAGAGTATTCTGGAGGTTCGGAAGGAATAGGACTATCAGTCGCAATCGGCATTGCATTAGCGAGCAAAATGGATGGAAAAAAGAACCATGTGTACGTTTTGATAGGAGACGGTGAATCTGACGAAGGACAGATTTGGGAAGCAGCCATGGCTGCCTCGAAGTTCAAGTTAGACAATATAACAGTAATCCTTGATAGGAACCGAATACAGCAGGATGGTTTTACGGAAGATATTATGCCCCTGGATCCTGTAAGGGACAAATGGGCTGCCTTCAATTGGAGTACTGAGGAGGTTAATGGTCACAATATAGAGCAGATTATAGATGCCTTTAACAAGACGAATCAAGTGAAAGATAGACCTAGCATAATTATAGCAAACACGATCAAAGGTAATGGAATCAAACATATGACCAACAATCCTCAATGGCACGGTAAGGCTCCTCCAAGAAAACACACACCTCTACTGCTTGAAGAACTTGAAAATGAATGTTTAATAGCTCCTTCTATTATAGCAGGGGAGCCAGAGAACTATGAAGACAAGATAAGAAAAGCAGAACGGGGGGGAGCGGACATGATACATCTGGATATTATGGATGGAAAATTTGTTAACAATACCACTATGAGTGCCGAGACTATTAAGAAATTAAGACATATTACGAGTCTACCTTTTGATGCACATCTTATGATTGAAAAGCCACTAAGACACATTGATAAATTTATAGAGGCTCGCTGTGACATAATTACGGTGCATGCTGAAACATGCAATGAGGATGAATTCGTTGAGATAGCAGAAAGACTATTGCAAAACGGCATAAGTCCAGGTATAGCAATAAATCCATCTACGGATTTGCCTTACTGGTTCTATTCACATTTAGAGAAAATTGATGTACTTATAGTGATGTCCGTAAATCCTGGCTTTTCTGGGCAACAATTTTTGCCAGAAGTTTTGCAGAAAATGACGGTAATAAATAGAAAACTCACTGAACATGGTTATAAGGGCTATATTGAAGCAGATGGGGGTATAGATTCTAGGACCCTTCAGCAGGTTTATGATGCGGGCGCCAAAATTGTCGTGACAGGCAATGCTGTGTATGGCAGTTCTGATATACACAGTGCAATAATACAGTTAAAGCACAAAGCAAATGTGGCATTGGAGAAGAGGCTGCTTACTCGATCGACCGGCCTGGGTATAAGACAAGATTGGATTAAAGCACGCAGACATATCTTAATTCCACTGGCAAATGAGCTAGGAATAGAAGAGGAACTAAATGCAACTAAGTAACCTGAAAAAGACAGCCGACATGAGAGGAGCATATGGGGAAACTTTAGCAGAGCTAGGAAAAGAAAATCCAGATCTGGTATGCGTTGGAGCAGACACAACGGATTCACTGAAAACTAGAAGATTTGGCGATAAATATCCAGATAGACTATTTAATCTGGGAATTGCCGAAGCTAACATGGTATCCGTTGCAGCCGGTCTTGCGATTGCCGGTAAGCTAGTGTTTGCAAGTACTTATGCTGCCTTCCTACCGGGCAGATGTCTAGACCAGATTCGAAATGCTATATGTTATCCTAATTTGAATGTCAAACTCGTTGTGTCGCATGCGGGTTTAACTGTTGGCGCTGATGGTGCGTCTCACCAACAAAATGAAGACTTTTCTGTAATGAGAGCAATACCAAATATGAAAGTTATTGCGCCCGGAGACGCTGTAGCCGTAAAACATCTTACAAAGCAAGTTGCGCGGTCACAAGGCCCATTTTATATGAGACTTGCCAGACCGTCAAGTGAGGTAGTATATTCAGATGAGGATGCGGAATTTAGCATAGGCAAAGGAAACGTCATTTTAGACGGTAATGACGCCACAATAATGTGTTGTGGATTGATGGTACAGAGGTCACTTGAGGCCGCAAAGGTATTGAAAGATAAGGAAGGAATTTCATGCCGTGTAATCGATATGTTCACTGTAAAACCTATGGACCATGATTTGGTGTATGATGCTGCAAAGCAAACCGGGATTATCGTTACTGCAGAAGAACATAGCATTATTGGGGGATTAGGTGCCGCAGTAGCAGAGTCCTGTAGTGAACGTTACCCTGTTCTAGTAAAAAGAATTGGAGTGAAGGATACGTTTGGGGAATCAGCCAGGGATGACGAAATCGAAGACTTATTAGTTAAGTACGGTCTAACTTCTGCTGACATAGCAGGGGTGATAGTCGAAGCGAGGAGAAGTTCAAGATGAAGATTTTCTTGGACAGCGCAAGCATAGAAAGTATAAGGAGATATAATGACATGGGCATTCTTGATGGAGTAACAACGAATCCATCACTACTGTCAAAAGAGAAAGGGGATCCAAGACAAATAATGAACGAGATTGTTAGAACCATTAAGGGTCCAGTAAGCTTAGAGGTTATAGGAACAGATTATGAAGTCATGATGGATGAGGCTCACAGGCTAAAAAAATACGGACAAAATGTAGTTGTGAAGGTTCCGATGATTCCTGCTGGCCTAAGAGCCGTCAAAAGCCTCAAACAAGATGGAATACCAACTAATGTGACACTTATTTTCTCTAGTAACCAAGCTATTCTGGCGGCAAAAGCCGGCGCTTCATATATTAGTCCATTCATAGGCAGGCTTGATGACAACGGCCAAGACGGGATTAATGTCATAAGAGAAATAAAACAGATTTTTAGCAACTACAAATTTGAAACAGAAATTCTTGTGGCTAGCGTCCGACATCCTCTTCATGTAATTGAGGCCGGAAAGTGCGGTGCCGATATAGTCACTGTTCCACCTGAGATATTACACAAGATGCTCGCACATCCACTCACCGACAAGGGTTTGAGCGGCTTTATCTCGGATTGGAATAAACTGAGAGATATGAATTCAGACTTGATTTTCTAGGTCTGCATTAAGTTAATAACTTTCTTTGGAATATCCTCAAGCTTACTAACGGCTAGGCTTTTCTCATACTCAAGATACTGCAAATTTTGACTGATGTTGACTGCAGCGTTCAATGTCCTTCCGAGGCCCAGCGCTGCCATTCGAATACCCATCCTACGGTAGAACAGAACCATTCGTCTTACGGCGTCATAGTCGGAAGGTTCACCATCAGTGAGAGTCGCAACGATATCGGGCCGGAATGATTTCAAAATGGGTTCTAGCAATGTATAGATATCAGCCAAGGGTGTGCCTCCTAAAGCCTTGACTTGCGCGAGTCGGCGTGCATGTACTTTGGTCCAGTATGCGCTGGGTGGTTTGATGATCCAGCATTTGACTTGTCTTGCATCGGTACTAAAAGCGTACACACCAAATTTTATTTTCAAAAACTGCAAAGCTTCACATAGTGCTATGGTTGCACGTTTATAGTCTTGCTCAGATTCTTCAATGCTACTTGAGTGATCTAAGATAATTGCAACTTTAGATCTAAAGGACAACTTAAAGTCACTAATAAAAGTCTTTGATAACCTTTCTACAAAAGTCTCAGGGTCAAATTCATCTCCAGTCTCTTCGTGCTTTTCGATCCAGCCCGTCTTCCAGTGCTTGAATTTTGCCTTAGTCTTCTGGATTAAGTCGAGGTCATAAATTTGACTTTCATCGGAGTCCATATCCTTAGGGACGCTCAGACCAAGGTTTTCAATACCTTCATAGCCTTTATTTTCACTTCGTTTACTTTCCTTGACGAGAGAGTTGAATTCGGCAAGCACTTCGTGGCCCTCAATAATTTCTTTTGACTTTCTCACTACATCTCGTCGCTCCAAATTTAGCCGTTTGACTAATTTTTCGATTTCAGCAAGTAATCCTTTCTCATCGACCGACCTGCCAAAGCCGACCTTGTTGGCAGGGGTAATAATGGGAAGCGAGGCCAATGAATTTAGTTCGAGTATCCGCAGGAGCTCAGGTATGCGTTGTTCAATATAATCCGTGCCCTGATCCTTGATTATTGCATCATCCAAGATCTTTTTGGCAAGCTCTGCCCCTCTCTGCACTTTCGAAAATTCATTACCAAACAGTTCGCCTTTCAAAGAACCACTCAGGAAATACTGAGAAAAGGCTTCTGCGACCTTATGCTTACCATACAGTGAATTTAAGAGCGGTTTTGATAGCCAGGAAATTCCTTCATTGAATATAATTTCTTTTTCCATTCCTTTCCAAGACCGTAGACCTAGGATTTCTGATCTCTTGGTCTCAAGGGTATTTAACAAAAATCCAAAAATATGATCATAACTCATTACTTTGGAACAATAAGTCAGTCTCATGGCCTCATACCATAACATGACTCGCCATTGTCTGTACCTTTGAAAGTTGGTTCCAGGAAAGTGATATGGACTGGGAAGCATAATCTGGTTTCTATCCGGTCTCGTAATAGGCACTTTTTGATCGCTTATAACAACCTGTACATTTGAGTTATTACTCCATCTTCGTGCCAAAAACGTAGCAATATCCAGCAAAACCTCGTTGTGCAACAATCGAGATAACTCTAGGGACAAAATCTCAGTCACCAAAAACTGAAATAACCATATCCATGACCTTTCGGAATTCTACTTCTCCCCATTGATCATAGACATTCGCAAAAACTATTTCTGCTGCCCTTTTGGCTTGCATTTCAGTGTTTAGAAGTTTTGTAAAAGCTATCGTTTCCCTCAAACTAGGGCTGTAATATAACTCCTCTACTGCTGCCGCGTCTCTTAGGCTCTTCGCAAGCTTGATAGCTCTTTTTACGTCCTCCAGCTTTGAATCTTGGATATTGGAGACGTGTCTCATTATGATTTCGAGCTCCACATTTTCCGGCGGATATTCCAGTCTAATTCGAACAGGGAATCTACTTAACAATTGGGGAGGGAGCTCCTTGGTACCGACATGAGAGAGAGGATTTATTGTTGCTATTACAGACCAGCCTTCTCTAGCAGTAATAACCTGGCCATCTGCCTCCTTGAGTACCACTTGTCTCCTATCATCCAGTGCTTCATCCAGTCTAAGCAATACATCTGCTTCTGCAGCATTTAACTCGTCAAGGTAAAGCAGGCCGCCACCACGCATTGATTTTACTAATATTCCCTCCACAAAGTTAATTTCACCTTTGTCCAATGTCTTGCTTCCGATTAAATGTGATTCTCTTGTTCGCAAACTAAAATTTACCGATTGCAACTCCTTATTTGCAAGCGAAGCGAATTGGCGCACAAGCGAAGTCTTGCCTGTACCCTTAGGTCCTATTATAATAGTAAATAGCCCTGCATTGTATGCTCCTTTTAATACATTCAAAGAATCGTTCCAATCCAGATATGTCTCCTCCATATTCCGTACTACAGGATGAGTACGGATATTAATAAAAACATACATATAATAGCAAACTTCTAGCGCTGCTTAAGATCTCATAATAGTACGTCTGTTCTTGAGGTAGTCAGTGAGTAATGCTTTATCAATATCCCCTGGATTTATATAATATGATCTGCCTTTTACTGTTTTCTCCATTTCGTTGACATAAGCAAGTAAGGAATCTTCTTCACTTATCATTATTGTATCAATTTGTATTTTGTTCTGTCGACATTTCTTGGCCTCGGCTATGGTTCTCTTGCCAATATATTCGTCAACTTGTCGATAGCGGTAGCATAGGTAAACAAGTTTTCCAGAATGAAGATCCAGTTCTAGATTCTGGTCGTTTTTAACCCTTTGAAGAGTATCTATGTCAGGGCTATAAAAATGAGAATATGGTCTTTGAGAAATTAAATCGTCGTGATCCTTTTGATGATCAATAAAGCAAGCGCTTGGATGGCCGTCCGTAATTAGAACAATGCGCTTGTTCGATGCACCCTCTCTGATTAAAATTTTCGAAGCTAATCTAAAGGCAGCTTGGTAATTAGTGTAATGCATAAAATCCCCGCCCGGTTCAAAAGTCCTAAGATAAGGTATATCACGGGGAGATATTCGTGAGGCTAGAGCTCCGAAGCCTATGACAGAAATCGAGTCAGAAGAAAAGAATTTCTTATTTAAAATGAAGAGGCCCCAGAGAGCTTTCTTTGCTGCCTCGATCCTGCTTAGATCCCCAAACATAGACGAGTAACGCATGGTAGAACTCAGATCAATACAATAAACTAAGGAAACTATTACATCGCGACTCGTCTCATACTCCTCAAAATCGTCAATATTAATCTGCAACGGGAGTTGAATCTGTCTATTTCCTTTTGCATTCCTTTGGAGAGTATTTAATAGAGACTTCGGAACATTTATCATTCTCAGGTCATTTCCATAGTCAAACTTCTTGGTGGAATCGAGTACCACTGAACCCGGACCTCCAATCATGGTTTCGTGTAAGCCGTTTTCTCCAGATGTCAAGGGTTTCATCATGTCCGTCAATATCTTCTCTCCAATTGTGGAGAACCCTTTATGACTGAGCCATTTTTGAGAGTCTTTTAGGTAGCCTTTCTCAATCAGCTCAATGATAATTGAGGCACCCATAGAATTAATAGTTGAGCTAGATCGTGAGGCTGAATCGTGATTCTGCAGTTGTGTTGACTGTGAGTCTTCTTGTCTTGTGGAATGTTTCTTATCTATGTTTTCAAGGCTTTGTGCTAGTTCTCGTAGATCGGGAGTGCGTTCGCGCAAAACTTCTCTTCCGATAAGGCTCAAGTATTTATCTAAGTCTTCTTTTTTGATGCCGGGCTTCAGTTGTCCCTTACTTTTGCGAAAATTATCATTACTTGGCGTAACGAGGAAATATTGGATTCTGTCCAAGACATTATTATCTGTTTTACCGCTATTCTGTTTTTGCATAATACCCAGTTCCCTTCTTGTCGAGTAAAGGTGGACTAGTATATCTTAAACCTTCTAGTACTAGTTCGGTTACTGATGCTGTAAATTCGCCGTCTATATCGTTGGATATTTGGACTCTCCTAACATCTATCTCATACTGTTCAGCGATTTGAATAAATTTTCTATGGTCTTGTTTTATCTTTTCCGCGGTTTGGCTAACGAATTCCTTCAAGGCGGGAAACTTCATGAGCTGTGACTCATAATCTATGCAGTCGTTTTTCTCCTGACCAAGACTCCGTTGCGAAACCACAAATGACTTGTTACTTTCAAAATCTTGTTTAATTCTTGTAGTTAGTTCAGAAGAAAGATGTTGAGTGTAACCTATTGAAACTTCCCTAATGGCGTTTTCAATTATTGAATCTAGAATTTTATTCCTATTTTGATGATTATCATCCAATTCAGATAATTCAAACTTGCTGGTCTGATGAATGCAATCAAGGTCACAAAATCGGGGGACCGATTTAATATTGCGAGGTATTGATCTTACCCGCTCAACTTCAGAGCTTAATACCTCCATCGAATGGATAGCCATCCTCACACTTACTCCTTTAGTATGATCTATTTCAGGATGTTCTCTGGCTAATTGTGCTATTTGTGCAAGGGTCTTGACAATAAAGAGAGGTAGCAAAACTCCACTTTCGCCGCTTATTTGCACCTCTTGAACTATGATAAGCATCTCATCAACAATATTGGTTGGGTAATGTGTATCTATGTGGCTTCGAAGCCTGTCAAATAATGGTTCTATAATTTTCCCTGAATGTGTATAGTCTACAGGATTGGCAGTAGCCAGTAGCTTAACATACGGCTTAAAGGTAACGGGATATGAGCCAGTCGTGAACTTTCCTTCTTGCAGGACGCTTAATAGCGCGACCTGTTTGCGTGAATCAAGAACTGGGAGTTCATCGATGCACAGCACGCCATACCTAGCCTGCAACATCTGTCCTGGTGAATAAGATTCAATACTGTAAAGTTCAACCCCTTTCTTTGCAATCTTTATCGCATCTATCTGCCCAGTAAGGTCTTTTACAGATATATCTGGTGTGGCAAGAAGGTAGCGGTATCTATCCCGTCCTTCCCTCCAGTCGATTCTCGTTTCCAATTTATTATTTCTGATTGATTGTTCACATTCTGGTGATACCACGAATTCAGGAGAGACGCGCTCGGGGTCTGCATCATTTAGAAGACTAATCATGTCATGTTTAGATATTGTGGTAGGTATATCATTAGTTAAAGAGCCACGGACGACAGGTATCGGGGAAAGAAGATGACCAGCAATAGATTCAGCAAGCTTAGTCTTGGCCTGTCCTATATGTCCAATAAACAAGATTTCATGTCCTGATAGAATTGCTCTGTTAATAGCAGGGATAACGCGCTCCTTATAACCAATAATGCCTTTGTAAATCTCCTTTCCCTGCTTCATTTTGAGGAGAAGATTCCCTCGTAATTGTTCCTCAACTGATATATGCTTGTAATTAATCTCAAACAGTTGGCCCAGTGTTTTAATGTCTTTGTAATCCTGGGGGACACCTGGCATCATTTCGCTATACTTAGGTGACATGTCGTAAGAGTGATTGACCAACTGTTCGATAGCTTGGGTTACCATTAGTATTATGAGACTTTCCAGGACATCACGAATTTAAGCATTGCAGAAATTGATAAACGAGCATGATTTGATATCTGTCCAAGAGAAGTAAATAACTTTACTTAAGATTCTCTGGGATCTATTATATCATGTTTCTTAAGGTGATAACTGGAGGCCAGGTATAGTTTTTATAGCGGGAAAAGGATGCCATACCATAGTTGTCAGTAACCGAGTACAAGCACATTACAAGAGTCGCAGGTAAAGATATAGAGGGAAGCAAAAAAATTGTTGTTGCCCTTAGTGAAATAAGAGGAATAGGCTACAACCTTGCACAGGTAACACTTCAGTCTCTTAATATTAATCCGAGCTTAAGAATAGGATTTTTGACAGATAAAGAAATAACCGAAATTGAAACAGCTATTAGAAATCCCTCGCGTACAGGGATTCCAAGCTGGTACCTTAATCGACAAAAGGACATGGATAACGGAGGAAACAATCATTTCATAACTTCCGATTTGGATTTCGCTGTTTCAAACGATATCGAGAGAGAAAAGTCTGTAATGAGCTGGAGAGGATACCGGCATATGTTTGGGCTCAAAGTTAGAGGACAATGCACAAGAACGACTGGAAGACGTGGCGGCGCAGTAGGTGTCAAGAAAACAGGCAAAACCTTTCCGACAGCACCGGCAACCCAACCTGCAGCACCGGCAACCCAACCTGCAGCATCAGCTGGCACTAAACCGGCAGATACTACACAACCTTAATCGGGAACATAGAGAGGAGATTCGTAGCATTGGGAGATCCACATAAACCAAAAAAAGCCTTTCATAGACCACGCAGGATTTGGACCACAGACCAACTTAACGCTGAGCTCTATATTTTAGGCACATATGGATTAAGAAACAAGCGTGAATTATGGAAAGCGCTGTCGGAAATAGCACGAATGAGAAACCAAGCGCGGGCATTACTTGCGATTCCAACAGAAGTCAGACGCGACAAAGAGCTTAGACTGCTCGGTTTTCTAAATAGAATAGGTCTCGTAAAAGAGTCAGCAACTCTTGACGACGTACTAAATTTAAAAATTGAAGATATACTTGAAAGGAGACTTCAGACAATAGTTATGAGAAAGGTTGGGTCCAAGTCAGCTATCCAGGCACGACAAATAGTCTCTCATGGCCATGTATCTATTGGGAGTCGGAGGGTTAATTTGCCAGGCTATATCGTAAGAAGGACCGAAGAACCAAACGTCTTCGTTCATCGAGACTTCCTAATACCTAGACCTCCAATTGAGTCTATTTAGCTTGCTATCGCTGCTAACAGTTTGGTTAGATAGCTAGTCGATTGAATCTGGGGAATGCAGGGCATAGACAAATGCGTCACGCCGAAGATCCTTCATTGATTATCCATGTTATTGATTCTATTTGAATTGATTTGAAGGTAATGAAATCGAATACTTGTCAAAGGTAATACTGCTAACCTGCTCCTCTAACTAGCAAACTCAAAATCGTATACTATATTTCACTAGGGGTTTTCACATTTTACTGCCCAGGACTTTCTGATACATGGACCTTTCTGATGCTTGGACATGTCTGATCGAATATGGTGAGTTTAGTTAATTACAGCATTTATATTGGCTTAACTGTTCGATAAGTCTTTTAAGATTGAATAGCTGATATAACCGTTGTGTGTTCGATCATAGGGTACAAGGGAAATGCATTTGCAGCTCCCTTGATTGTTGAAAGCTTAAAAAAGATGGAGTACCGAGGTTACGACAGTGTGGGAATAGCCACACTGGATAATGGAAATATTCTCGTCAAAAAAGGTATCGGAAAAGTGGCACAGGTTAGCAAGTCACTTCATTTTAAGAATATGCCAGGGCAGACAGGAATAGGTCATACCCGATGGGCTACACACGGTGGAATTACCGACATAAATGCTCACCCTCATGGGGCATGTACGTCAGAAATTGCAGTGGTTCACAATGGAATAATAGAAAATTATAAGGAGTTAAAAAAAGACCTTGTAGCTGCTGGACATACATTTAAGAGTGAAACAGATAGCGAGGTCATTGCCCACTTAATTGAGCAGAACCTTTCTCAGGTAAACGATAAAGTGCAGGCCGTTATACAAGTTTGTAATAAGCTAGAGGGGGCATATGCCTTTGTTGCTATTTTTGGTGATGGGACGATTTGTGGAAGCAGATATGATGAGCCTCTTATTATAGGCTTGGCTAATGATGGATACTTTATCTCAAGTGATGTGCTAGGGTTTCTTCAATATACTGACAGAGCCATTTTTTTGGATAATAAAGATATAGCCTTTATTACAGGAAAAAACCTCCATTTGTATGATTCAAGTGGGAAAGTTGTGAGTCGAGATATTACCCAAGTTGCTTGGGAGCTAGGGGCAGAAGACAAAGGAGCCTACGCCCACCACACTCTGAAAGAGATTCACGAGCAGAAGAAAAGCGTATTGAAAGGGATGAATCAAGACGAAACAGACCTTATGAGATTTTGCGATATCTTGCTCAATGCCAAAAGTATCTATATAACTGGAAGTGGAACTAGCTATCATTCGGCTTTGCTCGCCAAGCACATTTTCGCTAAGCTAGCAAAAATGCGCACAGAACCTGTCGTTTCTAGTGAATTTCAGAATGTTCTTGATTTCATTGATAAGGATAGCGTAATATTAGCAATATCGCAGAGTGGGGAGACTGCTGATGTATTAAATTCAGTCAAACACGCCAAGGAAGTAGGAGCAAAAATACTATCCATTGTCAATATCAGCACGTCCTCTCTGGCACGGATCAGTGATTCATTTCTTACGGTTAATTGCGGTCCTGAGGTGGGTGTTGCCGCCACTAAAAGTTTTACAGGGCAGCTATCTGTGATTTATACAATCATAGACAAATTATGCAATGGGTCTATTGGAGTTGTTAGCAAAAAACAAGATATAACATCAGCAATAGAGTCCATTCTATCTAGTGAAGAGCAGACAATTAGAATTGCCGATCTGCTGAAGGATAGTCGTGATGTATATATCCTAGGCAAGTCCTTGCACTATCCAATTGCCCTAGAAGGTGCATTAAAGATTAAGGAATTAACATACATTCATGCGGAAGGGATTGCAGCTGGAGAATTAAAGCATGGACCACTGGCATTGATTGACATCAATAGTATTGTCATAGTAATCAATCCAAGTGACATTACATTCAAAGACGTATTGTCAAATGCTCATGAAATAAAGTCCAGAGGTGCCACAATCATAGGAATATCAAATGAATTGGAAGATGTCTACGATCATTTCATTAAATTGCCCGTACTAGATAGTATATTGTACCCTATTATTGAGATCATTCCCCTTCAACTACTGGCATACCACCTTGCCCTAAAGAAAAATGCGGATCCCGACTACCCACGTAATCTTGCAAAATCAGTAACAGTAAAATGATCTAGTAGTACCTTTTTCATGAAGTCATAAATTCAATGAATTCCTCTCGGCTACGAGACTGAAGTGCAGGATTATTTTTCTTCTCTTTGGCGATAGTGGACCACGGGGTGGGGCCGTAATTGTGTCCAGGATAGACGATAAGTTTTTCATCTAATAGATAGATTTTATTATATAAGCTATCATACATTTCATTTATATCTCCGCCGTCCAGATCTACCCTACCGCAAGTTCCTACGAATAAAGTGTCACCGGTAAGGACAAACTCATCATTTACTAACAGACAGATGCTCTCTTTTGAATGTCCTGGAGTATGCAGTACCGTGATCACAATATCTCCCAACTTAATTGGCTCGCCATCAGAAACGGATATGTAATGCCCTTTTTGAATTGATTGCTGATACTGTATTATTGGTGCACCCGTACGGGCTGCAATTTGCTCATTCCCTAGGACGTGATCGAAATGATTGTGAGTGTTAATTATGATTTCGGCCTGCCATTTATGGCTCTCCAGAATTGCATATATCTTTTCTAGGTCCCATGAAGGATCTATAACGGCTGCAGCTTTATTGTCATCATCAGCAACAACGTAGCTGAAGTTACTCATGGGTCCTACTTCTACCTGCACTACTTCGATTGTCATTCAGGTTAAAACCCCATCTTCTGCCTCAGGCGGAATTCCAATTCGTTCAACTTGAACACGGCCGGTATATTTCTTGGATATATTTAGTCCCTTCTTCATTCGATGAAACGTTATCGTGGCATTAGCCTTTATGCATTTATTTGATGGTTTACCAGAATTAGGATCAAGTCCTGATGGAATATCGATTGCCAATATATATGCTTTAGACTGATTAATCTTATCGATTGCAAAAGAGTATGGCTCCCTGATCTGGCCTTTAACTCCTGTCCCAAGCAGGCCATCCAGAATGATGTCTGCATCTTCAATTTCTAATTCTATATCTTGACGTAAATTACTTTGATGATGGTTTTCCATAGTTATCCTTTTTAATGATCTCATCTTTCTAATGATGCTCCAGTTTATCTTTGCCTCGGGGGTTCGAATTTCTTTTGGTGCTGTCAAAAGAAGAACTGCAATGTGGGCAATACTGGCTGCGGCCAAATGTCGACATGCTACGAAGGCATCGCCTCCATTGTTCCCACTCCCGCACACAGCAACGATTTTTTTACATTTTAAGCCGCTGTCAAGCTGACGAAGTATAAAATCTGCCGTTCCGTGACCTGCGTTTTCCATCATTAATAGCCTCTTCATACCAAGATGGACATGGGCATTTTCTTCTATTGCATACATTTGTTCTGAGGTAATAGGATGGTTGCTCATATTTTGTCATCGGTTTTTTCTAGAATACTCACATATAGTATCTCATATATTTATTATATCATTTTGCCAAGTTATAAAATATAGACAAGGAATGAAGTATATTAGAGATGTTAATATCAGTGAATAAATTACAACAGTCATTACGTGCAATAAATGAAGAGTTCAAGGGAACTGAGGAAAGAAGAGAGAAGCTTCTGAAGGGAACAAGGGACATTGTTTCATTGTGCAGCAAATCTATTGTAGACATGCATTATGAGAGGGGAAAGGAAGCGAAAGAAAAACTGACGGAAGCTAACACAATGCTGGTCGAATTTCGAAACTACACGACTAGGGACCTACAAAAATATCTTTCGGTTCCGGAACAAGAGTTTGTGGAAGCATCTGTATTAATGTCAATTATTGAAAACTCGGAACTTCCTGGATTGCCTGATCTTAAAGTGTCAGGACCAGCCTACACCATGGGATTACTTGATTGCATAGGAGAAATCAAACGAATGGTCTATGACAGAGTTAGAGCAGGCAGCCCTGAAGACGCGCATGATCTTTTCAATTTTATGGAACAACTTTACAGTTTAGTTTACCCCTTTGCCATTTATGATAACCTTGTTGGGGGTCTTAAGAGAAAATTAGACGTCGCGAAAATGTTAATTGAAGACGTGCGAGTGTTGCTGACTGAGGAATCAAGAAGAGAGAACATGATAAGGGCAATTGAGCGGCTGGAGGAGCGGATCTCTGGTGTCAGACCATAAGAAAGTATGTTCATATCTAATTCTCCTATTGATTCTAATGGTGATCCGAATTCCTCTCATTGAAACCGCGAATAGGCCTGAGCAAGATAGTCCAGTAAAACCTTGTGCCACTTTTCAAAACCTTGTGGATCAGAGGGATAATCATGATAATGCTCTACCAGTTTTTTATTCATATTCGCTGTATACCTTAGGCTTTCGGCTAAGTGTCTGTTAAAGGACCCTCTAATAATCATGGACATCATATCAAGAGAACTAAATTCGGGATGTTGTCCATTTGTTATACTGTCGATATCCATCTTGGAAAGAAAATGCTTCATTCCGTAATCGATATCTTCGTTCGTGAGTGTTTGCAACATCCTGCGAAAAACTTCAAGCCCAGCAGTCTTGTATCCGTACTCATTTATGTAATTGATATTGTATTTCCATAATCCTTTTTCTGTCGTATCGGTTGCTTCTATAGCTTCTACGGCATCTTTTCCAGCTATTGTGGCGGCAATAATTGCAGGTCCTATTCCACCTGCATCGAGGGGCTTAGGCATCCATCCTGAATCTCCTACCATCATAAATCCATTTGCTACTAGGCAATCATTCTGTCTTCTCACAGAGACTTGCCAAGTACCCCAACCGTTTCTGTCGTCCATTTCTTCACAGGCTATGGTGGGGTTGGATATGACCGGGTTACTTCTGACGTAATTGTCGATAAGTGCCTTGACATCTTGACGGATACCTCTATTAGCATTATGCCGGTCCAATGCCTTCTGCTGTACGCCTAGACCAATGTTTACCTTATTCTCTCCCTTTGGAAAAACCCATGCATAACCCCCAGGAGCGATCTTTTGGTCCAAATGTATAATGCAATATCGTGAGTCGAAATACGTTTTATCTTCAGAAGCCTTATCGAAATTGTAGATATACCTTCCAGTAGCTTCAAGGTCGAGCCTATCGATTTTCGTCTGTATGAATGACTTTATTGGTAGGTTTGTTCTAAGAACTGAAGTAACTCCGGTCGCATCTATGACAAGCCTAGACGTTTTCTTAAAGGCTTCGTTTGTTATCAAATCCTGTCCCGCTACGCCTACTACTGTATCATTCTCTGCTAACACCGAGCGAAGAGCAATATTGCCTCGTATCTCAACGCCCAGTTTCAGTGCATCCTGAAGTTGTTTCTGTGGAAGCATCTTGCGATTAAGCAGGTAACCTTCTCCGTCAAATGAGATGGCAGCTTCATGATTTGGTGAATAGGCTATCACTCCTTTGACTGGGTGCTCAATTTCAGGATATCCCCATTTGAGTCCGATTCTTTCAGTCATATAGTCTACTGATTTTTTTCCAACTGCATCACCACAGATCCAACCCGTTATCGTTTTTCTGCCTAGGATGGGCAGAGGGTTCCGATCTATAACAAGAATTCGCAATGTTTGGTTAGAGTAATATGCTGCCGAAGAGGCCACGATTAGACCCGCCAGACCACCACCGGCAACAATGAGATCGTAGTCGTGCTTGTTCAAATACACATTAGGAAAACTGTCTGGACTATATGATTTTTATTGTGTATTAGCTAGTCAATTGCGGCACGTCGCACCCTGCATGACACACATCTACTGCTTACTGGAGTTGTTCGAATATTCACTCGATTATGTCGTGATTATAGGTAGGACACTTGCTAGGAAACTAATAGATTGCTTGACACAATGAAAGAAGTAGGTAACGTATATCGCTCGTGTCCGGATTGAATTTCTCTTTTTTGGTTGATTAATATAGCGAAAAGATTACTTGAAGCCATACTGCCGGGGTCGCCTAGCCTGGGAGGGCGCAAGCCTGGAAACAACTTCTAGATAGCTTGTGACCTATAAAGGTCTCGAGGGTTCAAATCCCTCTCCCGGCGCTTTTGGTTTATTGCAGTCAATAACATGTCCTCAGTGGACAAGTCAGGTATTATAGGTTGCTTTCATCCGGGGGAGAATGCATAAAATCGTAGCCAATCAGTCTTCCCTTAAATCTTCGCTGGGCTCAATTGTCTTAAACATTTTGATATGCTGTCAATTATTGTATATCTGTTAGGCCATATCGAATTGTGATCTGCAGGATGTGATAAGATAATGCAGTTACTGCAGTTACTGCAGTTACTCCAGCAGCAAAGATTTGAGGTTCTAAACCAAAATTACAGAAGTAGAATCTTCCAGCAGCACAATTTGAATGGATTTACCCATAGCAGAGCATCCTCAACGTTTATGTGCATTGACTTATTGAGTGCTCATAGAGCCCTGCTTGAAGTCGGTGAAGAACGCCAAACTCTGGGATAGGTATTGGGCTTCATTATTATCCTTTTCATGACAAAAGCGAAACCATTGGTTCCATTTTCGATGTCTTTCGATGTCATAATGGCTTCTGAGAGACCAACAATCTCTCCTTTGATGGTGTATATTCCAACAAGTTCTCCACGCCTTAGGTCATAAGGTATAGCAATAATTCCAGGAATTGCTAATTGTGCTCCATGGCATAATGCATCAACAGCTGTATCTCTTATTACGACAGCGCGTAAACTCTGAAGACAGTATTCTACAGGCTTAATAAGTCGTCGTAACTTTGTTTCACTCCTGGTTTCCTTATAATATTCAAAAGCATCTAGAATGTCATGTAATCTCACGAAGATATCTGTTCCCTCTGAGAAATAGTTGACTCTTGTTCTTCTGAGTTCTATCATGGTTGCTCCTGTACCAAGAACCTCCCCTAAATCATATATGATCTTTCTAACGTAAGTGCCAGCTTGGCACAATATTCGCATTAATATAAGGCGCTCATGTTGCTCCAAAAGGTCAAAAGAATACACGGTCCGAATTCTTGTAGCCCGACGAACGGCAGATCGTTGAGGTGGCCTTTGGTAAATGTCCCCAGTGAATTCCTTCATCACGAGTTCGATTTTTTTTGAAGTAATGTATGAATGCATTCTAGCTAATGCGTAATATTCTTTTGGTCCTAAAGTCAAGACCTGCAATGCTTTAGTTGCTTCTCCAAGGCCCAATGGTAGTAGGCCAGTGGTTCCGGGGTCAAGAGTTCCACTATGGCCTATTTTAGACAACCTTAATGTCTTTTTTACCCATGCTACAACCTCGTGGCTAGTGGGCCCAGAAGGTTTGTCAAGTAGTATGAAACCGTAGTCGAATAAGTTATTTAATGGCCTTCTGTCTGGTATGTGTCCATATCTATCACTTGTAGTATCATCATCTATCTTCAGAAGATTTTGTAACTGAGGCAGTGACAACAGCTAATTACTCGAGTCCTTTTTATAGTGCGGAAGCTCGCCCGCATGCAACCATCTAATAATAGACTTTGAAACTTCAATTAAAGAAGGGAGACTCAAAACGTCGGTGTTCAGACAGAAATCAAATACTTTAAGATCTTCCCCAAAGTTGAAGCCGTATAGATCTTTATATATATTCTTATTTTCTTCATCTCTTATTTGTATTATTTTTTTGGCCTCACTACAGGGTATATTGTCGCGAGTTGCCATTCTGCGTGCTCTGTTTTTCTGTGAACCCTTTAACCAAAACTTAATGATGCCAACCTCATCCACCAGCCAAGGCAAGGTGTAGCTTGTTATCACCGCGTTTTCGCTTTTGATTATTTCAATCAGTTTCTTGTCGACTTGATTATCAAATGATGGATCTAATTTTCTTTCTCGCATAAAGCTTTTAGCCTCTTTGGTGTCCCACCAATCATCCCCGGAGGTCGAATATCCTTTAGCTTCCGCTAGCATCTTGAGGATATCCCCTCCACTATACAACTTGAGATTAAATTCTTTCCCCAGTTCGGTGGCCATTGTAGTCTTGCCAACAGCAGGCCAACCGGATATTATTATACTCAGTCTTGGTTCCAGTGAACTGTTTACCATAAGTTCGCACGTCTTATGTGATACCAGGCATGGACGTTCCAGTTATCTTTGATATTATGCCGCT
>Ga0126312_10000099_pt1 | contig 37630 bp, 36 predicted proteins | sample Plot104A_FD_92537 | JGI IMG/M metagenome (GOLD analysis project Ga0126312, IMG submission 92537) | Serpentine soil microbial communities from UC McLaughlin Reserve, CA, USA - Plot104A | ecosystem: Environmental > Terrestrial > Soil > Grasslands | place: USA: UC McLaughlin Reserve, Lake County... | reverse complement strand
TGCCCATGGCGGCCGAGGCCGCAGGCCTGCGGTTCGAGGATCTCGTCGGCAGGATCGTGGACCTGGCGCTCACCCGAGCAAGCAGCCGGGTCGCGTTGACCGCCCAAGAGCCTGGCCCGCCCGCGCGCTGACTCGGAGCTCGCGGCGTCTGGTGCGGAACCATTGCAGAGTTTGGTAGCCCAGGGACTACCAAATGCTGCAATCGCGCTGAAAGCTAGCCCCTACTCCTCGCCCTTCGCGAAGTCCTCGGGCGTGACCTGGTCGAGGAAGTCTTTGAACTTCTCCACGACCTCCTCCGTGTCCTCGACCTCGTGCTCGAACTCGATCGAGGACTCGTCGATCACGTCGTCCGCGGCGAAGATGGGCGCCTGCGTGCGCACCGCGAGCGCGATCGCGTCGGAGGGCCGCGAGTCGATCTCCAGCTCCGACCCGTTGACGGAGATCGTGATCGAGGCATAGAACGTGTTGTCGCGGAGCTCGGTGACCGAGACGCGAGAACAGTTGACGTCCAGCTCGCCCAGCATCTCGAACAGCAGGTCGTGCGTCATCGGGCGCGGCGTGGAGGCACCCTGGAGCTTCATCAGGATCGCCGCCGCCTCGGGATGCCCGATCCAGATCGGCAGGAAACGGTTTCCGTCCACCGTCTTCAAGAGCACGATCGGCTGCTTGCCGACCATGTCGAAGCTCACGCCATAAATCTGCATCTGCTGCACGTGGTCTCCCGGCTTCGCCGCCTCGGCTTGCCTGCGAGCCATTATAGGTCTGGGCCGAATGGCAACCGGAGGCGTTCATGGCCCCCAATCCCTCAGGAGCTCGGGGCTCCGGCCTGGGACAATGCTCGGCGTGTTGGAGTTTCGGGAGCAGGCGTTCATCGACGCGCTCCCTCAGCGAGCCCGGAAGGCCAGCGATGGCCCTGGTTCGAGTCCAGGGCGACCTGGATGGGCGATCCTGGACTCGAACCAGGGACCTCCTCCTTATCAGAGAGGCGCTCTGACCGACTGAGCTAATCGCCCTCGGCCGTCCATTCTAGAAACAGCCGCAAGCCGCGTCGCTAGCCTGGCGCGGACGCGTGCCTGAGGGTCCCGACATACCGCCCCTACGCCGCTCCGCTCTGGCGGAACACCCGTTCAGACAATTCCGAGAGTGGTACGAGCGCGCCGAGCGCGAGGTGCCGCTTGCGCAGGCGATGACCCTCGCGACGGTGGACGACGCGGGCGCACCGGACGCCCGCATGGTCCTGCTCAAGGGCATCGAACCTGACTCGTTTAACTTCTTCACCAATCTCAGCTCGGCCAAGGCCAGACAGGTCGAGGCCAGCCCGCTGGCGGCGCTGGTGATCTATTGGCACGAGCTCCATCGGCAGGTACGGATCCGCGGCCGTGTGAAGCGGCTGTCCGATGCGGCCTCTGACGAGTACTTCGCGACGCGCCCCCGTGAAGCTCAGATCGGCGCCTGGGCCTCCCCTCAGAGCGAGCCGCTGCCCAGCCGGGCCGTGCTCGAGGCGCGCGTTCGGGAGATCGACGAGCGCTTCTGGGGCCGGCCGGTGCCTCGCCCGCCCTTCTGGGGTGGCTACGGCCTGCGCCCTCAAGAGGTGGAGTTCTGGCAGGGACAGGTGGGCCGCCTGCACGATCGGTTCCTCTACACGCGGACGGTTGGCGGCTGGCGACTGGAGCGCCTGGCGCCCTAGCTTCAGGTTCGCTCAGCCCTTCGAGCTTCGGCCCCGCGCGAACGCGAGCAGCTCGTCGAGGTCGTCGAAGCGGAGCTCGGCGCGGAACCCACGGCGGGCTGCCCGCACGCGGACGCCGGTGCCCAGCGCCCTCTCGAGCTCCTCCTCCGCTCTCGCAACCGCTGCCTGCTGGTCCGGGTGAGAGGCGGGCTTCGGGCGCTCGCCGGCTCCCGCCCGGGCTCGGCGCTCGGTTTCACGAACCGACCAGTCGCGAGCCACCGCCTCCTGTGCGAGGGCGCGCCGGGCTTCGTTGCCCCGCGCTTGCAGGATCGCCCGGCCGTGCCCCTCGCTCAGCTCGCCTGAGGCGAGCAGCTCGAGCACGTCGTCCGGAAGGTCGAGGAGGCGGATGATGTTTGAGATGGCAGCGCGGCTGCGCCCGAGCCGTCGGGCGAGCTCCTCCTTGGAGAGGCCGAGGTCATCGACGAGCTCCGCGCACGCCCGCGCCTCGTCGACCGGATTCAGGTCCTCCCGAACCATGTTCTCGATCAAGGCCGTCTGCAGTCGCTGCGCCTCGCCTTCGTCGCGGACGATCGCGGGCACCGTCTCAAGGCCCGCCTGGCGCGCCGCCCGCCACCGACGCTCGCCGGCGATCAGCTCGTAGCGCCCGTCCGCAAGCAGGCGGACGATCAGCGGCTGCACAACGCCGGCGTCGGCAATCGAGGCGGCGAGGCTTGCGATCGAGGCCGGGTCGAACTCGCTCCTGGGTTGGTTGGCGCTAGGAACGATGAGCTCCACCGGAAGCTCCCGCAACGTGTCCCGGTTGGCGACGGGCTCGGGGAGGATCGCCGCCAGCCCACGCCCCATGCCCGTCCGCATCACAGTTCAGCCTCTACTCTTGGGTCAGCAAGCGCGTCCACCCGGTCCGAGACCTGGCCAGCGCGCTCCCGCTCGGCGAGCTCCAACGCCAGCTCCCGGTAGGCAGCTGACCCCCGCGAGGCAGGGGCATGCTCCACAACGGGTACGCCGTGGCTGGGCGCCTCGGCGATGCGGATGCTGCGCGGTATCACGGTGCGGAACACGAGCTTGGGAAGGTGTGCTCTCAGCTCGCGCTCCACGTCCAGCGCGAGCCGAGTTCGCTCGTCGTGCATGGTGATCAAGACGCCGGTCAGAATCAGCCTCGGGTTCAGCTCGCGACGCACCAGCTCCAGCGTGTCGAGAAACTGGACGAGCCCTTCAAGGGCGAGGTACTCTGCCTGGACGGGCACGAGTACCCGATCGGCGGCCGTCAGCGCGTTGACGGTGATCGGGCCGAGTGAGGGCGGGCAGTCGAGCAGCGTGAGCGCAAACCGCTCCCGGACTGGGCCGAGCTGCTCGCGCAGGTAAAACTCCGAGCCCGCAGCCCGAGGAAGCTCGACCGCCGCACCAGCGAGATCGCGGGTCGCCGGCACCGCCCACAGGTTGTCGGGTCCGGCCGGACGTGCGACTTCCGCCACCGATCGCTCCCCGATCAGGCAGTCGTACGAAGAGGGGCGGGTCTCGCGGTCTAGGCCGAGCGCTACCGTCGCGTTCCGCTGAGCGTCGAGATCGCAGATCAGCACCTGCCTTCCGGCCCCCGCGGCGCATGCGGCGAGGTTGACCGCCGTGGTCGTCTTGCCGACGCCTCCCTTCTGGTTCGCGATGGCATAGACCGTGCCCATCGCGGCCGACCTTAGCGACCGGCCAGGCGGCGCCTTGAGTCCTGCCTCACATCCTGCCGAAGGGGCGCTTCTTCGCCATCCCTGGACGTCGCGGGAGCCCCTCCGGCGTCGGGCCGCGCTTCCTGAGCACATGGAGATGGCGGTGCTCAGAGCCCGCGTACGGGCCGACCCATCTCACGTCCGCAAGCTCCATTCCGAGCCGCCCTGCCGCGCGCCGGACCTCGTCCTCCTCGTCGCCATCGCGTCGGCCCTTCCAGGCGACCAGCGTGCCCCCCTCCACGAGCAGCGGCGAGGCGAGCTCCGCGAGCGTCGCAAGCCGCCCCACGGCTCTTGCCGTGACGGCGTCGTAAGCCCCCCGCCCTCCACTCGGTTCCGGCTCCATCGCCCAAGTCTCGGCGCGCTCGCAGACCACGCGCGCGTTCTCGATCCGCGCGACGCCCGTCGCACGGCGAATGAACTCGCACTTGCGGCCCACGGATTCGATCAGGTCCACCCGAGCTTCGGGAAGGACGACCGCCAGCACCAGGCCGGGAAAGCCCGCTCCCGCACCGACGTCGGCGATCCGGTGAGCGCGACGGAGCTCCTTGACCTCGAGCCCGGTGAGCGAATCCGCCACGTGGATCCGCCATCCCCGGCCCGGGTCGCGCACCGCGCTGGGCGTCGCTGGATCGCACGCCAGAAGCTCAAGCACCGCGCGAAGGGTCCCCCGTGCCTCCGGCGTGATGTCGAACGCCGGCTCGGTCTCACCGTCGCTCACTCGCCGAGCAGGGGCGCGACGATGACACAGCGCTCCGGTTCCTCGCCCTCGCTGAAGGTCTCGACGCCGGCGCGGTCCTTGAGGACGCGGTGGACGATCCTGCGCTCGGTGGCGGTCATCGGCTCGAGCTCGATCTCCTTGCCGCTCTTCAGCGCCCGCTCGGCTGCACGCTCGGCCTGCCGCTCGATTGCCTCACGGCGTCGCTCCCGGTAGCCGGCCGCGTCCACGACGACCCGCTTACGGTCCTGGCGACCCCGGAACGCGGCTCTGTAGCAGAGAAGCTGCACGGCGTCGATCGTCTGTCCGCGGCGACCGATCAAGAGTCCCACGTCGTCGCCGTGCACCCGCCCGACGATCTCGTCGCCATCCTCCTCAACCTCGACGCTGGCCTCGACGCCGAGCTTCGCGATTACGCGCTCCAGAATCGCACGGACTCGCTCCGCCGGTCCCTCCGGCAGCCTGTCGCCCTCGCTCGCCACCGGAGGCGAGTCTATTGCGCGCCACGCAAAGGGAGCCGCGCAGGAATTTCGGCCTCGGCGGCGAAGATATCCGGTTCGGCTCCGGTCTGAAGCGTGACCTGACCGCAAGCGAAGTAGGCCGGGAACTCGGCCGCGGCTCCCGCCCTCAAGGCGCTATATGCAGATCGCCGCCACGGGAAATCGCGCGCCTGGGCTCCCGCAGGCTCGCCTTCGATCCGGTGCTTCAGGCGGGCGACCTCCCGCCGAACGTCGGTCAGCGCCGACGCTTCTTCCTCTTGCGGGGCGGCGGTGGGGGCGGCTTCGCGGCGCGTGCCTCCTCCTCGCTGGGCTTCGGTGGCGGGGGGATCACCTTCTTCACGACCCACTGCTGACCCATCGTCCACAAGTTCGTGGTGATCCAGTAGACGACCAGGCCGGCCGGGAAGCCGATCACGATCGGCGTGAAGATGACGGGGAGGGCGTACATCATCACCCGCTGGCTTCCCTCGGCGCTCGAGGCCATGATCGAGGTCGATCCGACCATGGTCACGAAGTAGAGCGCCAGGAGCACGATCAGGGCCGCGCCGGTCGCCTTCTCGTCGAGCGCGGGGATACCGAGGAAGCTGGGGTCGCTGCCCGCCGCGTGGATCTCGTCGTTGAACTCGTCGCTTCTGAGCAGGTAGAAGAGGGCCATGAAGACCGGGAGCTGAAGGATCAGCGGCACGCACGATGCGAACGGGTTGATCTTGTTCTCCTGGTAGAAGGCCATCATCTCCCGCTGCATCCGCTGGCGGTCGTCCTTGTACTTCTGCTGGATCCGCTTGATCTCAGGCTGATGGGCCTGCAGGGAGCGCATCGATCGGATCTGCTTGAGCGACAGCGGAAGGATCACGATGCGGGTGATGATCGTCAGGAAGATGATCGAGATTCCCCAGCCCACCCCGAGGTCGTCGTGGCAGAAGGTCAGGATCGCATTCGCGACGTCGATCAGCGGCTGAAGGACGTTCGCCACGGGAACGGTCACGCGGTCACCCCGCGCTTGGAGCGAAACAGGGTCTGCGCCTCGACGGGGTCATAGCCGCCGTCGCTCCAGGGATTGCACCGCGCAAGCCGCCAGGCAGCGAGGATCGCGCCTCGAAGAGCGCCATGCGTTCGAACCGCCTGGACCGCATACGCGGAGCAGGTGGGCTCGTACTTGCAGCGTCGCGGGAGGGCCGGCGAGATCAACCGCTGGTAGAGGCGGATCGGAACCAGCGGAATGGTGGCCAGTAACCGTTTCACGTGGAGCGCTCCAAGGCTAGATGACCGACTCCATGGCCAAGCGAGTGACGGGCCTGCGCGGTGTCGTGTATCGGTCATCTAGATGGTGGCATTGCCGAGTCCCGCCTCCGCGAGCAGCTCGGCCAGCGCGGCGGCGACCCCTCGCATTCCTTCGCGCTCCAGCAGGCCCGCCACGTCCGGGCGAGCGACCAGGACCACGTCGTGACCACGTGTGGCGTCGTCCAGCGACCAGAACGCCTCCCGAAGCGCTCGCTTGACCGCATTCCTCTGCACGGCACCCCCAACCTTGCGAGAGACCGAGATGCCGAGCCGCGTCACCTCGGCTCGATCCTCGTCGCGGCGCGGAAACACATAGAGGACCAGGAACCGGTTCGCATGCGACTGGCCGTCGCGATAGACGCGATCGAAGTCCCCGCTACGGGACAGGCGGCCCCGCTTGCGCCGCCCACCCGGCGAGCCGGGAGAGACGGTCACCGGGCGAGGAGCTTGCGACCCTTGCGCCGGCGTCGCCTGATGATCTCCCGTCCGGCTCGCGTACGCATGCGGGCGCGAAACCCATGCGTGCGGGCGCGCTTGCGCTTCTTCGGCTGATACGTACGCTTCACACCGGCGAGGCAGTATAGGCACGCCCGTCTCGCAAGCGGGACGGCTTCTTTTTCTCGCAGGATGCGCGCTCGCAGCCCCAGCCTGCGAGCGGCCGGGCAGCCTCGGTTCTATGATCGCCCGCCGTGCCTGAAGACGCGCTTCCCGACGATCTCGCCACGATCTGGGAGCGTGTTGCAGAGGAGCTCCGCGCCACCCTCCCGGCGTCGACGTTCGAGCTCTGGCTCGACTCGCTACAGCCGATCGGCGCGAAGGCTTCGACGCTCTACCTGGCGGCTCCTCGGGCCACCCGGCCGTGGGTCGAGCGGCGCTACACGACCGTGGTGGAAGCCGCGCTGCGGAAGCAGCGATCCGAGCTTAAGCAGGTAGCCTGGGTGGCGCACGAAGGGGATCGGGCGAATGCATCCCGCGCCTGGGCGAGCACTCCCATCGAGTCGCTTCCGCTCGATCAAAGCCACACCTTCGAGCGCTTCGTGATCGGCCCCGGCAACCGGCTAGCCCACGCCGCCGCTCTCGCCGTCGCCGAGCTCCCGGGCGAGGCCTACAACCCGCTCTTCCTCCACGGTCCCCCCGGTCTCGGCAAGACCCACCTCCTCGGCGCGATCGCCGACTACCTGCACCGCCGCCGCCCGGAGCTAACGACGCACTACACGACCGCCGAGCGCTTCACGACCGAGTTCGTGTGGGCGCTGCGAAAGGATGGCCCCGAGCGCTTCAAGGAGCGCTACAGGGGGCTGGATGCCTTGCTCATCGACGACGTCCAGGCCCTGGAAGGCAAGGAGCGGACGCAGGAGGAGTTCGTCCACACGTTCAACGCACTGCACGCCGCCGGCAAGCAGATCGTCCTCTCGAGCGACAGGCCGCCGGACGCCCTCGCCCGCCTCGCCGAGCGCCTTCGCGACCGCTTCTCATGGGGCTTGTGCGTCCAGCTCGGGGACCCGGACCTCAGGACCCGGACCGCCGTTCTTTGGCGCCTCACCACGGATGCTCCCCTCGACATTCCCGAGCCCACCGTCCTCACGCAGATCGCCAGCGTGGCGGCTGGAAACGTGCGGCGGCTTCAGGGAGCGATGACCCGTGTTGCCGCACTCTCCTCGGTGCTGAGCGAACCGGTCACGCCCAGCCTGGTAAAGCAGGCGCTCTCCGGTCCCGAAGACCCCCAAGCCACTCACGCAAAACGCGCTCCGAACAACGAGCAGCCGACGATTGCAACGATCCAGGAAGCAGTTTGCTCCGTGATCGGCGTCCGGCGAGAGGATCTGCTGTCGCCCAACCGCAGCGCCCGTGTGAGCCGCGCCCGCCAGCTTGCGATGTATCTCGCACGCGAGCTCACCTCACTCTCCCTCGCCCAAATCGCGCGTCAGTTCAACCGCGATCACACCACCGTGCTACACGCAATTCGCGCTGTCTCGAGCCGCCTTGACCCCGATTCCGAAACTGCCCAAATCATCCACCGCTCTCAACAGCTCGTCGCTCCCGGTACCGCCAAGCCCCTCACAAGCCCGCCGGCTCCCCACAACCCCTCGGCCAATCCACAGCATCCGCCCACAACCTCCAACCCGAGACGCACGCCGTGACCCTCGCTTTCTCACATCCGTCCACCACAGCAAATACATCTGAGGTAAATAGGAAGATGCAGGGCTCTGCAATGAGATTCTCCGTCTCACGTGACAGCTTGCTCTCCGGGCTTCAGCTCGTAAGCCGCGCTGTGTCGACGCGAGCGACGCTGCCGGCGCTTGGTGGCGTCGAGTTCACCGTGGGGAACGAGGGGCTCGTTCTCCGCGCGACCGATACGGAAATGAGCCTCACGGTCACGCTCTCCGATGTGCGTATCGAGCAGCAAGGCAGGGCGCTCCTGCCTGGGCGCTTGGCGGGCGATGTCGCGCGAAGCCTGCCAGCCGGCAACGTCTCCGTCGCCTTGCGGCCTGAGCGGCGCGACGTCGAGGTCCTGGCAGGGGGGGCCAGGTTCCATCTGCGTACGCTGAGCGCCGAGGACTTCCCGCGCTTGCCGGAACCGGAAGAAAGGGAGGTCAGCCTGCCGGCAAGGCCCCTTGCAGAGACGGTCGAGAGGGTGGCGCGCGCGGCGTCACGCGACGAGGTGAGACCGATCCTCACCGGGGTGCTCTTCCACGTAGAGGGGACAATCCTGACGATGGTCGCCACCGATTCGTACCGGTTGAGCGTCAAGCACACCGAACTGGAGGCGCCTCTCCCCGAGACGATTGAGGCCAACGTACCTGCGCGAGCGTTGCGCGAGCTCGCGCGCATAGTCTCCCAGGACGGGCCGGAGGAGGTGCTGATGTCGCTCGCGCGTAACCAGGCGACCTTCCGCGCCGGAGCGGTGGTGCTCTCGTCGCGGCTGATCGAGGGGCAATTTCCGAGCTGGCGCCAGCTGATCCCCGAATCGTTCGAGCACGAAGTGCGGCTGCCTCGGGGAGAGCTCCTCGAGGTGACCAGACGCGTCAGCCAGCTCGCCCAGCGAAACGCTCCGCTTCGGCTCGCGTTTGGGGAGGGCGAGTTGACCGTCGCCGCAGAGACGCCTGAGGTCGGCGACGCGAGCGAGGCGCTGCCCGCGCCGTACACCGGTGAGCCGCTCGAGATCGCCTTCAACCCGCAGTTCCTGATCGAGGGCCTGGACAGCGTCGAGGGGGAGGAGCTCGTGCTGAAGCTGAGCTCGCCCCTGCGCCCCGGGCTGCTCGCGCCGGTGGGCCGGGAGGACTTCAGCTACCTCGTGATGCCCATCCGGTTGAACGTGTAGTGCTGGATTGCAGCGCGAGCGAAGTCGATCCGAAGCCGGCCGGAAAGCCGCTCTTGATCAAGCGGGTCCACGTCCGGGGCTTTCGCAACCTGACCGCCCAGGAGGTCGAGCTCGGTGCGAGGACCACCCTGCTCTGGGGGCCGAACGGAGCCGGGAAGACCAATCTGCTCGAGGCGGTGTGCACAGCCCTCACTGGCCGCTCCTGCTGTACCCGCACCGAGCGCCAGGCGATCGCCTTCGGTGAGCGACTCGCCCGGGTGGTGGTTGAGGTGTCGCAGGGCGCGGAGACGCGGGAGTTCCTGTGGTCGCTCGAGCGCGGCGGCGAGCGCCGGCACCTCGTCGACGGCAAGCCGGCAACCTGGAAGGGTGCCGCCCCGCGACCAGCGCTGGCGATCTTCCTGCCGGATCGGCTGGAGCTCATCAAGGGACCGCCGGCGGTGCGGCGCGCACATCTGGATAGGCTCTCTGCGGCGCTCTGGCCCGGGCGGGCCGGAACCCGTGGACGCTACGGCCGCGCGCTGGCACAGCGAAACGCCCTGCTCGGTCGCATCAAGGGCGGCGTCGGATCGGTGGAGTCGCTCGACGCATGGGACCGCGAGCTCGCGCTGGCCGGAGCCGAGCTAATGGCGTATCGTCGCGAGGCGGTCGCTGTTCTCGAGTCGGAGTTCGCGAGAGCCGCGGCGGATCTGGGCCTGCCCGGCGAGGCGACCCTCCGCTATCGCCCGCGCTCCGAGGCCTTCAGCGCGGACGAGCTGAGAGCGGAGCTCGTAACGCGGCGAAGCTCGGACCTTCATCGTGGCTTCACCGGTCACGGTCCGCACCTTGACGAGATTGCCGTCCGGCTTGCGGGGGTTCCCATGCGACATTACGGCTCGCAGGGAGAGCAGCGGACTGCGCTTTTAGCGCTTCTGTTCGCCGAGCGCCGAGCGCTGCTCGAGACTCACCGCACGCCTCCCGTCCTACTGCTCGACGACGTCATGAGCGAGCTCGACGCCGAGCGCCGAGCGCTGCTCGCTCGGCGGCTCGCGGAAGGCGGTGCGCAAGCGCTTCTCACCGCCACAGAGCCCACTCATCTACCGCCCGGATTCGACCGCGTTGAGGTGGCGCTGCGCCAGGGAGAGGCGATCAGCGAGCGAAGACCGGCGGTCCCTTCCACGGAGCATTTCCGAGCCGCCCTGGTCGCGTGAGCTCGCGCCGCCAGCCACGCCGCCTCGAAGCGGCGGTTCGCCAAGCGCGCGCCCGTGCTGCGCCCGAGACGCTGCTTGGTGCGGTGCAATCCGCGTGGGTGGAGGCGGCCGGGCTGCAGGTCGCGGCTGAGGCGGAGCCGGTGGCCGAGCGAGAGGGAGTGGTGACGGTGGCCTGCCGCTCCTCGACGTGGGCGCAGGAGCTCGATGTGCTGCAGGCGCAGCTGCTCGCCCGCCTCAACGCCGCGCTGGCGCGCCACGCGCAGGAAGGGCGGTCGGCACCCCTGCAAGGCCTGCGCTTCACGGCCGACGCGGCTCGTCACTTTCATTCGTGATTTGCAGGTAATTCGTTGCAAACTGCACGGTTTTCCGCCCCCCTTTCCTGGTATCCTTGTAACAAGTTGATGGATGCCCCGAACCGCCTGGCCAGCCCTTGGCGGCGTGCCGGACGGTCGGGGTTTCTCGTGACGCGAGCGAGCGGAAAGGACTGAGTGGCAAGCAGGTCCGGCGGCCGCTCGAAGACGGCCGCCAAGAAGGCCCCCCGCGGGGCTGCGAAGAAGCGACATGGAGCCGCAAAGCCTGGGACCAAGGGCCGGGCCGCCAGCGACGGCTACAGCGCCAAGGACATCACTGTCCTCGAGGGCCTGGAGGCGGTTCGCCGCCGCCCCGGCATGTACATCGGTTCAACGGGCCCGCGAGGCCTCCACCATCTGGTCTACGAGGTCGTGGACAACTCGGTGGACGAGGCGATCGCCGGCTTCTGTGATCGCGTCACGGTCACCCTCCATCCCGATAACAGCGTCACGGTGGCCGACGACGGCCGCGGCATCCCGGTGGAGGAGCACGAGAAGGAGAAGCGCCCCGCCGCCGAGGTCGTGATGACCACCCTGCACGCGGGCGGCAAGTTCGGCGACGGCGGCGGCTACAAGGTCTCCGGCGGTTTGCACGGGGTGGGGGTCTCGGTGGTGAACGCGCTGTCGGAGCGCCTTCACCTGGAGGTTCGCCGCGAGGGCTCAAAGTGGTCTCAGGATTACGTCCGAGGCGAGCCTCAGGGGTCCCTAAAGGGGGGCGAGAAGGTGAAGGGAAGCGGGACGATCATCACCTTCCTTCCCGATGCCGAGGTGTTCGAGGACCTCGTGCTCGACTATCAGACGCTCTCGGAGCGGCTGCGTGAGACCGCCTTTTTGACCCGTAACCTGCGCATCGACCTGATCGACGAGCGCGGCGCTGGCCAGCGGGACACCTTCCAGTACAAGGGCGGCATCGTCGACTTCGTCCGCCACCTGAACGAGAACAAGGACGCCCTGCACCGGAAGACGGTCTACTTCGACAACGAGACCGGGGACGGTCAGGTCGAGGTGGCGATGCAGTGGAACTCCTCCTACCAGGAGTCCGTCTTCAGCTTCGCCAACAACATCAACACGCACGAGGGCGGCTCGCACCTCTCGGGCTTCCGTGCGGCCCTAACTCGGACGCTGAACGCCTATGCCCGCGAGAGGGGGTTGCTCAAGGCGAGCGACGATAACCTCAGTGGCGAGGACGTCCGCGAGGGCCTCACCGCCGTGATCTCGGTGAAGCTTCGCGATCCCCAGTTCGAGGGGCAGACGAAGACCAAGCTCGGGAACCCGCCGGTGGAGGGGTTTGTCAAGGAGACGGTCAACCGCAAGCTCGGTGAGTTCCTCGAGGAGAACCCGGGCGAGGCGCGGCGCATCCTCCAGAAGGCGGTCGACGCGGCTCGAGCCCGGGAGGCGGCGCGCAAGGCTCGTGACCTGACGCGGCGCAAGTCCGCGCTCGAGAACTCCACGCTGCCAGGCAAGCTGGCCGACTGCACGGTGAAGGATCCGCGCGATGCGGAGCTGTTCATCGTCGAGGGCGACTCGGCCGGTGGCTCGGCGAAGCAGGCCCGGGACCGCAACACGCAGGCGGTCCTGCCGCTGCGAGGCAAGATCATCAACGTCGAGAAGAGCCGCATCGACAAGGTGCTGGCCAACCAGGAGATCCAGGCGCTGATCACGGCGATCGGCACCGGCGTTCACGACGAGTTCAACGTCGAGGACGCGCGCTACCACAAGCTGATCCTCGCCACGGACGCCGACGTGGACGGAGCGCACATCCGGACGCTCGCGCTGACCTTCATCTACCGCCAGATGCCCGCCTTGATCGACGCGGGCTACGTCTACATCGCCAAGCCGCCGCTCTACAGGGTGAAGAACGGCAACCAGGAGCTCTACGTGGAGAAGGAATCCGAGCTCGAGGAGTACCTCCTCCGCGACCGGCTGGACCAGTTCGAGATCCTCGACGCCGAGGGCAAGAAGCGCAAGCTGTCAGCGGCCCGGTGGCAGCGTTTCAACCGGCGCTACAAGGAGTACGAGGGCTGGATCGACTCGCTCCAGGCCGACTTCGGGCACGAGCTGGTCGCCTTCCTGGCGGAGTCGCAGATCCTCGACGCCGGCGTTGCGACGCTCGCGGGCCTCAAGAGGCTGGTGGAGGCCGGGGACCCGCCGGAGGAGCCTTTCGAGACGGAGCTGGTCACGGCCGCCAAGGCCGAGCTGACGGTGAAGGCGATCCATCGCCCCTCCGGGCTCGCCCGTACGCATAGGCTCTCCGACGCCCTCTTCCGGTCGACGAACTATCGCGGGCTGGTCGAGGTCCACGGTGAGCTCCTGAAGCAGGTCGGCAGGCCTCCCTTCGAGGTGACGCTCGGGGCCAAGCGCCGCACCGCCGACTCGTTCGGGCTGCTGCGCCAGGCGATCGTCGACCTTGCCAAGGTGGGGGTGACGCTGCAGCGCTTCAAGGGGCTGGGAGAGATGAACGCCGAGCAGCTCCGCGAGACGACGATGGATCCCTCCTCCCGCACGCTCCAGCGCGTCGGCATCGAGGACGCCGCCGCGGCCGAGCGCATCTTCAGCGAGCTGATGGGCGACAAGGTCGAGCCTCGTAAGCGGTTCATCGAGAAGCACGCGAAGGAGGTGCGGTTCCTTGACGTGTAGTTCCGAGGAACAAGCCTGATGGAAGCAGCCGGACTCGACGCACTGACCGGCCGCATCGAGGAGCGCGAGCTCACCCAGGAGATGCGTTCCTCCTACCTCGATTACGCGATGAGCGTGATCGTGGGCCGCGCGCTGCCCGACGTGCGCGACGGGTTGAAGCCGGTGCACCGCCGCGTGCTCTACGCGATGCACGACCTCGGCCTGCAGCCGACTCGTCCCTACCGGAAGTGCGCCTTCATCGTCGGCGAGGTGATGGGTAAGTACCACCCGCACGGAGACGCTGCGATCTACGACACGCTGGTGCGGCTGGCGCAGGAGTTCTCGCTCCGCTATCCGCTGGTGGACGGACAGGGGAACTTCGGCTCGATCGACGACGATCCACCAGCCGCGATGCGCTACACCGAAGCGCGGCTCGCGCGGCTCGCCACGGAGATGCTCCGGGACATCGAGACGGAGACGGTCGAGTTCGTTCCCAACTACGACGAGCGAGCCATGGAGCCGCTCGTCCTCCCGTCTCGTTTTCCGAACCTGCTCGTCAACGGGACGGCGGGAATCGCGGTCGGCATGGCCACCAACATCCCACCGCACAACCTGCGCGAGGTCGCCGGAGCAGTGAAGGCGTACATGGAGAACCCCGAGATCGACCTGCCGGGGTTGATGAAGCACGTCAGGGGTCCCGACTTCCCCGGCGGGGGGATGATGAGTGCGGAGGGGATTCGCGACGCGTATGCGTCGGGGAGGGGCAGCGTCAAGGTGCGCGCGCGGGCGCACGTCGAGCCGCTGCGCGGCGGCAAGGAGGCGATCGTCGTCTCCGAGCTGCCGTTCATGGTCAAGAAGGGCGGCGACGGCGGCCTGGTCCAGAAGATCGCGGACCTGGTCCGCGAGAAAAAGCTCACCGGCATCTCCGATCTGCGGGACGAGTCAGACCGCTCGGGTATGCGGCTCGTGATCGAGCTGAAGCGGGGAGGCGACCCCCCGCGGGTGGTCCTCAACCAGCTCTACAAGCGCACCCAGATGCAGGCCACCTTCGGGGTCAACATGGTCGCGCTGGTCGACGGAGTGCCGCGGACCCTCGGCCTCAAGGAGCTGATCCACCACTACGTCTCGCATCAGCGCGAGGTCGTCACCCGGCGGACCCAGTTCGAGCTGCGGAAGGCGGAGGCGCGCGCCCACATCCTCGAAGGCCTGCTGATCGCCCTCGACAGCCTCGACGAGGTGATCGCGCTGATTCGCGGCTCGGCGGACCCGGACGCGGCGCGCGCCGGTTTGATCGAGAGGTTCGAGCTCTCGGAGGAGCAGGCGCAGGCGATCCTGGACATGCGGCTCCAGCGGCTCACCGCGCTCGAGTCCGGCAAGGTGCGAAGCGAGCATGAGGAGCTGCTCGAGAGAATCAAGGAGCTTCGGTCCATCCTCGGCGACCCGGGCCGCGTGGACGGCCTGCTCACGGAGGAGCTCGACCAACTCACCGAGCGTCACGGGGACGAGCGCCGGACGGAGATCACCCTCTTCGAGGGCGACGTCGAGATCGAGGACATGATCGCCGACCAGCAGATGGTCGTCTCGATCACCCAGTCCGGTTACGTGAAGCGCCTCCCGCTGGCGACCTACCGCCAGCAGCGCCGCGGCGGGATCGGGGTGATGGGCATGGACCTGAAGGAGGGGGACTATATCGAGCACCTGCACGTCTGCTCGACGCACGACTATCTGCTCTTCTTCACGAACCGAGGCAAGGTCTACCGCCTGAAGGTCTATGAGCTTCCCGAGGGATCGCGGACGTCGAAGGGCAAGGCGCTCGTGAACGTGCTCCCGCTGCGCGATCGAGAGAGGGTGATGGCCGTGATCCCGACGCGAGACTTCAAGGAGAACAGGTATCTGGTCTTCGCGACGGCGCGGGGCCTGATCAAGAAGACCGAGTTCGGCGCCTACAACACGCCCATTCGAGCCGACGGCATCATCGCGATCAAGATCCGTCAGGGGGACGAGCTGGTGCAGGTTCGTCTGACTTCGGGGAAGGACGACGTGCTGCTGGTCTCGAAGTCCGGGCACGCTTCCCGCTTCAGCGAGAAGGAGGTACGGGCCATGGGGCGTGACACGTCCGGCGTCAGGGGGATGAACGTGGCCGGCAAGGTCGACGGACAGGAGAACCGCGTGCTGGCGATGGACGTTGCCCGAGACGACGCCGAGCTCCTCGTGGTCACTGAGAACGGGTACGGGAAGCGCACGGCCGTGTCGGAGTACCCGGTCAAGGGGCGCGGCACGAAGGGGGTGTTGACCGCGAAGCTCACCGCCAAGAAGGGAGGCCTGGCTGGCGCTCTGATCGTCCGCGAGCACCAAGACCTCCTGCTCATCTCCCACAACGGCATGGTGCAGCGGCTGAACGCGGGCGGGATCTCGCAGATGGGCCGCGCCACGCAGGGGGTTCGCGTAATGAACATGAAGGAGGACGATCGAGTCAGCGCCGTCGCGCTGGTGATCGAGTCGAGCGCATCCGTGGCCGCGGACGCGGAGGCCGCTGAGGAGGCTGGCGACGTCGCCGTCGAGGCCACTCGCTCGAACCGGCGCCGCGCGGTCGGGGATCGCTAGACGGCGATCAGGTACGGCTCCCAGGCGTTCGGGATCCTCGGGCTGGCGAGGCGGATGAAGACCGTGGGACCAGGCGGACTGGGGTGGCTCGCGGGATGCATTCGCGCCTCGTGCGGAGTGCGGTTGCCCTTCTTACGGTTGCACGGCGCGCAGGAGGCAACGATGTTCTCCCAGACCGATTCGCCGCCCCGACTGCGCGGGATCACGTGGTCCACCGTGAGGCCGTTCGCCTGGCGCCCGCAGTATTGGCAGGTCCATGCGTCGCGGGCGAGCACTGCCTTGCGAGTGATCTTGCGGCGATGGCCGTCGCGTGGGATCCGGACGTAGCGCACGAGGCGGATCACGCAGGGCCTATCGAAGGTGAGGCGCTCGGAGTGAAGCGCCCCCTCACCGCGCTCGATGACCTCCGCGCGGGCCTTCAACACGAGGACGGTCGCCCGCCGCACGTTGCAGACATTGATCGGCTCGTAGCTCGCATTCAGGACGAGCACCCGGTTCCCGATCCCGCCGCGAGGCTGGTGGCCGTTCGTTCGGCTTCCGTTCCCGTTCACAGACGGCCCCCCCAGCCCCTGCTCAACCCTCCGAAGCTCCAGGGCACCTACGCCCTGAAGCCCTACGTGAGGGTCCGCTGCGGTGTCCATAGCGCCAGGATTTTAGACGGCGCCCCTCCTCTCCCCTCCGGGCAACGCAGAACAACCCGATGGCTTGGCTCAGGCGCCGGGAATGCCGTCAGCGGCGATCGGGTAGCTCCCCAGGATCCGGACCGACTCCGCCTTGCCCCGCAGCGCCTCGATCGCGGTCGCGACGGCTGGCTCATTGGCCGCGCCATCCAGGTCGATGAAGAACATGTAGCGCCCCCATCCCCGGCGCAGGGGACGCGACTCGATTCGCGTCAGATTGACCTGGCGGCTCGAGAACTCGGTCAGCGCCTCGACCAGGGCTCCCGGGTGGTCTGCGCCCAGCTCCGAGAAGACGAGGGTCGTGCGCCACGGCCCCTCCCCCGCCGGTCGGGTGCCGGCCGGCGCGACCCACACGAAGCGCGTGACGTTGTCGGGATTGTCCTCGATCCCGCGCCGAAGGACCACGCAGGCGTAGATGTCCGCAGCCGAGGCCGCACCCAGCGCCGCCCACCACCCGGGGCTCTCAGCGACCATGCGCACCGCTTCAGCGGTGCTCGCCGCAGCCCGGACCTCGGCGCGCGGCAGCTCCTCGCGGATGAAGCGCGCGCACTGGGAGCTCGCCTGAGGATGAGAGAGGACGACCTCGATTCCCTGGAAGGGCATCTCGCACCGGGCGATCAGGCTGTGGCGAATCGGGTGATCGTGCTCGCCAGCGATCGTCACCGCCTCCCCTTCGAACGCGAGCGTGTCGAGGGTGGAGCGAACGGCCCCCTCGATCGAGTTCTCAAAGGGCACCAAGGCGCGTTCCACGTCGCTGTCGGCCACGGCTCGGATCGCGTCGTAGACGGTGGGCGAGGGCAGGGGCGCGAGCTCGGTCTCGCCCGCAGCCGCGCGCAGCGCATCCTCCGAGAACGTGCCGGCGGGACCGAGGTATGCAACGCGTATCGCCAAGGCGGTCCGCGAGTTTAGGCCGACGAGCGGGCTCGACCGACCGACCAGATCTCTACGGGAACGTGACCTGGTACGTCGAGCGGTTGTTGGTCTCGACCTGCTCGCCGAGCACCGGTTGGACGGTGACCTCGATCGTGACTTCTCCGGAGGGGGGGCTCGGGTCGATCGGGATCTTCGCCGTCTGGATCTCCCCTGCGTCGATGCGCGGGATCGTGGCGTCGCCGGAGATCGTCTGCGTTCCGCCCGTCAGATCGAACGTGACGCCGACGTCCGACTCCGCGGAGTCCCCCTGGTTTTGCACCTGCACGTCCAGCTCGTAGGGGCCATTCCCGCTGATCGTCACCGGGGTGGCCGGATCAAGCGCCACGTTGCCCGGGGTAACCGTCGTCTGGTAGAGCGCCAGCCCATGGACGCCGCTCGTCGCCTGCCTGCCCCCGGCGACCGCGGCGAGATCGCCGGAGATCGTCAGCGGGTCGAGCCAGTCCTCGATCGGCTCGAGGAGGAACGTGCTCTCGGGAACGCTGGCTGCGATGTCCTCGTCCTGAAGCACGGCGTTGATCTCGTCCCGAGCTCTGGCATACAGCACGTCGCTCGCGAGGAAGGAGCGCATGTCCTGCGCGATCGCCTCGACCGCGTCGCCGCTGCCTTCGTCTCCCAGCGCGGTGGAGATCTGGTCGGCGATCGAGGCGAGGGCGTCGCGGCGCAGGTCGAACGCCAGGTCGAGTTCGCTCTGGGCGCCGTCCAGCTCGTCTGGTGTGTCGAGCGAGTGCACGCGGGCATCGAGCTCGGCCGCCGTCCCGCGATCCGATGCGATCTCGGCCTTGAAGCTGAGCGGCGTCAGGTTGCCAGGGTCCATCAGGCGCCCGAAGAAGTCGCTGGAGAGCTGCTTCGTCTGCGCCGCGATCGCGGTCAGATCGCTGGCGTAGTTCTCGAAGCTCCGCTCCTTTCGGGCGTTCAGGCAGCCCCTGATCCCGAGGATGATCAGGATCAGGATCACGACCACGGCGCCCAGGCCGACGGCGCGCCGGACCATGATCTGCCGGTGGCGATCGCGGCCGCGGCGAGGGGGCGGCGGTCTCCCGCCGGGCGGTGCGAACGCTTCTTCCTCGTCGAGGAAAGCCAATGCTCAGCCCCGTATGGGTGCCCTCAACGCCGAGCATATGACCTCTGGCCGGTCGGTTCCGGCGCGGGCGGCCAGCCGCGCACGAAGCTGTGCGTGCCCGTGGCAGGTTCGCAAGGCTCGGCGGCGAAGCAGGAGCCGGAATGGTAGGCGAGCTGATCATGGGGCGGTTCCGGGTCACCGAGCGGATGGGATCGGGCGGCATGGGCACGGTTTACCGGGCCTTCGACGAGCGGCTGCACAGGGAGGTCGCGGTAAAGGAGATCTCCCGTGGGGACGGACGCCGGGTGCTGCGGGAGGCGCAGGCGGTGGCCCGCCTCAACCACCCAGGAATCGTCACGCTCTATGAGCTCGGATCGGAGGACGGCCGAGCGCTCCTCGTGAGCGAGCTCGTCAAAGGGGCCACGCTCGCTGAGCTCGCGCGCTGCGGCGATCTCTCAGACCGTGAGGTGGCCGAATTCGGCTCCGACGTCTGTGCGGCCCTTTCGCACGCGCACGGACACGGCGTCATCCATCGCGACGTGAAGCCCGAGAACGTGATCGTTCGCGTGGACCACGGTGTTGGCCGCCGGGCGAAGCTGATGGACTTCGGTATCGCCTCCCTGACTGACGCCCCGGTGCTCACGAGGACGGGCGAGGTGGTGGGGACGCTCGCCTACATGGCGCCCGAGCAGGCGGAGGGTCGAGGGGCGCGCGAGCCCGCGGACGTCTACGGGCTGGCGCTCACGCTTTACGAGTGCTGGGCCGGAACGAATCCCGTCGCCCGGGAGACGCCCGCCAGGACCGCCTTGGAGATCGGCCACCGGCTTCGGGCGCTTCGCGAGTACCGCCCTGACATTCCCGACCGGCTGAGCGAATGCATCGACGCTTGCCTCGACCCTGATCCGGGACTCAGGCCGACACTCGGCCAGCTCCAGCGCCGGCTGGAGGCCGCGATCCCAGCTCTGGACGGGGAGCGAGCGGTCCCCGCGCCGGCCCGCGAGGCGGAGACGCCGGGAGTGCCCCTCGCGGCCCTGCGAGCTACGCAGCTTGCCGCGCTCTGCGCCTGGGGCTTGAGCGTCGCCGTGATCGCGGCGGGGTTAGGGCGACCTGGGCTCGCGCTCGTCTTGGGGGCACTGACGATGCCCGCGATCTTGGTTGTCTCCCGGCTCCCGTGTGCGGTGCTGCCGGTCGCTGCGCCATTCCTCGCCGCGGTCTCCGCGGCACCCCTCTACCCGGCGATCGCCGCCGCTCGCGGAACCGCCCTTGAGCGGGCGACCATCGGTGCGCTGGGCTGGTGCTGGCTGCTGGTCGGCGCGGCGGCAGGAGGGCTCGGTTCGCGCCTGGGGCTTCTGCCCCCGCCGCCGCACGACTGGGCACTCTCCACCGGCGACGCGACGAGTGCCCTCCTGACGCCGTTGCTGACCCCGCAGTCGTTGCTCGGCGCCGCGACGTTCGCCCTCGCCGCCGTCACGCTCGGGATCGTGCTGCGCGCCGGGCACCTGGCCGTGGCATTGCTCGGCGCGCTGCTGTGGGCGGCCGCGCTCGAGGGCGCGCTTCGCGTCGTCGCTGACGGACGGCTCCAGGCGCGTCCGGCGCTGATCGCGGCGGTGGCGATCGCCGCGGTGGTCGTCGAGTTTCGCCGTCGCCCCGCTCGTACGCGGGGTCGCCACACGCCACTCTCCCGCCCGCGTCCGGGGCTTCGGGGCGCGGAGCCACTGGGCACGTCCTGATCGCCGTACCGCCAGTCGCCACAAGAAAGCGCCGCCTTTGGCGACGCCACGCTCGCTGCGTTCCTGTCGCCGCGCCGTCCCGCGCCGTAGCTCGCGACGGGGAGCACTTAGGATTGTCATCCGGCGCGAAGCGCCGGAGCCGCGCGGGCGCACGAGCGTCGTAGGGCCGTCCAGGAGGAGGCTTCCGCATCAGCGTTCTTCGAAATCTGGAGCAGCGGATCGAGAACCTCGTCGAGGGGGCGTTCAGCCGTGCGTTCTCCTCCCAGGTCCAGCCGGTCGAGATCGCGCGCAAGCTGGCGAAGGAGATGGACGCGCATCGCACCGCGTCAGTCTCGCGCGTCTACGTCCCGAACCAGTACACGGTGTGGCTCTCCACCGAGGACCATCGGCGGCTGGAGGGATACGAGCGCTCGCTGGAGCAGGAGCTCTCCGCGTACGTGCTCGAGCACGCCCGGCGTCACGACTACGCGCTGCTCACCCGTCCAGAGGTGAACCTCGAGGAGGACGATCGCCTACGGCTAGGCGAGTTCGGAATCCAGACCCGCCTCGTGAAGCCGCCGGCCCGTCAGGGGGAGGCGCCCTCCCAAGGCGAGCAGGGTCACACCATGGTCTACAGCGCGCCCCCTAGGCAATCCCGCCGGGAGCGGCGGCGTCCCGCGGGGCGGCTGGTCGAGACGAAGGCAATCGTCACCCTCGATGACCGCCGATACGTGCTCGAGGGGCCCGTGGCCGTGCTGGGACGCTCCCGCGAGTGTGACTGCGTGCTGTCGGACCCCAACGTGTCGCGGCGGCACGCGGAGCTGCGTCGCGGCTCGACCGGCGACTGGCAGATCGTCGACCTCGACTCGACGAACGGCGTCAAGGTCAACGACCGCCAGGTCGGCACCACGAGGCTCTCGCCGGGCGATGAGGTGACGCTCGGGACGACGAGGTTCATCTTCGACATCGATCAATGAGCAGAGCCGCTCCGCCGGGTTCTCCGCCACGATGGATACCGAGCCGATCGCCGTAGCGCTCAAGTTCGGGTTCCTGGCCGTTCTCTATCTGTTTCTCTTTTGGGTGGCCCGGAGCGCTTATCGGGAGCTCCGCCGGACGACCGCGCCGGCGCCCGAGGCCACCGGCTTTCATCTAATCGGACCCGGTGGGCGCGCCGCCGCGACCGATGCGTGGCTGGTCGCGACCTCGGGCGGCGGACTCCAGCCCGGAGAGCGGTTCGACCTCTTCGGCGGGCTCTCGATCGGGCGCTCCGCCGATGCGGACGTTCGGATCGCGGACAGGTTCGCATCGGGTGTGCACGCCCGCGTCTATTCACGCGGCGCGCGCTACTACCTTGAGGACATGAACTCCACCAACGGGACGTTCCTGAACGGGGGACGTCTCGACGGCGAGGCGGAGCTCAATGACCTCGACGAGGTTCGGATCGGGAACACGGAGTTCCGCTTCGAGCTCGACGTTCCGGGAGGAGGGGCTCGCTGATGCACCGCATCGTGGAAGAGGCGCACATGTCCGACACGGGTCGGCAGCGGAACGCCAACGAAGACGCCTACCTGGTGCGTCCACCCCTGTTCGCAGTTGCGGATGGGATGGGCGGCGCGCAGGCGGGCGAGGTGGCCGCGCGGCTTGCCACGGAGTCCTTCGAGGCGGTGCAGCGCGGGGAGGAGTCGCCCGAGGCATACCTGCGGGCGATCGCGAAGACAGCGAACGCGCGGATCCATCGTCTCGCCAAGTCTGAGCCGGAGCGCTCGGGAATGGGGACGACACTGACCGCCGCCCTGCTGGAAGGGGAGGAAGTCGGCCTGGCCCATGTGGGCGACAGCCGCGCGTACGTGTTCCGCGACGGGGAGCTGCGGCTCCTCACCTCCGACCACTCGCTGGTCGAGGAGCTCCGCCGTCAGGGGCGTCTCACGGAAGAGCAGGCCGAGGACCATCCGCAGCGCTCGATCATCACGCGGGCGCTGGGCCCGGAGCGCAACGTGGACGTCGACACGATGACCTACCGCGCCAGGCCCGGAGACGTCTACCTGCTTTGCTCCGACGGCCTGACGACGATGGTCCGAGAGGACCGGATCGCGGCTGTGCTCGCGGACGCGGGGAGCCTCCAGGACGCGGTCTCTCGTCTCGTCCGCGAGGCGAATGATCATGGTGGCCGCGACAACATCACGGTCATCGCGTTCCGGCTACAGGAGGCCGAGGAGGCGGAGGCCGTCGAGCAGCCAACCCTTGTTGGACCGGCGGCCGAGGAGGCTGGGCTCACCGCCGAGGAGGTGGCGGCCGCCCCGGCGGCGGGGGAGGCTGCCGCGCGCGGCCGAGCGCCCGCCGCCGCCCGGCGCAGGCGGCTGCGCGCCGCGGCCAAGCTGGTCGCGGTGGTCGCGGTCGCTGTGGGCCTTGTGGCGATCGCCGTGTGGGGCGTGCGCCAGATCTACTTCCTGGGCACCGACTCCGGCGGGCGGCTGGCGCTCTACCGGGGACTGCCCTACGACCTCCCCCTGGACATCGAGCTCTACTCCAAGGTCTATGCGGCACCGGTCCAGGTCGGCGCGATCCCCGCGGGGCGCCGCGACAGCGCAACCAACCACACGCTGCGGTTCCACGACGACGCGGTGGACCTGCTGCAAAGCCTGCAGAACGACGCGGAGCGGCAATCGTCCGGCGGTGAAGCCAGGCCATCGGCGGTTCGATCCGGCGGTGGAAGCGCGCCAGCCGCCACAGGCGGCCCGGGCGCCGGTACTGCCACCCACCGCGGCGGAGGCGCGGGGTGAGCCCCCGTAACCGCGAGCTCCTCGCGCTGATCCCGGTCGCGATCCTCGTCACCGGCGGCTTCACCGCCGTCTTCATCGTCGAGTCGAGCCAGATCGGGGACCTGAGCCTGATCTACGGCGGCTACTTCCTCGCGATTTGCGTCGGCGTCCATCTGTTCATTCGAGCGCGCCTTCCGTACGCGGACCCCTACCTCTTCCCGCTCTGCGGCTTGCTTGCCGCAATCGGCCTGGTGATGCTGTTCCGGATCGAAGACGGCCTGGCTCTGAAGCAGGCCTCCATCTTCGTCGCCGGCGCCGGGCTCCTGGTGGTGACGATCCTCTTCGTCCGCGATTACCAGGTGCTCGAGCGCTACCGGTATCTGATCGCGACGGTCGGGATCCTGCTCCTGCTGGCGCCCCGGTTGCCCGGCATCGGCTCGCAGATAAACGGCGCCTACCTCGCGATCGACCTCGGGCCGCTTTCGTTCCAGCCGGCCGAGGTGGCGAAGCTGTGCATCGTCGTCTTCCTCGCCAGCTACCTGCGCGAGAAGCGGGAGCTCCTGTCGGTTGCGGCCCGCCGCGTGGCGGGGCTCACGGTTCCGCCGCTAAAGCACTTCGGGCCCCTGCTGGTCGTCTGGGGCGCCTCGATGCTGATGCTCGTCTACATCCGCGACCTCGGCAGCTCGTTGATGTTCTTCGCCGCATTCCTGGCGCTGCTCTACGTCGCGACTTCACGACTCTCGTACGTGCTGCTGGGTGCCGCCCTCTTCTTCGTCGGAGCCTGGATCATGGCCTCCGCCGTACCGCACGTTCAGGACCGCGTTGACATCTGGCTGCATCCATTCGCGGCGCACGGGCCCGAGGGCGCTGGTCAGATCCAGCAATCGCTCTTCGCGCAAGCGGACGGGGGGCTGTTCGGACAGGGCTTGGCCGAATCGCTGTTGAAGCTCCCAGGCCCCTTTGCCCCGCATTGCGTGCAGCCGTTCCCGGATTGCGGCAGCATCCTGCCGGCACCCCACACCGACGAGATCTATGCCTTGATCGTCAGCGAGCTGGGCGTGTTCGGAGGAGCTGCCCTCGTCCTCATTTACGCGCTGATCGGTGCCCGGGGCTTCAAGACGGCGGTGATGGCGAGCGACGGCTTCTCGAAGCTACTGGCGGCCGGCCTGACCGCGGTGTTCGCGTTTCAGGCATTCGTGATCGTGGGTGGCGTCGTCAAGCTGATCCCGCTGACGGGCGTCACGCTTCCCTTCGTGAGCTTCGGCGGGAGCTCCGTGATCTCGAACATGGTGCTTCTCGCGCTGCTCTTGATGGTCTCCAACGACGCGCGCCGGCCGGTGGCACCAAGGGATCAGGGGGGGGTGGTGCCGGCGTGAATCGGCCGGTCGTTCGCCTGTACGCCTTTCTCTTGCTGCTGTTCGGCCTGCTCGTCTGGAAGACGTCGCAGTGGGCGGTCTTCGACGCCGAGGCGCTTCAGGACAATCCGAAGAACCGCCGCCCCCTGATCCTCTCGCAAACCATCGAGCGCGGGACGATCAAGACCGCGGACGGCGTCACGGTGGCCGAGAGCTCGCCGGTAAACGCCGGCAACACGCCGATCTACGTGCGCCACTATCCACAGGGCTCCCTGTTCGGCCACCCGGTGGGCTACAGCTTCGTCGAGGTGGGGCAGTCGGGGATCGAGCGCGCAGAGAACGATGAGCTCACGGGGGAGCGCAACGAGTTCAGCTCGATCATCGACCAGCTCCGCGACGTACCACAGGCCGGGGACGATGTCACCCTGACGATCGACGCGCAGGCTCAGCAGGTCGCCACCCAGGCCCTCGAGCAGGCCCAGAGCGTTGCCGGGGCGAACGGCGCAGGCGCGGTCGTGGCGATCGAGCCCTCGACGGGGGCCGTCAAGGTGATGGCCTCCGTCCCCGGCTACGACCCGAACGCCGTCGAGAACAGCGGGACGTTCCAGCAGCTCAACGCCGAACCCGACGCCCCGCTCGTCAACCGACCCACGCAGAGCGCCTACCCGCCCGGCTCGACGATGAAGGTGGTCACGGCCGCGGCGGCGCTCGACTCCGGGGAGTTCACGCCGGACAGCGTGCTCAGTGGACGCTCGCCTCAGCTCATCGGCGGCGTCCCTCTGTTCAACGCCGGCAACGAGCAATTCGGCGACATCGACATGACCACCGCACTGACGAACTCGGTCAACACGTACTTCGCCCAGGTCGGCGAGCGGCTGGGCACGGACACGATGGTCGAGTACATGAGGCGGTTCGGCTTCTACAGCGATCCCGAGGTGGGACTGCCAGGCGACGAGATGAGGGCGAGCGGCCCGCAGAGCTCCAGTGGCAAGCTAGTGACCCAGGGGTTCGACCCCGGTCGCGTAGCGATCGGTCAGGGCGGCGCCGAGGGCCAGGACCTGACTACGCCGCTCCAGATGGCGGAGGTCGCCGCCACCGTCGCAAACGACGGAGTGCTCATGCGACCCACCTTCATTCAGGAGATCACCGATCCCGACGGGCGAACGGTGGAGAAGCTCGACCCGCAGGAGCAAAGCACCGTGATGAGCGAGCAGACGGCGGCCGAGCTCACCGAGATGATGACCAATGTGACCCAGGAGGGGACGGCGACGGGCCTCACCGTCGGCGGAACGAGCTTCGCGGGCAAGACCGGCACGGCGGAGATCGATCCGGAGACGGGAGAGAACCAGCCGTGGTTCATCGCCTTCGCGCCGGCTGACAACCCGCAGGTAGCCGTCGCCACAACGGTCGAGCGGTGCACCGGCTGCTTCGGAGCCGAGGTGGCAGGGCCAGTCGCTACGCAGGTGATGGAGAGCCTGCTTGGCGGATGAGTTCCTCGTTACTCGTTACTCGTTTCCCGGGAGCTGCCTAGGGTGCAACTTGCGCAGGACAGAGTGGTTGCCGGCCGGTACCGCTTGCTGGGTCGGCTTGGTACCGGGGGAATGGCAGACGTCTGGTGCGCTGAGGACACGATGCTGAACCGCCGCGTCGCGCTCAAGTTCCTGCACGAGCGCTTCGCGCAGGACGAGCAGTTCGTCGAGCGCTTCCGTCGCGAAGCCTCGGCGGCGGCGGGCCTGCAGCACCCGAACGTGGTCGGGGTGTTCGACCGCGGCAGCTATGACGGGACGCACTACATCGCGATGGAGTACGTGGAAGGGGCCTCGCTCAAGGACCTGATCGAGCGCGGCCTCTCGGTTGGCGAGGCCACAGAGATCGTCCGCCAGGTGCTCGCCGGAGCGAGCTACGCGCACTCGCATGGCATCGTCCACCGGGACCTGAAGCCGCAGAACGTGCTCGTCGACCGAGAGGGCCGCGCCCGGGTCACCGACTTCGGCATCGCGAGGGCGGGTGTCTCGGAGATCACGCAGACCGGATCGGTGCTGGGCACGGCGCAGTACCTGTCGCCCGAGCAGGCTCAGGGGCTGCCGGTCGCGGCCGCCTCGGACATGTACTCGATCGGCGTCTTGCTGTACGAGGCCCTCACGGGCCGGGTTCCGTTCGAGGCTGACTCTCCCGTCACCGTCGCGTTGAAGCAGGTCTCCGAGCGTCCCCGCCCGCCGAGCGAGCTCAACCCGGCGGTGTCGCGCGGGCTCGACGCGGTGGTGCTGAAGGCGCTTGCGAAGGACCCCGCGAACCGCTTCTCCTCGGCGCAGGAGTTCCTGCGGGCATTGGACGCCGCGGAGGCGGACCCGTCGGGGGGCGCCCTCGGGGACACAGCCTCCTACGCGGCCGTGGCCGCCGCCGCGGGTACCGCGCCAGCCGAGCCGCCTCCTCCGCCGGAGCCCCCGCAGCGCCGCTTCCTCACACCCGCCCGCCTCGCCATCCTGGCGCTCCTGCTGCTCGCTTTGGCGGGGGTGATCACCTACGCCCTGACCAGGCCGGACAGGGTCAACGTCCCGACGGTTCTGGACCAACCGAGGGCGAAGGCCGTGGCGACTCTGGAAGACGCCGGATTCGAGGTCGACGTCATGGGCGTGCCCAGCGACGCCCCACGCAGGATAGTGCTGGAGCAGGATCCGCTTGCGGGCACCGAGCTAGACGAAGGGTCCACGGTGACGCTAACCGTTTCGCTCGGGCCGGGAACTGTGGTCGTACCGGATGTGGTGGGCCAGCCGGAGGCGCGGGCCACCAAGACTCTCGAGGAGAAGGGACTACGGGTCAAGGAGAAGCGCAGGCCATCGGCGTCCGTGAGAGCGGGGCTGGTGATCGCCACCCAGCCCCCCGCCAGCGCGGAGATCGATCGGCATTCCGTCGTCACGCTCATCGTCTCGAAGGGGCCGAAGCTCGTCCAGGTCCCGTCGGTCGTCGGCGAGCGGCAGGATGCGGCCGAGGCGGAGCTCCGCGCCGCGGGGCTGGACCCGGTGCTCGAACGCCGCGTGTCCGACGCCCCGGATGGACGGGTGATCGCGCAGGATCCGGGGGCCGGAAGCGAGGTGAGGCCCCGCAGCGACGTGACGGTGGTGGTCTCCAGGGGGCCAGCGGCGGCCGTGGCGCCGAACGTCGTCGGCGAATCTCAGGACGCCGCGATCGCCGATCTCCACCAGGCCGGCCTCAGCGCTCGAATCGTCAAGCGGACGACGGACGACGAGGGCGAGGACGGCAGGGTGCTCGACCAGTCGCCGAGCGCGGGCACCCGACTTCCCCCGGGAGAGGCAGTAGCGATCTTCGTCGGCAAGTTCAAGCCCCCGCCGACGACCACCACGACGACCACCACCAGCCCGACGACGCAGTCCACGACGACCACCACCACGACGCCCTGATGCGGGTGGCGGTGCTGAGCGGCGGACGCTCGAGCGAGCACGAGGTCTCGATCGCGTCGGGCGCCTCGGTCGCCGCGGGCCTCGAGGCGGCGGGCCACGACGTGATCCGGATCCTGATCGAGCGAGACGGGCGCTGGACGTGTAACGGACGGGAGGTCGAGCTGCGCCCCGCGGCGGGCCTGCTCGACGCGGAGGTGGCGTTTCCCGTTCTTCACGGACCGTTCGGCGAGGACGGCACCGTCCAGGGGCTTCTCGAGTGCCTCGACGTTCCATACGCAGGCCCCGGCGTGCTCGCCGCCTCGATCGCGATCGACAAGCTGGTCTTCAAGCGACTGCTCGCTTTCCATGGGATTCCACAGGTCGACTTCTGCGAGGCGGGCCACGAGGGGTGGCGCGAGAGGGTGGCGATGATGGGCCTGCCGGTGTGGGTGAAGCCGGCGAGGCTCGGGTCGAGCGTCGGGATCACGAAGGTGACGAGCCCCGAGCGCGGGCTCGATGAGGCGATCGCGCTCGCGCGCCGACACGACCCGCGGGTGATCGTGGAGGCACACGGCGGAGGCAGAGAGGTGGAGTGCTCGGTGATCGGCAACGACGAGCCGGTGACCTCACCCCCGGGCGAGATCGTCGCCCACGCCGACTGGTACGACTACGAGGCCAAGTACGCGGAGGGGGGGATGGATCTCATCGTTCCGGCCCGGATCGGCGAGGAGGCGACGGCGCGACTCCGCGAGCTCGCGACGTGGGTCTTCAAGGCGATAGGCGGGACCGGACTTGCCCGCTGCGACTTCTTCGTGCGCGATGGCGGCGAGGTGCTCGTCAACGAGATCAACACGATTCCGGGATTCACCCCCACGAGCGTGTTCGCGAAGTTGTTCGAGGCGGACGGCGTCCCGTACCCAGAGCTGTGCGACCGTCTGGTCCGCCTCGCCCTGCAGCGCTACGAGAGCGACCGGGCATACCGGTTCTAACGGGTCGCGCTCAGCCATTCAGAGTCACGTCGCTGATCTCGACCTTGTAGTCGCCAGGGCCGCCGATCGGGGAGAGCTTGGTGATCCAGATGAGGAAGTAGCGAGCCTCCTTCTCGTCGAGCTGAATCGTGGCGTCCGTATCCGCGCCGCTCACCGAGCCAATCGAGCTACCCCAGCCCTGAAGCGTCGTCGGCCTGTTCGTTGCGCCGTAGATTGTCGCGTCCCAGCCACCGTCCTGCGACTCGATGGTCATTTGCCGCGCCGTCACGGGCTTGGCCGCCTCGACGATCAGGCCCACACCCGGCTTGCCGGCGGCGTCCTCGAGGTTCGGCGACGACACATAGGTCTCGGTCGTCCACGTCGTGTTCGGGTCGGGGTCGATCGCCGCCCCGACCTCGGTCCCGTGCTCGTCCTCATCCCCCGGGGGAGGATCAAAGTCGTCGGCATGAGCGAGGCGTATTGGCGTCCCGGAGGCGACGGCGGTGGGTGTCTCCTTGTGGCTCTTGCCGGTCAGCGCGGCGATCAGCAGCGCCGCGACCGTGGCGCCTAGTACCAGGACGACCCCTGCAGCCGAGACGCGTCGGGTGGTGAGGAGGCTGCCTCTCGGCGAGACGGCGTCCAGCACGTTCGTCGCCTCGCCTTGTGCACCCCCCGCGCGCGCGACCTCAACCTGGAGTGCCCCCTCGAGGTCGGCGAGGAAGGCGGCCATGTGGGGGTAGCGCTTGCTCGGGTCCTTGGCCGTCGCTCGCTCGATCACCGCGGCGTGGGCCGACGACACCTCGGGTCGCCGGCGCTGCACATCTGGCATCTGCTCGTTGACGTGCTTCATGGCCACGCCCACCACGGACTCGGCCTTGAACGGAACCTCACCGGTCAGCATCTCGTAGAGCAGGACGCCCAGCGAGTAGATGTCGGAGCGGGCGTCGACGGCGCGGCCCATCGCCTGCTCGGGGGATACATAGTCGGTGGTGCCCAGCACCCTCCCCGTCTTCGTCAAGCCGTCCGATTCGAGCGATCGCGCGATGCCGAAGTCCGTCACCTTGGCGCGACCGTCGGAATCGATGAGGACGTTCTGGGGCTTGACGTCGCGATGCACGAGCTGGCGGGCGTGGGCGGCGGCCAGGCCGCGGCCGATCTCGATGGCGTAGGCGGCGGCCTCGTCGACGGCGAGCCGACCCAGCCGGTCGATTCGCTGCTTGAGGGTCTCGCCGTCCACGTACTCGAAGACGATGTAGGGATAGCCGCCGTCCTCCCCGGCGTCGATCACCGCGACGACGTTCGGGTGTGAGAGCTGGGCGACGGCGCGGGCCTCGCGGCGGAAGCGCTCGAGCTGGTCGGGCTGATCGGAGATCTCGCGGTGCATGATCTTGACGGCCACCCAGCGCTGCAGCGTCTCGTCCCGCGCCAGGTACACCGTTGACATGCCGCCGCTGCCGAGCTTGGACTCGAGCCGGTAGCGAGCGGAGAGCAGCGTCCCGAGGAGGCTGCTCGCAAGGCCCGTTTTCGCTTCGTTCGCCATCCGTTGGTTATTTTCGACGCTCAGCCTACGTCCCTGTTCGAGGTACGCCCCTGCACACGTAATGCCCGTCGAGGTCCGCTACTACACCGACCCCGCCTGCTCGTGGTCCTGGGGCAGCGAGCCGAAGCTGCGCCGTCTGATGTGGGAGTTCGGCGATGAGCTTCAGTTCACCTGGGTGATGGGCGGCCTCGCCCGTGAGTATGGCCCCGCCTATCGTGACGCGGAATCCGGGATCGGATCCGGTGCCGACTGCTTCGCGGACCTGATGGCGCACTGGCTGGATGTCGCCGCCCAGACCGGCATGCCGACCGACGCCCGGCTGTGGAGCAGGAACCCAATCTTCTCGACATATCCCGCCTGCCAGGCCGTGAAGGCCGCGGCCGAGCAGGGCTCCGACGCGGCCTATCGCTATCTCAGGCGCCTGCGCGAGGGGCTGATGACCGAGTTGAAGAAGCTCGACCACATCGAGGCGCTGGTGGGGGAGGCCGGCCCGGCCGGCCTGGACGCCGAGCGGTTTCGGCTCGACCTGTCATCGAACGCAATCACCGAGGCGTTCGCCGCCGACCTCGTCGAGGTGCGCAATGCACCTGAGGAGGCGAGGGCGGCGGGCAAGGTTAAGCGGACCGAGGGTCACGATCGCGTCAGCTTCCCGTCCGCCCTCTTCTCGGGCGACGGCGCCGTCCGTCACGGCGTCTGGGGCTGGCATCCCTACGAGCGCTACCGCGAGGCCGCCCTCGGGGCGGGGGCGCAGGCAGCGGAGAAGCGCCCGCCGGGTCCGACCCAGGCGCTCGAGCGCTTCGGGCGTTGCGCTACCCGGGAGCTGGAGGAGCTGACCGGGAAGCCCAGGCCGGTCCTGGCGGCTGAGCTGTGGGCCCTGGCGCGCGAGTGGAAGCTTCGACCCGTGTCGGTGGCCTCCGGCGGGACGCTGTGGGAGAAGCCTTAGGCGTGTTCGTTGTCCAGACGCGCCGGCGTTGGCAACGCCGTAGTCGTTTCCCCTCAGACCCGTAGGACCTCACCTGCGCGATCCGTGGCGCGTCCGATTCGCTTCGCGTCCGGATAGTGGTCCCGAAGCAGCTCGAGCGCGGCGGCCTCGTCGGCCGCGCGGACCACGCAGCAAAAACCACAGCCCATGTTGAAGACGTCGTACATCTCCTCCTTGGAGACCCCGCCGAGCTCGGCTATGAGGTCGAACACCGGGGGCACGGGGAGCGGATCGTCGATCTCATAACCCACCTCGGCCTCGAGCCGGAGCAGGTTCTCGAATCCCTCCCCCGTGATGTGAGCGAGGCCCCGCACCTCGAGGGGTGAGTCGAGTAGCGCGAGCACCGGGCGGACGTAGATCTCGGTGGGCTCGAGCAACACATCGCCGAGCGGCCTGCCGAGGCGCTCGTCATCGAAGGGGAGGTCCGAGAGGGCTCGGCGCGCCAGCGTGTAGCCGTTGGAGTGCAGGCCCGAGGACGGCAGCCCGATCACGGGATCGCCGGCCTCGACCGCCGCTCCCGTGACGATCGCGTCGAGGGGCACCACCCCAACGCAGGTGCCCCCGAGCTCGTGGCCGGAGACGATCTCGGCGACCTGCGCGATCTCGCCGCCAGGGATCTCGATCCCGGCGAGCTCCGCGCCACGAGCGAGCCCAACGCCCAGCTCGCCGCAGATCGCCGGGTCGGCTCGCTCAGTGAGGATGAGGTCGAGCATCGCAATCGGCTCGGCGCCCACGCAGACGACGTCGTTGACGTTCATGGCCACGCAGTCAATGCCGATCGTGTCGAAGCGCCGGAGGTGCTCCGCGATGATCATCTTGGTGCCGACTGTGTCCGTCGAGAGCGCGATGCCGGTGCGCTCGTCGAGCCGGAGGACGCTGGCGTAATGACCGTGTAGAGGCACCACGCGGCTCGGCTTGCCGGTATCGATCGCCCGCAAGCGGCGCACCAGGGCCTCGACGGCGCGTCCGGCTGCCGCCTGGCTAACGCCTGCACGCGCATATGCGCCCTGGCTCATGGTCGGCTCCGGAGGCGGCCTCTCACGCGCCGGATTCAACCATCAGCGGTCACCGGGCCATCCCAATGGCCGCGCTCCGAGGCCGGGAACTCAACGCCCCGTCGCCGGAAGCCCTCGTCGGGGGACAGCGACAGGTGTGCCGAGCTCGAGATGGGCAAGAGCTCCGCCGGGCCCTGGATTGCCCCGAGCGCGGCGCCTCCGGCGGGGGTGACCACCGCGCCGCCGACGTCGGAGCTCACGTCGGCGGGCTCGGCTCCCACTGGGCGCTCCCGCGACGCCGTCTGATCAGGAGATAGCCAGCCACAATGAGGACCACGGCGACGACTGCGTAGTCGAGGTAGTGCAGGTTGTCCTTCCACTGATCCCAGCGATCCCCCACCTCTCGTCCAACGACGGTGAGCATCAGGACCCAGGGGATCGATCCGGCGAGCGTGAAGACCACGAAGCGCCCGAGCGGCATCCGGGCGACCCCGGCAGGCAGGGAGATGAAAGTGCGGATCACGGGCAGCATGCGCGTGAAGAAGACGGTCGCCGCGCCGTGGCGCTGGAACCAGCGGTCAGCCCAGTCCAGATGGCGCCGGTTGACGCGGAAGAGCCGGTTGTGGTCGAGGAGCTCGACGCGGCCGTAGTAGCCGGCCGCATAGGCCAGCAGCGAGCCGGCGAGGTTGCCGAGCACCCCCGCGGCCACGGCGCCGAATAGGGTCATGTTGCCCTCGGAGACGTTGAAGCCGGCGAAGAGCATGATCGCCTCGCTGGGCACCGGCACGCAGGCACTCTCGAGCGTCATCAGGCCGAAGACGCCCACGAGACCCGTCGCGTCGATCACGTCGGTGGCGGCGCGAACCAGTGGATCGAGGATGTCACCGAACAAGCGGCACCAGCATTACACTCGCCACGATGTCGCGCCTCAGCGATTCCGTCTACGGGCGCCGAGTGCTGCAGCTCCTCGCGGACGCGCTCCTTGCAGCCAGCGCGTTCGGCCTCGCCTTTCGCCTGCGCTTCCTGGACGCTCCAGGGGGCATTCCCGATCGTTACTGGACGATGCTCCTCGGCTCGGTGGCGTTCGTGGCGGTGGGGAAGGCGGTCGTGTTCGAAGTACTTGGCCTGCACCAGAAGTGGTGGCGCTACTTCCAGCTTCCCGACCTCTGGCCGGTGGCCCGGGCCGCGGCGGTGGCCAGCGGGCTGCTCGTCGCCGTGTTCACGCTCGCGAAGCCGTACTCGTACAACCTCCCGCGCTCGGTAGTGGTCTTCGACTTCCTGCTCACGTTCTTCCTCGTGGCCGGTGCCCGGCTCGGCCGGCGAATCATCGCCGAGCGCCCCGACCGCTCGGCGCGGCGGACGCGACGCCGCGACGTGCTCGTCGTTGGGGCGGGGTCCGGGGGACAGTTGGTGGTGCGGGAGCTGCGCCTCAATCCCGACCTCGGTGCGCGCGCGATCGGGTTCGTGGACGACGATCCCCGCAAGCGAGGGATGACCGCGGCGGGCGTCAAGGTGCTCGGCTCCACCGACCAGATCGGCGAGATCCTGGACCGCAAAGCGCCCCATGAGGTGATCATCGCGATCCCGTCGGCGCCCGGCGTGCTGCGCGCCAAGGTCGTGGCTGCCTGCCGCGACCGCGCGATCCCGGTGCGGACGCTTCCCACGGTGTTCGAGCTGCTGCGCGGCGGCGTCCAGCTCACCCGGCAGCTCAGGGAGGTGCGTGTGGAGGACGTGCTCGGTCGCGACCCCGTGGTGATGGAGCTCGACCGCGTCGGAGCCTACCTTCAGGACAAGATCGTGCTCGTCACCGGAGCCGGCGGCTCGATCGGCGCGGAGCTGACCCGTCAGATCTCCAGGGTGGGGCCGAGGCTGCTCGTGCTGCTCGACCACGCGGAGGACAACCTCTTCCGGATCGACCGGGAGCTGCTGGACGAGTGGCACTTCACCCGGGCCGAGTCGGTGCTGGCCGACTGCAAGGAGGGCGAGCGGATGCTGGAGGTGATGCAGCGCTTCAGGCCCGAGGTCGTCTTCCACGCGGCCGCCTATAAGCACGTGCCGCTGATGGAGAGCAATCCGCTCGAGGCCGTCCGCAACAACGCGATCGCGACTCGCGTCACGGCTGGGACGGCCGCTGCCGCGGGGACGGAGCGCTTCGTGCTCGTCTCGACGGACAAGGCAGTCAACGCGCGCACCGTGATGGGAGCGTCGAAGGCGATGGCCGAATGGATAGTCGAGGCGGCGAGCCAGCGCTATCCGCGGACGAGGTTCACGATCGTCCGGTTCGGCAACGTGCTGGGGTCGTCTGGAAGCGTGGTGCCGATCTTCGGCGGTCAGATCGGCAGGGGCGGCCCGGTCACCGTCACGCATCCTGAGATGAGCCGGTACTTCATGACGATTCCCGAAGCGGTGCAGCTGGTGATCCAGTCCGGCGACCTCGGTGGCGGCTCGGGCGAGGTGTTCGTGCTCGATATGGGCGAGCAGGTGAAGATCCTCGACCTGGCCCGCAACATGATCGCGCTCGCCGGCTATGAGCCGGACAACGAAATCGCGGTCGAGTTCATTGGACCCAGGCCGGGCGAGAAGCTCCAGGAGGAGCTCTTCAACGTCGATGAGCGTGCTCAGCCGACGAGCGCCGATCGAATAGTCAGGGCCGTTCGCGACCGGCCCCTCGATCCGGAGTGGGTCGAGCGCTCCGTCGACCGCCTGGAGGCGCTCGTGGCCGCAGGTGACGAGGCGGGCCTCGCGGAGCGGGTTCTCGAGCTCGCCTCCGACCGCCTGGACGGCACCGCCGTCGAGCTCGACGCCTGACGCCCGCCGCCACTCGCGCGGCGCGCGGCTGTCCCGCATGGCCCCGGCCCTAAGATGCGCCGGCACCAATGCACACGATCGAGTCGATCGGCCCACTCCTCGGCATCATCGCCTTCGTTGGGCTGGCGGTCCTGGCGCTCCTCATCTTTCAGCAGGCTCGCGACATCCGCCGCCTGCGCGACTGGGCCGGGCGAGCGCCGGAGCGTGCCGAGGAGGCCGCCAACGCCGTGCAGGCGGCCGCGGGGGCAAGGCGGGAGCCAGGCGCCGCCGAGCCGGCGGGAGGCGAGGCTCCCGGCGAGCCGGCGGGAATCCGCGGCAGGCTCGGCGCGGGGTGGAGCCGCCTCACGGGGAAGCTGCGCCCGCGGGTCGCGGAGCTCGACCGGCGCCTGCCTGTGAACGGCCGATATCTGCTGGCTGGCGCGGCGGTCGCGCTCGCCGCCGCGGCGGTGCTGACCAGCGGCTTCGGACTGGTCGGCGGCGGCTCCGAGGAGCGCCACAACCGAGGCTCATCCCCGGAGGCGAAGGTCGCGGTCCTGAACGGAACCTCCGTCTCCGGCCTCGCCGCCCGGGTGGAGCAGGAGGTAGTCGACTCATCGGGGTACAAGGCTGGGGTGGTGGCGAACGCGGGTTCCAGCTTCGACCAGAGCGTCGTCATGTACGCGCCGGGCAGGGAGGCGGCCGCCGAGGCGCTCGCGGGAGCGATCCGGCGCAAGCTCGGCAAGACGCCAGTCCAGGAGATGACCGCCGACATCAAGGCCCACGCGCAGGGGGCGCCGCTTGCCCTCACGCTGGGGCTCGACGACTCAGGCTTCGGGGCGGGCTAGACGATGGTCCTGGCGGCCGACGTCTACGACCTGGTCGTCGATCTGCCCGCCTACGTCTCCCTCGCGGCGATCCTCGCGTTCATCCTGCTGTTCTCCCTGTACGCGTCGCAGCGACGCGACCTCCAGCGGCTTTCTGCGTGGATGGAGCGAGACCCGGGCCATCCCTCAGCGGATGTCGCTGCCAGCGAGACGCTGCTCGACCGGGCGGAGGCTGAGCTGGAGGAGCTGTTCAGCGCCGACGAGGCCGAGTCCGGCCCGGCGCTCGAGCACGAGGAGGCGGCGGCGGGCGCCGAGGCACCGGCTCCGGCCCGGGCGGCGAAACCGGCCACGAGCGAGCGGCCCGCGCTCGAGCGGATCACGATGGAGCGCGAGGCGCTTAAGCCCCATCCGAGGTGGCGAAGGCTCATCCGACAGGCAAGCCAGCCGCGAGTGCTGGGGATCATCGGAATCGTCGCCGTGGTTCTGGGGCTCGCGGCGATCTTCGGCTCCGAGCGCCTGCTCAGCGGGCCGGAGTCGGGCCATGGCCCGAAGACCGGAGCCGTCGAACCTCAGGACGTGACCGTGGCCGTGCTCAACGGGACCTCGGTTCCGGGCCTCGCGGCGAAGGTGGGCGACGACGTGACCGTGAACGGCTTCACCCTCGGGGCGGTGACCAACAGCCGCGACCAGTACGACCAGACCGTGGTCATGTATCGGCCGGGCCAGAGGCGGGTCGCCAGAAAGGTCGCTCATGACCTCGGCGTTCAGCCTGTGCAGTCGATCGATCGTCAAACCGAGAAGGTGGTCGAAGACGCCGACGTCGCCGTGATCGCCGGGGCGGACCGGGCGAAGCCATGACCCGCCTCGGGCGATTCCTCTTCATCGGGGTGCTCGTCGCCTCGGTGGTGTTGGCTGCCGTGGTGGTACGCGCGAGGACGCCGAACCTGGCGCTCGAGGTGACGCACTTCACCGATCACTTCTCGCCGAACGGCGACGGCCACAGAGACGCCGCCCACTTCCGGTTCTTCGTCCGCGAGGACGACCCCGATGCCACGGTCGAGATCGTGAATGTCCAGCTCGACGTCATCCGCACGCTCGCCACGGGCCCGCTCGAGGCGAACCAGCCCGTCTCGCTCAGCTGGCACGGGCGTACCGACTCGGGGGCGCTGGCCGATCCGGCGAGCCGCTACCAGCTCCGCGTGATCCTCCCGAGCCATGACCGCGACATGCTGTTCCCGCGCCTGATCGAGCTTTACGCTGGCGGCCGCGCGTGACGGCGTCGGTGCTCGAGCTGGTCGGCATGCTCGCGGCCTGCGGTGCCGCCGCCGTTGCATTGCTCGCCCACGACCCGCGCGTTCGCTACGCGGCGGCGGCCGTCGCCCTGCTGGTGGCACCGGTGCTGGTGATAGGGAGCGTCTGGAACACGCCGCGGCTCGTCGAGCTGCGCGGCGAGCCCGCGAAGGTGGCCGCCGCGGTCGCCCTCGCGCTCGTCGCCGTTGCTGTCGTCGCCGCCGTCTTTCGGCGGTTCCCATGGGCGTTCCCGGTCGGGCTCATCGCGGTCTTGCCGCTGCGTGTCCCGGTGGACATCGGCAGCCAGACCTCGCACCTCCTGGTTCCTCTCTACCTCGTGATCGCGGCTGGCCTCGCGCGCTCCACGTATGGG
>Ga0126312_10000098_pt1 | contig 37678 bp, 36 predicted proteins | sample Plot104A_FD_92537 | JGI IMG/M metagenome (GOLD analysis project Ga0126312, IMG submission 92537) | Serpentine soil microbial communities from UC McLaughlin Reserve, CA, USA - Plot104A | ecosystem: Environmental > Terrestrial > Soil > Grasslands | place: USA: UC McLaughlin Reserve, Lake County... | reverse complement strand
TGGTGTCGAAGACGGGGAAGTCCGTGCGGGCCGACTACACGCTGGTGGAGGCCGACGAGCCGGAGCGCGTTCGGTGGCGGCACGAGGTCGAGGAGTCGCCGTTCGAGCGCCTGCTGGCCGAGTCGACCACCGAGATCGCCCTCGCACCCGACGCCGGCGGCGGAACTGCGGTCAGGATCACCCTGGACCAGCGCCCGCGCGGCTGGGCACGCTTCAGCCCCTTCCAGCTGCGCGCCGCCGCGAGGCATCAGGCCGAGGCGGCGCTCGAGGGGCTGGCCGAGCTGCTCGGGGACGAGCGCTGATGCGCTGGTGGGGCTGGGGCGAGGACGGGCACGCCGTCCCGCTGCCGCCTGCCGCCGAGGGCCTCCTGCGCGAGGAGCTCGGCGCCGACCCGAGCGTGCGCAGGTCGCCGGTGGCCTTCGAGAAGGTGTCCGTGCCCGAGGCGCGGCTTCCGGACGCGGCGCGCGAGCGGCTCGCCTCGGCCGTGGGCGCGGCGAGCGTGCGCGACGACCGCGAGTCGCGCGTGGCGCACGCCGTCGGGCGCTCCTACCCGGACCTCGTGCGGATCCGCTCCGGCGACGCCTCGAGCGCGCCCGACGCGGTGGTGCTGCCGGCGTCGGCGGAGCAGGTCGCCGCCGTGCTCGCCGCCTGCGCCGAGCAGCGGGTGGCGGTGGTCCCGTTCGGCGGCGGCACGAGCGTGGTGGGCGGTGTCGAGCCGGTCCGCGACGGCTTCGCCGCGGCGCTCTCGCTCGACCTGAGCCGACTGTCGTCGACCGTGGAGATCGACAGGACGTCGCTGACGGCCCGGCTCGACGCCGGCCTGCTCGGCCCGGCGGCGGAGCTGCGGCTCCGCGAGGAGGGCGTGACGCTCGGCCACTTCCCGCAGTCGTTCGAGTTCTCGACCGTCGGCGGCTGGGTCGCGACGCGCTCCGCCGGGCAGGCCTCGACGGGCTACGGGCGCATCGACGAGCTCGTCGAGGCGGTGCGCTGCGTGACGCCGGCCGGCGAACTCGGCACTCGCGCGGTGCCCGCCAGTGCGGCGGGGCCGAGCCTGCGCGAGCTCGTGGTGGGCTCGGAGGGCGTGCTCGGCGTGATCTGCGAGGCCACCGTCCGCGTGCGCCCGGCGCCGCGGGCGTGGCGCTACGAGGGCTGGTCGTTCGCGACCTTCGCCGAGGGCTGCGACGCGTTCCGCGTGATGGAGCAGGCCGGCGGCGCCGCCGACGTGAACCGGCTCTCGGACAAGGACGAGACGCGGCTCACGATGGCGCTCGGCGCCTCGGGCAGCACCGCGGAGAAGCTTGGGAAGCGCTTCCTCCGCATGCGCGGCCACGAGGGCGGCTGCCTGGCGATCCTCGGCTTCGAGGGCGACGAGGAGGGCGTCGAGGACCGGCGCCGGCGCGCCGCCGGGCTGCTCCGGGCCGGGGGAGGCGTGGCGCTCGGCCACCGGCCGGGCGACGCCTGGCGGCGAGGCCGCTTCGCCGCTCCGTATCTCCGCGACGAGCTACTCGACCGAGGCATCCTCGTCGAGACGCTCGAGACGGCCACGAGCTGGTCGAACCTCGGGGCGCTCCACGGGGCCGTGGGCGAGGCGCTCCGGTCCACGCTCTCGGGCCGCGGCACGCCGGCGCTCGTGATGTGCCACGTGTCCCACCTCTATCCCTCGGGCGCGTCGCTCTACTTCACCTTCCTGGCCCGTCAGGAGGAGGACGCGCTCGCGCAGTGGCGCGCCGCGAAGATCGCGGCGTCCGACGCGATCGTGGCCGGCGGCGGCACGATCACCCACCACCACGCGATCGGCCGCGACCACCGCCGCTGGCTCGCGGCGGAGAGCGGCGAGCTCGGCATCGAGCTGCTCCGCGCCGCAAAGGAGCGGGTCGACCCCGCCGGGATCATGAACCCCGGAAAGCTGCTGCCCTAGGTCGCGGGCGGCGTCAGGACCGTCTGACCGATCGCGGCGGCCTTGCCCGGCTTCGCGTTCGACTTCTTCAGCGTCGGCATCGCGCCGCGCAGCACAGTGGGTCCTGTGTACTTGGGGGTTGGGTCCTTGCCCACCCGCTGGCGTGTGACATCGATGTACTTGTAGTTCGCGTAATCCGACGGGAAGGCGCCGATCGCCTGGTAGTTGCCCTGCTGGTCGGTCACCTGGCCGCCGAGCGACTTGACGTCGCTCGGGCTGTTGTAGAGCCAGACGTAGTAGCCCTCGCTCTGGCCGCTCGGCGCGAGCCGCGCGGCCTGGACGAGCAGCTGCTTCTTTCCGTTCCGCTCGACGACGATGGCGATGCCGGCGGGCTGGGCGTTGGCGGCGGTCTGCTGGCCGCCGCCGGTCTTCGTGGGCTGGGAGCTCGCCGTGCTCTTCTCGTCGTCGCCGGTAAGCAGGCCGATCGGCCAGAGGAGGACGGCGAGCAGCACGAGCAGGAGCGCGCCGGCGCCGGCCATCAGGCGGCGGCGCATGACGGGGTCGCCGGCGGCCGCAAGTGCGCCGCCGCCCGCCGCCCGCCGCGGCTCGCGTGGCGCGGCGGCCGCGACGGCGCGCCGCCCGCGCTCGCCCTCCGGGATGGCGGGCACCGAGCCGTTCGCGTAGAACTGCTCGAGGGAGTCCAGCAGCGAGCGGGCCCAGCTCCGCGCGGCCTCCGAGCGCCTCAGGTGCCCCTTGGTGGCGGTCGCCTCCGGGCCGGCCTGCTGGCCCAGCACGTAGTCGGCGAGCTGGCCGCGCCAGTCCTCCTCGACGCCGCGGACGCTGACCGGCGCGAGCTCGACCAGCGCGTCGCGTGCGAGCTCGCGCACGCGCCCCTCGGGCAGATTCAGCATGTCCGCGAGCTCGTCGTAGGTCTTCCCCTGGCGCAGTACGAGCTCGACGATCGCCCTCTGCTCGGGCGAAAGCTGGTCGAAGGTGGCCATTTCCGGGCGAACTGTAGTGTGCCCGCCGGAGTGGACTCGCCGGTTGAAACGTACCCCGTGCCCGGCACGCTCGACGACGTGCTCGGCTTCGAGCTGCTCGAGGCGTCCCCGGAGCGCTGCCGCGGCCGCTTCGCGGCCGAGAAGCGCGTCCAGCAGCCGCTCGGCCTCGTCCACGGCGGTGCCTACGCCGCCCTGGCCGAGTCGATGGTGTCCGCCACGACACACATGGCCGTGATGGGCGACGGCAACTTCGCCGTCGGGCAGGCGAACAACACGAGCTTCTTCCGGCCGGCGACGGCGGGCTTCGTGCACGCGGAGGGCACGCCGATCCACCGCGGCCGGACCTCCTGGGTCTGGGACGTCCGCTTCACCGACGACGACGACCGGCTCTGCGCGGTGTCGCGCGTGACGATCGCCGTCAGGCCGGCACGGGGTCAGGCTTAAGCGGCTCGGGGTCAGGCTTAAGCCTGACCCCGGTGGACGCCGTCGTCCACGAGGTAGGCGTCGACCGTCTCGCTGCGGCCCTTGACGCGCAGCCCCTCCAGCGCCTCCACCCGCACCCCGGGCAGGGCGCGGAGGGTCGCCGCGCCGATCACCACGCGCCCCGGGGGCGCCTGCGACTCGAGCCGCGCGGCCAGGTTCACGGTGTCGCCGATGACCGTGTAGCTCCGGCCGCTCTCCGCCCCAAGGACGCCGACCAGCGCCTCGCCCGTGTTGATCGCGGCGCGGAAGCGTGGCCAGCCGGGGTGCTCGGCCGCGATCCGGCCTGTCTCGCGCTGCACCGCGAGCGCGGCGTCTACCGCGCGCCGCGCGTGGTCGGGCTGGTCGCCGCGCGTGCCCCAGGTGGCCATGATCGCGTCGCCGATCAGGCGATCGATCTCGCCGCCGTGCTGCTGCACGATCGGCGGAATCGCCACGCGCAGGTAGGTGTTCAGCATCTCCGACACATCGCGCGGGTCGCGCCCCTCGGAGAAGGTGGTGAAGCCCTCGAGGTCGGCGAACAGGACGCTCACCTCGCGCTTCCCGGCGGCGGTGTGGTCGAGGTAGAGGTCCGAGAAGCGCTCCTCGCCGTCCTCGCGGCGAGCGCTCCACGCGATCGCGCCGAACGCGGTGAGCATCAGGATGTGCCACTCCCACCAGCTGGCGTGCCAGCTGCGCGCGACGGCCACCGCGATCATCGCCTCCGCGAGCAGCGTGAAGGCGCTGGCGACGGCGAGCAGCAGCGGGGCTGCGAAGGGGGTCAGGCTTAAGCCTGACCCCAATGCCAGCGTCGCGTAGCGCCAGGCCGCGAACGCGTACGGGATCAGCGCGAGCACCGCGAGCGCCACGAGCCCGCCGCCCGCGCGCTCGGCCGGCGTGGGGTCGTCGAGCGGCGGCACGGACGCGAGCGAGACGACCGCCCACGCCACCATCACGCCTATCAGGACGCCTCGCAGCAGCCGCGCGTGTCGCACGATGGCCTGTGCCCGCGCCGGAGGCAGCGGCAGGGCGGACCAGCCCGCGAACACCGCCGCCACGAGCAGCCCCACGGGCGTGGCGATGGTGAAGCCCTGGTTCGGCCCGTCGAGCAGGACGCCGGGCGTCGCGAGGGCGTGGAGCGTCAGGAAGCCGGCGGCCGCCAGGAACGAGAGCGAGATCAGGAACAGGCGCGCGTCGGCGCGCCGCAATGAGATTCCGCTGGTGGCGAAGGCGAGCGCCGTGCTCACCGCCGCGGTGCCGAGCACGAGCCAGAAGTGCGACGGGTGGTCCTCCCAGTGCACGTCGGCGCTCGGCGCGGCCAGGAGCAGCAGGAGCCCAGCGAGCGGAAGCGACAGCGCGAGGCCCCAGAGCGGGGAGCGCACCGGGCCGGCGTCCGTGCCGGCGCGCACCTATTTGAGCGCCCGCAGCCGGCGCTCGGCCGGGTCGGCCGTCGACTCGTGCCGGTTGGTGATCGGCAGCCGCCTGTCGCGCCCGAACGCCTTCGTCGAGATCTTGATCCCGGGCGGGGCCTGGCGGCGCTTGTACTCGGCGCGGTCGACCATCCGGATCACGCGCTCGACCTCGGCCGCCGGAAGGCCGCGGTGCACCAGCTCGGCGGCGTCGAGGTCCTCCTCGATGTAGCCCTCCAGGATCTGGTCGAGCAGCTCGTAGGGCGGAAGTGACTCGTCGTCGCGCTGCTCGTAGCGCAGCTCGGCCGAGGGCGGCCGCTCGAGCACCGAGGCCGGGACGAGCTCGCGGCCCTCCTGCTCGTTCCGCCAGCGCACGAGCCGGTAGACCTGCCCCTTGTAGACATCCTTGAGTACGGCGAAGCCGCCCGCCATGTCACCGTAGAGCGTGGCGTAGCCGACCGACAGCTCGGACTTGTTCCCCGTCGCGATCACGAGCCAGCCGAACTTGTTCGAGAGCGCCATCACGATGTTGCCGCGGATGCGCGCCTGGAGGTTCTCCTCGGCTACGTCCGGCTCGCGCCCCTCGAACGAGTCGCGCAGCAGCTCGTCGTAGGCGCGCATGGCCTCCTCGATCGGGATCTCGCGAAAGTCGACTCCCAGGTTCTCGGCGATCGTGCGCGCGTCGGCGCGGGTGCCGTCGCTTGAATAGGGCGAGGGAAGCGAGACGCAGGTGACCCGCTCCGGCCCGAGCGCGTCGGCCACGATGAGAGCCGCCAGCGCGGAGTCGATCCCGCCCGACAGAGCGATCACGACGTGCTGGAAGCCGTTCTTGTCCACGTAGTCGCGCAGGCCGGTGCGGAGCGCGGCGTAGATCTCGGCGTCCGGGCCGAGCGTCGGTGTGAGCTCGCCCGACACGACCTCGGGCTCGCCGGTCGGATCTGTTTGCAGCGTCGCGAGCGTGAACACCGCCGGCTCGGCGATCGCGGAGGCGCGGCGCTGGCGGCGCACGTTCACGCGGTGGCGCGTGTCGCGAAGCCGGGCGGCGGCGATCGCGCGCGGGTCGATCGTGCAGAGCGTGAGCGCCTCCTCGAACTGGGGGGCGCGGGCGAGCACCTGGCCGTCCTGGTCGATGGCGAGGCTGTGCCCGTCGAAGACGAGCTCGTCCTGGCCGCCGATCGTGTTGACGAACACCACGGCCGCGAGGTAGTCGACCGCCCGCTGCACGAGCATCCGCTCGCGGCGCGCGCCGTAGCCGGCCCGGTAGGGCGACGCGGACACGTTCACGATCACCTGCGCGCCGGCGAGCGCCTCCGACATTGCGGGCGGCCCCGGCTCCCAGATGTCCTCGCAGACGCTGATCCCGATCGGCACGCCGTTCACCTCGACGATCGCCGCCTCGGAGCCGGTCTGGAAGTAGCGCTGCTCGTCGAACACGCCGTAGTTCGGCAGGTACATCTTGCGGTAGGTGGCGGCAACGTCCCCGTCGGCCAGCACCGCGGCGGTGTTGTAGACGTCCTCGGCCTGCTCGGGGTAGCCGACGATCGCGACGATGTCGCGCGCCTCCGCCGCCAGCTCGCGCAGCGCCACGCGCGCCGCGTCGAGGAAGCTCGTCTTCAGCAGCAGGTCCTCGGGCGGATAGCCGGTCAGCGACAGCTCGGGAAAGACCACGAGCGCGGCGCCCTCGTCACGGGCACGCGCCATGTAGCCGGAGATCTTCGCGGCGTTGCCGCGAATGTCCCCGACGGTGGGGTCGATCTGCGCGAGGGCCACGCGCAGCAGGTCGATGCGCTCCGCCATACCTCAATTATGGCGGCCGCACCCGAGCGTCAGGTCCAGGTAGCGCTCCGGGCGGTAGCTGTGCTCGAAGTGCCACCACTCGCGCCAGTAGGAGCTGAAGCCGAAGCGCGTCATCGCGTTCTTCAGCGTCAGCCGGTTGCGGAGGATGCGGCCGGAGGCGTTGTAGGTGTTCGCGCCGGGGCCGAGGTCGTCGAAGCCGCCCATCCGCAGGCGCTTGCCGTCGCGGAGGCGCACCAGCGTCAGGTCGACGGCGCTGCCCGTGTTGTGGCGGCTCCTGCTGGCGATGTAGGTGCCGACGAGGTCGCCGCGGCCGGTCCGCTGCGCCCAGCGGACGAGGGCCCGCGTGGCGCGAAGCGGGCGGTAGGCGTCGAGCACCAGCAGGCCGAACCCGCTGCGGCGCAGGTAGCGCTGCACCTGCCCGAGGCTGGAAGCGGCCGGCCTGTGCAGCAGCGCCCAGTGCTCGCAGTAGCCCGGCAGCCGGTGCCCGGTCACGTTGTTCCGAGTGGCGTAGTCGAGCCGCACGCGGATACCGGGACCGAAGCGGTGGACGTCGACGAGCCCCGCGCGTCGCGTCGCGGGCGTCCCCGCCTCCGCCTCCTGGATCGTCTCGGCGCCGGTGGCCCGCCGGCGCGCGGGGAAGATCCGCTGCGCCACGCCGCGGAGTGTCTCGGTTCCGTAGTCGTGGGACGGGTTCCCGTCTGTGAGCACCGCCATCGAGAAGCGGAGCGGCCCGCGCTCGAACAGGGCCGCCTCGTGCACGAGCTGGCCCGCGACGGTGCCGCGCCAGCCGCCCTTGAAGAAGGTCTTGAACCCGCGCGCGGCCGCGTAGCGCGAGAAGCCCCAGCGGTGGTAGGACACGATCGACGAGAGCAGTCTGCGCGCGTAGCCCCGCGACGCCTTCGGCACCAGCCTGTCGATCTTGTTGAAGAGGCGCGCCTGGTCCTCCGCGCTGAAGTGCGCGTTGGCCCAGTAGCCGGCGACCGAGAACCGCGTCATCCCGGCGAGCTTCGCGAGCCCGTAGAGGGCTGCGTCGCCGACGCGGTAGTAGATCGTGTTCGCGGCGTCGTTCGAGGAGACCGTGATCATCGGGCCGAGCACCGCGCGCTCGCCGGCGTCCGGCAGGCGGTTGCCGATCCCGCGCAGGTACGCGGTGAGCAGCATGGCCTTGACGAGGCTCGCGGTCACGTAGACGCGATGAGGCGCGAACCCGCGCATGCGACCCCAGTTGTCGATCAGCGCCCACCCGACGCTGCCGCCGCGGGCGCCGAGGTAGCGGCGCACCGCACGGATCCGGTCGCGCGGCGGGAAGCGCGCGGGGAGGGCATTGCGCGTCATCGTGCAGCCGCGGCCGGGGCGGACCGTGACCCTCACCTCCGTCAGCCCGCCCGAGAGGATGCGAACGCGGCGCGTGCAGCGGTCCGCCGGTGGATCGAGCAGCGAGCAGTTCCCGTCGCACGGGCGCTGGTAGCTGATCACGCGGTAGCGACCGGGTGGGAGCTTGCGAATCATCCGGAAGCGCGGCTTCGCGGTGCGGCGGCGCACGACCAGCTCGCCGCGGCGATCGCGCACGCGCACGAACGAGATGCTCCCCTCGACGGAGACGCCGTGCGAGATGTTCATCGACTCCCTGTAGTCGAGCGTGCCGGGCGCCGCCTCCACGGCTGCCGGGAGTGCGAGCGCCGCCAGCGCGACCGTTGTGGTCAGGGTGCGCTCACCCACGCGGGGGATGGTACGGGTGCCCGTATGGACGGCGCAACGCGTGGGAATTAGCTTGAAGCGCATCGCAGGACTCATCAGGCCCATCCTCGACGCCGCCACCTACGCGCGGATCCTGTACCTGCTGCTCGCGCTACCGCTCGGCGTGGCCGAGTTCAGCTTCCTCGTAACGGCGATCTCGTTCGGGTTCGGCACCGCGGTGACGCTGATCGGAATCCCGGTGCTGATCGGCGCGATGTGGGCGTGGCGCTGGCTCGCGGAGCTGGAGCGCCGGCTGATCGGGCGGCTGGTCGGCGCCCCGATCCCGAGCCCCTACCGGCCCGACCCCGTCGGCGGGCGCTGGTGGCGGCGAGTGGCGGCGCGGCTCTCCGATCCGGCCACGTGGAAGGACCTCGCGTTCCTCCTGCTCCAGCTCCCGGTGGGGATCGTGTCGTTCACGGTTGCCGTGACGGTGCTCGGGCTCGGTCTGGGCCTGCTGTTCGCGCCCGCCTACTACTGGGCGCTGGGCGACGGCGACTGGATCGCCGGGCTCGAGGTGGACACCCTCCTCGAGGCGCTCGCCGCGGTGCCCGTGGGTGCGCTGATCCTGCTGGTGGGCATCCCGGGACTGAACGCGCTCGGCCGCCTGTACGGCTGGCTGGCCTCCCAGCTGCTCGGCTCGAACGCCGACCCGGAGCTGACCGCCCAGGTGCATGAGCTCGAGGACGCTCGCTCGCGCATCATTGCCGCGGCCGACGCGGAGCGACGGCGGATCGAGCGCGACCTCCACGACGGCGCGCAGCAGCGCCTGGTGGCGCTGGCGCTCAACCTGCGCATGGCCGAGCAGCGCGCCGAGAGCGGCGACCCGGCCGCGGCGGAGCTCGTCCGCCAGGCCGGGGAAGAGGCGAACCTCGCGCTGAAGGAGCTGCGCGACCTGGCCCGCGGCATCCATCCCGCCATCCTCACGAACCGTGGGCTGCCGGCGGCGCTCGAGGACCTCGCCGCCCGCGCGACGGTGCCGGTCGAGGTGACGGCCAAGCCTGACGGGCGACTGCCGGACGCGGTCGAGGCCGCCGCCTACTTCGTCGTCTCGGAGTGCCTCGCGAACATCGGGAAGCACGCGCAGGCGAGTTCGGCCACCGTGGCAGTGACCGCGGAGAACGGCCGCCTCGCCGTCGTGGTGGCAGACGACGGAGTTGGAGGCGCGGAGTTGGGCGGCGGGTCCGGGATACAGGGCCTCGCCGACCGCGTGGGCGCCCTGAGCGGCTCGCTTGCCGTGGAGAGCCCTCCCGGCGAGGGCACGCGCGTGATCGCCTCCATCCCGCTCAGCGAGGAGGCCGCCGAGAAGGAGTACGCGTCGGACGAGCGAGCTCGCGTGCTGCCGGCCGCCGAGGCCGAGGCGCTCCGGCGGCGAAGCATGCACAACCTCCGCATCCGGCTCGCGAGCCTCGGCATCGTGGCGGGCGTGCTCGTCGTCATCTGGGCGCTCACCGGGCCCGACCTGCCCTGGCTCGTCTGGCCGCTGCTCGGCATAGGGCTGATCGCGGGGCTCGACGCGTGGCACATCGTGTCGATGCCGCCGCTCAGCGAGACCGACCTAACGGGGGCGGACGACCGCGAGGACGAGCTGCGCGCGCTGACGAGGCGCCGCCGCCTGCGCCACCACGTCGGCGCCCACGCGATCCTGAACCTCTTCCTCGTCGGCGTCTGGATCGCGGCCGGCGTCGGCTACTTCTGGCCCGCCTGGGTGATGCTCGGCTCGGCGGTCGCGATCGCCCTCAAGGCGCTCCCCGGCCCCGCGCGAGCGCACCGCAGGCTGCTCGGCGACCTCCACTAGGTCTCAGCCCGCGCGCTCGTACACGGCAACCGCGTCGGGCGCGGGCGGGAAGGGCGACGTGCCGGGGGCCGAGCCGCCCGACGTGACGTAGGCGTTGCGGCCGTCGCGGCTTAGCGCGATCGCCGTCGCGGTGAGGCCGAGGCTGTCCGCGCAGCCGGTCTGCGGCGGGTTGTGGGCGATGCAGCCGGCGGGACCCGGGAGTTGAGAGAGCTCACCGGTCGCCGGGTTGCGTGCGAACACCACCACGCCGTCGCCGTCGAGCTCGGGGGTCTGCACGACGTAGACGTTGCGCCCGTCGCGGCTCACCTCGATCCCGGCGGGGCTGGCCATCGCCGAGTGCGTGGTCGCGCAGCCCTGCGTGTCGCTCGAGCTGATGCAGCCGACCGCTCCGGGGAACTGGTTGAGCGCACCACTGTCGGGGTCGCGAACCAGATTCAGGACGGAACCGTGGCGCATGCCGGGGAACACGAAGAAGGCCGATGACGCGTAGATGCCGTCGAGGCCGCGCGGGCTCGCGGCGAGAGCGCGGGGGCCGGTCTCGAACGCACGGGCCGGTGTACAGCCGCCCTCGCCGAGATGCCGGACGCAACGGCCGGGCAGCGGAAGCTCCTGCAGAACGCCGCCGGGACCGCGGTCGAAGACGACGATCCGGTCGTTCGCCGCGACATAGAGGGTCTCGCCGCCGCGGTCGATCTCGACGCCCGTGGCGCCAATGGTCGGAAGCGAGCCGCGCGCGCAGCGCTCGAGGGCCTGTGCGCTGACGCAGCCCTTCGCGCCCCTGAGCTGCGTCAGGCGCCCGGTGCGCGGGCTCCGGCGAAAGACCGCAATGCCACCCTGCGGAGGCCCGCTCTCCATGTCCCACGTGGACGCGACGTATAGGAAGTGCCCGCTCGGGCTCAGCGCAAGCCCGTCCGGATGGGTGAGGGCTCGCCCGCGGCGGCAGCCTGGGTCGGGCGACTGGACTGGGCGATCCGCGACGCACCCGGCGCGGCCGCGGAGCTGGTGAAGCCTGCCCGTCCGCAGGTCCCGCCTGAACACGGACACGGCGTCGGTGCCGGCCACGTAGACGTTGCGACCGTCGCCGGTGATCACGATGTCGTGCGCGCCTCTCAGCCCACGCGCGCGGCTGCAACCCAGCCCGCCTCCGGCGCGGAGGCAGCCGAAGCGGCCACGCAGCTGGCGGAGCGCGCCCGTCGCGCGATTGCGGCGGAAAGCGGCAACCGAGTTCGCGCGCACCGACGTCACATACACGCTGCGGCCGCCCGGGCTGACCGCCACACCGCGCGGCTCGCCCAGCCCGTGCACACGGGTGCAGCCGGGCAAGCCACGCTCGCCCGCGACGCTCAGGCACCCCGCCCTTCCATCCAGGCGCGTCAGCGAGCCGTCGGCGGCCGCGGCCGCCTGGGGCAGCAGGCCGGCGGCAGTGGTTGCGAGGCCGATCAGGGTCCAGATGGTCCGGCGCCGACTGCCCATGTGCGAGTCCTTTCGTCGCGCGTGATCTGAATAACACGCAAGACCCTCCGACGGAGCGCTCGGCTTCTCCAGAGCGCTACACTCGCGCCCCATCTCCGAAAGGCGGTCGTCGTGCGATCTCGTTCCTCCTCGCCTCCGCGGAGCCTGCAGGGTTTCGTTCTTGCGCTCGCCGGCGTTGCAGCGCTCGCCCTGCCCGCCGCCGCCAGCGCGAACGTCGCGCTCACGCAGATAGCGGAGGACCCGTTCGTGACAGGGGTCGGCCAGCACAGGACGATCGTCGAGCCCGACACGTTCTCGAACGGCTCCACCATCGTCGCGGCCGCCCAGATGGGGCGCATCTTCGACGGCGGGGCGACCGTCAACGGATTCGCGACCTCCACCAACAACGGCGCGTCGTGGACGAGCGGCACGCTGCCCGCGCTAACCACGGCCACCACCGGCGGCACCTACGACCGCGCGACCGACCCCTCCGTCGCCTACGACGCCGCTCACAACGTCTGGCTGATCTCCTCGCTCGCGCTCGTCGACACGCCGAGCGGCCCGAGCGGGAAGGCCGTGCTCACGAGCCGCTCGACCAACGGCGGCATCACGTGGGGGGACCCGGTGAACACCGCGATCGCCCGCCGCGGGGAGGACTTCGACAAGAACTGGATCGTGTGCGACAACACGCCGACGAGCCCGTTCTACGGCTCCTGCTACACCCAGTTCGACGACTTCGGGCACTTCAACACACTGAAGATGTACTACTCGCGTGACGGCGGCTTGACGTGGACGGCGAGCCGCGTCTCGCGAGCCAGCAGCATCATCGGCGGCCAGCCGCTCGTGCTCCCGAACGGGAACGTGGTCGTCCCGCTCGACAACGGCAGCGAGACCGCGCTCGGCTACACGATCTCGACCGACGGCGGCGTCAAGTTCGGCCAGGCGTTCCTGATCACGCCGATCTCGGCCGCAGATGATCCGGGCGACATCCGCAGCGGCCCGCTTCCCTCGGCCGAGATCTCCGGCGACGGCACGATCTACGTTGGCTGGGAGGACTGCCGCTTCAGGACCGACTGCCCGGCCGCGGGCACGCCGAACGACCTCGTCTACGTGACCTCGACCGACGGAGTGACCTGGTCCGACGTGAAGCGGATTCCGATCGACGCGGTCACCAGCAGCGTGGACCACTTCCTACCGGGCGTGGGCGTCGACCGGGCCACGTCGGGTGCCAACATCCACGTGGGGGTGACGTACTACTTCTACCCGGACACGGACTGCACCTTCGCGACATGCGACCTGTCCGTCGGCTACCTCTCGTCGGCGAACGGCGGCACCTCATGGAGCACGCCGACCCAGCTCGCCGGCCCGATGGAGATGAGCTGGCTCCCGGACACCTCGCAGGGCCATATGGTCGGCGACTACATCTCGACGTCGTTCGGCTCCGACGGCCTGGCGCATCCCGCATTTGCGGTCGCCGAGGACCCCCAGGGCCAGGGGAGCGACTGTGCGGCCAAGACGCCGAACTGCGACCAGGCGCTGTACTCGCCGTCCAGCGGCCTGCAAGCGTCGGGCGGAACGGTGACGGCAAACGACCCGGTGGTCTTCAGCGGATCCGTGGGCCGCGGAAACACGGCGCTCAAGCACCCCGCCCGGTAAATGCAGCACCACTCCTGACTACTCGGCCCTGATCGGGGGCATATAGCTCCGCGATGCGGTTTTCTCTCGCCGCTCTGCTCGGCGTCGTCGCGTTCGTCCCGTTAGCCGGCTGCGACGAGAGCGAGTCGCGGAGCTCGATCTCCGAGCTCGTCGGCCCGCAGCTCGAGTACCTCGAGCCCGACTCCTCCCTCGTCGCGTCCGTCGACCTCCGCTACGACGGCGAGAACTGGCGGCATCTCGAGCCCGTCATCTCACGCGCGCTGGAGCTGTACCGGGAGCGGGAGGACGACGCTTCTGATCCGGGCGACCTCGACCAAACCCTGCAGCAGCTCGCCCAGTATGTGAGGCTCGATTTCGAGGACGACCTGCGGCCGGTGCTGGACGGCTATCTCGTCGTCGGCTTCGTGGAGCCTCCTCGGGTCCAGCTGTCGGAGCGCATGAGAGCGATCGCTCTCAGCTTGGCCGGTGCGACGTACGACCCGAGCCGCGACGTGTTTCTCGCGCCGCCACTTGACGGGGGTCCGGGGGAGGTCGTGGTCCGGAAGCGCGACGGCACGCCGCTCAGGCAGGAGGACGCCCGTCGCCTGAGCGAGGCTCGCCAGAAGGTCGCCGAGGGGAGCGCGCCGCGCATGGTCGTGACCTACCGGACGCGCGACGGAGATCTCGGCGAGGTCGCGCGAAAGGTCGTGAGGTTGGAGCCCGTCCCCGGCCATGCAAACGCGAGGTCCATCAACAGCAGCCTCGCCCTGGTCGGAGACGACACGCTGGTGTCGGTCGACGGAGGCGATGAGGACGCCGCGCTCGATGCCGCTCTCGACCGGGCGGAGTCGGGCGAGGGCTTCCCGGCATCGCGGCTCGAGACGGCGCAACGGGACGTGGGCTTCGCGGACCCGTTCGTGCTCGCGACCGGCGACCTGACCGTCGCGCGGCGGTTCGTCGAGGAGCCCAACTTCCGGCGCGCCGTACGGGAGGTGCCGTACCTCGGCGCGATCGAGCGGATCAGCGCGGGCGTGGAGGTCGGAGAGGACGAGGCTGCGGGACGCATCGAGATCGCCACGACGGGCGCCCGGCTCGAGCCCGAGGACCTGCCGGTGGGGCCGGCCGGACCGCTCGCGCTGCCGAAGGCCGAGGGCGCCGTCGGAGCCTCTCGCGACCAGAGCCTGACCACGACGTTCGCCGCGCGGATCGTGCGCGCGCTGTTCGAGGACTCCGACTTCGTGGGCGCGGTCGAGCGGACGGAGCGCGACCTCGGCCGCCGCTTCGAGGACGAGGTGCTGCGGCAGTTCGACTGTCCCAGCGTGAGCGTCTTCGAGGGCGCGGAACTCGGCGCCCCCGGCGTCCAGCGCTTCGCGGCGCGCTCGTGCGTCCGCGAGCCGGCGCGCATGCGGGAGCTGCTCCCGCGCCTGGCCCCGCACCTGCCGCGCATCCTCACCGCCATGCAGGGGCTGGGGGAGGAGGGCCTCCTCGGGCTGCTGCTGGTCGCGCCGGACGCGCCCCTGACGCCGTCCGCCCTCAACGCCCTCGCCCAGATCCTCGTGAAGCCGTTGCCGGGAGGCGACGAGGCGTCCCCGCAGGAGGACCTCTACGAGGCGCACGACGTCGTCTCTGGGCTGCCCGTCGTCGTGTTCGGGATGATCGGGGACGACTTCGTGGTGGCGTCGAGTCGCGAGCGGGCCCGATCCGTCGCGCGGACCGAGACGGAGAAGCTGGACGAAGAGGCCGCGAGCGCGCTCAGGCTTCCGCTCGAGCTCCTGACGCCGGGCGACGGGGACTCGGAGGAGGTGCTGTCCTCCGTCTTCAGCGACCTCGAGCTGACCGTCGCCGCCGAGCCGAGCGCGACGACGGTGCGCGCGCGGCTCGGCTACGAGAACTGACGCCTTCCCTTTGCGTCGTAGTCGGCGTGGCGAGCGCCGAAATCAGAGAAGCTCTGCATCAGCTCGTCGTATCGCTTCTTCACGTCCGAAACGGGCGTAGCGAGTGCATGGTCGGCGACAAAAAGGGCGTCCCACGCTGCATCCCATTTGCCGGACTCACGCTCGTGACGGTGGTCATCCGCCCACCCGCGCAACCTTGCGTCTTGCCCCGGGCCGACGTAGGTCACAAAACAGGCATCCATGAACGCCATATAGTGCTCGCCGAAGTCGCGCCCCATCCGGTGCTGGTTGGTGTGGAACAGCTTGTCCAGCTTCCGCTTGCGCACGACCGCGTCCGGGGGATCCACGTCGCGGTAGTGGCCGACCCTTGTGAAAAAGCAGAACAGATCGTTGAGCAGCGGGGCCATGTCGTCATACAGCTCGATCCGCCGCTCGATCACCTTGCGGTTCGCCCACTGAGCATCCTCGATACGCCGCGCCGCCCGGGTGACCATGAACCCCAGAGCCACGACCAGCAATGGGGTGAGTGCGGCGACTGCGAGCTTCGCAATCTCCAATGAACTCCACTCTGCGGCAGCCGCTAAGCGCAAGCGGCTCGCAGGATAGCCCGCGCTAGTGCCCCCAGCCCACCGGCTCCTCGTGGCGCACGCTGTCCTCGCCGTCCTCGCCCGTGCGGATCCGGATCGACTGCTCGACCTCGTAGACGAACACGCGGCCGTCGCCGATGGCGCCCGTGCGGGCCGCCGCCACTATCGCCTCGACCGCGCTGTCCGCGATGTCTGACGGCACCACGGACTCCACCTTGATCTTCGGCAGGAGCGAGATGTTCGCCTGCACGCCGCGGTACTGCTCGGTGTACCCCTTCTGGCGGCCGCAGCCCACCACCTCGCTGACCGTGAGGCCGGAGACGCCGAGCTGGTCGAGCGCGTCCTGCACCTCCTGGAGCCGTTCGTGGCGGATGATCGCCTCGATCTTCTTCATCACGCTCTAGCCCTCCTGGACTCGTGCCGACATGGCGTGGGTGACCGGTGCCGGCTGGCGCGGCGGCCAGCCCTTCGGCATCGCCGGGGGACGGTACTCCGACCCCGGGACGGGCATGAACGCCTCCGGGTAGCCCCACATGCCGTGCTCGACGATGTCGAGGCCGTAGCGCTCCTCCTCGGGCCGCACGCGGAGGCCGTAGGTCCTCTTGATCGCGTAGAAGACCAGGAAGCTCGCCGCGAACACCGTGGTGAAGGCCGCGCCCACGCCGAGCGCCTGCACGCCCAGCTGGTGGAACGAGCCGGTGTAGAAGAGGCCGCCGTCGCCGATGGCGTTCAGCTCGGCCAGGCGCGGGCTAGTGAACAGCCCGCAGGCGAGCGTGCCCCAGACGCCGGCGATGCCGTGTGCCGACAGGGCGCCGACCGGGTCGTCCAGCTTGCGGTCGATCCAGATGATCGCGCCCACCACGATCACGCCGGCCACGAAGCCGATCAGCGGCGCCGCCCAGAACTCCACGTAGCCCGACGGCGCGGTGATCGCCACCAGCGCCGCGATCGCGCCGTTGGCGGTCATGCCCATGTCGAACTTGCGCGTGATCAGGTAGCTCACGAGCAGCGCGCCGAGCACGCCCGCCGCGGCGCCGAGCTGGGTCACCACGACCACGTCGGCGAAGCGGCCGCCGATCGCGCCGAGCGTCGAGCCGGCGTTGAAGCCGAACCAGCCGAACCACAGCACCAGCACGGCCAGGCCGACGAGCGGCATGTTGTGGCCGGGGATCACATTCGGCTTGCCGTCGTCGCCGTACTTGCCCTGGCGCGGGCCGAGCAGGAGCAGGGCCGCGAACGCGCCGGTGGCGCCCGTGAGGTGGACGACCGTCGAGCCGGCGAAGTCCTGCATGCCGGACGTGGCCTGGAGCCAGCCGCCCCCGAAGATCCAGTGGCTGATGATCGGGTAGATCAGCGCGCTGAAGACCACAGCGTAGATCAGGTAGGCGCCGAACTTGATGCGCTCGATCGTGGTTCCCCAGACAATCGCCAGGGATACGGCGCAGAAGACGAACTGGAAGAAGAACTTGGCCGGAACCGCGGCCTGTGAGAACTCCATCGCCGGGAACATCGACGGGTCGGTCGTCCCGAGGAACGTCCCCTGGGTGCCCGCGAACCAGCTCGCGCCGCCGAAGGCGAGCGCGAAGCCCACCGCCCAGTAGCAGAGCGCCGCGATCGAGAAGTTCGCGAGGATCTTCGGCACGACCGTGCCGGCGTTCTTCATCCGCGAGAAGCCGACCTCGAGGAAGAGGAAGCCGACCTGCATGAACATGACGAGCACCGCCGCGACGATGACCCAGGTGGTCTCGATCGCCGGGATGGCGTCCTTGAGCGTGGGTTCCATGACCAGAATGGTCCGGAATGGCCCCGAATCCGTCATGCGCCCGGCGTACAGGATTCGTGTCGGCCGCTTTGTACCTGGGGCGAACTAGGCCCCGAGCGCCACTACACGCGCACCCGTGCAGCGCGCAAGCTCGCGGGGGTCCACGCAGAAGAGGCTGTTCGGGTCGCCGGCCGCCGCCCAGACCCGTGCGTGCCGCATGAGCTCCTCGTCGAAGAGCACGGGGAGGTCGTGCCCGAACGGGGGCACTCCGCCGATCGCGAAGCCTGTCGCGGCGCGGACCTCGTCGGCCTGGGCCTGGCGGACCTCGGCCACGTCGAGCAGCTCCGCGACCTTCTCGGTGTCCACCCGGTGCTGGCCGGAGGTGACGCACACCACCGGGTCGCCGTCGGCCACGAACACGATCGACTTGGCGATCTCAGCCTCCTGGCAGCCGACCGCCGTCGCGGCGTCGGCGACCGTCCGCGTGGAGGCCTCCAGCCGCTGCACCTGCACCTCGATTCCAAGATCGCGGGCGCACTCCGCGAGCCTGTCCCTCACGCACGCACCGCCTGGCCGGAGGGCACGGCCTCGGCGGTGAGCTCGACGCCCGCCTCCGCGGCGAGCTCGGACAGCGCCTCGCGCACGTCGTCGGCGAAGTCGTCGAGATCCCACATCAGGTCGAAGTCGCCGACGAGCCCGAAGTTGATCCGGCCCGCGTACGACAGGAGCGCCACGCCGAGCGCCTGGTTCTTCGCCAGCGGGACCATCGGGAAGGTGTCGATCATGCGCTTGCCCGCGAGGTAGAGCTCGATCTGCGGGCCGGGCACGTTCGTGACCACGACGTTGAAGAAGCGCTGGCGCGCCATGACGCGCGAGGCCTGGCCCATGATCGTCGCCGGGGCGAAGCCGGACAGCTGGGTGAGCACCTGCGCGCCCACCGCCTGGCCGCCGGACTTGAGGCCCTTCAACTCCTCGCGCACGATGTCGAGGCGCGCGACCGGGTCCTTCGACCAGACCGGCAGCGGCGCCATCATCGCCGCGACTCTGTTGCCGAGCGCCCCGCGCTCGACGTCGGCGCGCACGCTCACGGGCACCATCGCCTTCAGTTCCAGGCCGTCTGTGTTGTGCCCGCGCCGGCGCAGGTGCTTGCCCAGCGCCCCGGCGATGGTGGCCAGCACGACGTCGTTCACCGTGCCGCCCAGCTGGTTCTTGATGGCCTTCACGTCGGCGAGGTTCATCCGCACCCAGGTGAAGCGCCGGTGCGGGCCGATCGACTTGTTGTACGGCGACGGGGGAGCGGGGTTGAGGCCGGCCCAGGCCATCGCCCCAACGCCCACGGCGGCGTCGCGCAGGCCCTCGGCCACCATGCGCGGGCCCCGGAGGATCGCGCGGACCGAGCGCGCGATCTCGCCCGGGATCGTGGCGCGCTCGATGAGGGCCTCGCCGAGCAGCTGCGCCGCAGAGGGGAGGGGGCGCGGCAGCCAGCGCTCGCCTGTGTCGGTGGGGGCCGCCGGCTCGGGGGAGGTGTCGAACAGCACCGACATGATGTCCACCCCGGAGATGCCGTCCACGAGCGCGTGGTGGGTCTTCGACAGCACCGCGAAGCGGTCGCCCTCGAGCCCGTCGACGAGCCAGATCTCCCAGAGCGGCTTGTCGCGGTCGAGCTGCTGTGCGAACACGCGGCCGGCGAGCTCCTTCAGCTGCAGCTCCGATCCGGGGGCGGGGAGCGCGGTCGAGCGGACGTGGTAGCGGATGTTCAGGTGCGGGTCGTCCACCCACTTCGGGCGGCCCTGGCTGAACGGCACGAAGGCGAGGCGCTGGCGGTAGCGCGGGACGAGGCCGAGGCGGCGCTCAATCGCCTCGATGAGGTCGTCGTAGGCGGGCGGCTCGCCCTCGAAGATCATCACCCCCGCGACGTGCATGTGGGAGGCGGCGTCTTCCAGGTGGAGAAACGAGGCGTCGAGCCCCGTCAGGCGGTCCGAGGACATGGACCGAAGATTACGTCAGAGCGAGAGGCTGAGCTGATCGTCGGTCACGGCGTTCGCCAGGCCCTCGTCCAGCCCGGCCACGCGGACCCCGAGCAGGCGCACCGGGCGGCGCGGGTCGAGCCGGCGGAGCAGCTCGAGGGCGACCCGCCCGACCGTCGTCGAGTCGTTCACCGCGGCGTCGAGGCTGCGGGCGCGCGTGACGGTGCTGAAGTCGTCGAAGCGCACCTTGATGCCGATCGTGCGGCCGCGCCGCTCCTCGCGCGCCAGCGTCTCGCAGAGCTCGCCGGTGAGCCGCTCGAGCACCGGCTCGAGCTGGGGGAGGCCGTGCAGGTCGCGGTCGAAGGTTGTCTCGCGCGACTCCGACTTGGCGATGCGGACCGTCTCGATCGCGCGCTCGTCCTCGAAGCGGGCGAGCCCCGCCAGGTGCGGGCCGAGGCGCGGGCCGAACCAGTGGATCAGCTGCTCGTCCGGGGTCGCGCCGAGCCGGCCGAGCGTGGCGACGCCGAGCTGGTCGAGCCGCGCGACCGTCTTGGGGCCGATGCCCGGCACGAGGCCCGGGGACGCCTCCGCGAAGCGGAGCCGGGCGCCCTCGGCCGTGAGCTCGAGGAAGCCGTCCGGCTTCTCGGCGTCGGACGCGACCTTGGCGACGAGCTTGTTCGGGCCGAGGCCGACGCTGCAGGTGAGGCCCGTCTCGCTCCGCACGGCCTCCTTGACGGAGCGCGCAGCGGAGCGGTAGCGGTCGAGGCCGGTGAGGTCGAGGTAGGCCTCGTCGAGCCCGACCACCTCGACCCTCTCGACATGGCGCCTGAGGACGGCCATGACCTCCTTCGAGCGCGCCCTGTAGGACTCGAAGTCGGGCGGGATGAAGACGGCGTCCGGGCACAGCCGCCTCGCGCGCTCCGCGGGCGTGGCGGAGAAGACGCCGAACCTGCGCGCCTCGTAGCTCGCGGTCGTGACGACCGCCCGCGGCCCGCTGCCGGCCACGACCACCGGCAACCCCCGAAGCTCGGGCCTGCGCTGAAGCTCGACGCTCACATAGAAAGCGTCCATGTCGACGTGAGCGATCTTCACGCCGACGAGGTTACGCGGGCTGGTGGATGGGACGGATCAGCATCTCGTTCACGTCGACGTGCGGCGGCTGTGTGAGAGCGAACAGGACGGCGCGGGCTATGTCGTCGGCCTCGAGGGCGCCGCTCACGCGGTTGTCGAAGAAGGGGGTGTCGACCATGCCCGGCTCGATCAGGGTCATCTTGATCTCGGTGTCCGCGATCTCCTGGCGGAGCGCCTCGCCCATCGCGGTCACCGCGTGCTTCGTCGCCGAGTAGAGCGAGCCCGGCAGCGCGCGGCGCCCGGCGATCGAGCTTGTGAGGATCAGGTGGCCGCGGTTCTCCTTCCTGAAGTGGCCGAGCGACGCGCGGATCGACAGGGCGGCGCCCAGCACGTTCGTGTCGATCATCGACTTCCAGTGCTCGACGGACTCCTCGAGGAAGCCGCGCTTCGCGCCGAAGCCGGCGTTCGCGAAGTAGGCGTCCATCCGGCCGAAGCGCTCGAGGGCGGTGTCGACGAGCGCCCGCTGGTCGTCCCAGCTCGTGACGTCGCAGCGCACCGCCAGCGCCTTCTCGTCGCCGCCGAGCTCGCTCGCCAGCTCGCGCAGCTTGTCCTCCGAGCGCGCCGCCAGCACGACACGGTGGCCGAACTCGACGGCCCGGTGGGCGGTGGCGGCGCCGATGCCGGTGCTGGCGCCGGTGATCACGAGTACTCGTTGGTCCATGGCGCGTGAGGTTACGCTGCCCGGCGCGTGGCCTCCGTCGACCCAACCGCGGCTCGCTTCCCGGCCGTGCCCGCCAGGGCGGGGCACTACGAGAGCTTCTACCTGAAGCTGTGCCACCCGTCGGAGCCGCTCGGCGCGTGGATCCGCTACACGGTCCACAAGCGCCCGGGCGCGGCGCCGGCCGGCTCGCTCTGGTTCACGCTGTTCGAGGCGGGCGGCCCGCGGGCGGCGAAGCTGACCGTTCCCGGCCCCGAGAGCGGCGGCGGCGACTGGCTGCGCGTGGGGGAGGCCCGCATCGGCTCCGATGGCGCGGTCGGCTCGATCGGGGAGCAGGTCGCCTGGGAGCTCGCGCTCGAGGGCGCGGAGGAGCCGCTCTTCCACCTGCCGGCAGCGTGGATGTATCGCGCGCGGCTGCCTCGCACGAAGCTGCTGTCGCCGGCGCCGGCCGCGCGCTTCTCCGGGCGCCTCACGGTCGAGGGCCGCCCGATCGAGGTCGACGGCTGGCGCGGTATGGCGGGCCACAACTGGGGCGCGCAGCACGCCGAGCGCTGGATCTGGCTGCACGGGCTCACCGAGGACGGCGACTGGCTCGACGCCGCGATCGGCCGGGTGAAGCTCGGCCCGGTCACCACTCCGTGGGTGGCGAACGGGGCGCTGAGCCTGGCCGGCGACAGGCACGTGCTGCGTCGCGCGCGCGTCACCGAGGTCCCTGACCGCTGCACCTTCGGCCTGTCCGGTCGCGGCGTGGAGGTGCGCGGCACCGTCGAGGCGCCGCGCGAGCGCTTCGTCGGCTGGGTCTACGCCGACCCGGACGGCTCGGAGCACCACGCCGTGAACTGCTCGATCGCGGACATGCGGCTCAACGTGAGCCGTGGTGGGGGAGCGTCGTCGGAGCTCGTGGTGCGGGGCGGCGCCGCCTACGAGCTCGGCATGCGCGAGCGCGATCACGGCATCGAGATCCAGCCGTACCCGGACGGATGAGGGCGTCGGCGGAGACCGTGATCGAGCGGCCGATGGCGGCGGTGTGGGAGTGGGCGTCGGACCCGGGCAACTGGCACTACTGGTACGAGGAGGTCGGCGAGTCGGGGGGTGCCGTCTACGAGGTCTCGGAGAGCAGCCCGCCGCGACGACAGGTCGTCCGCGCCCTGTCCGGGCCGTTCCGCTTCGAGGGGACGCTCGAGCTGTCCGAGGACGTCGGCGGCACGCGCGTGCGGCAGACCGTCGTGTCGACGCCGGCGGACCTGCCGGGCAGGCTCCTGTCGCTCGTGGCCGGGCCGCTGGTGAGGCGCAGCATGCGCCGCCGGATCGCCGCGCAGCTCGCCCGCCTGAAGCAGATGGTGGAGCTCGAGGCGACGCTCTAGAAGCGCGCCGCGGCCTCGCCCCACACCTGCTCGATGTAGGCGCGCACGGCGTCCACCCCGTGGTCCTGGAGCCCGTAGAGCCGCCGCGTGCCCTCCGGGCGGTCCGTGACGAGTCCCGCCTGCTTCAGCACGCGCAGGTGACGGGACACCGCCGGGCGGCTGATCGGAAGCGCGTCGGCGAGCTGCTGCACCGAGCGGTCGTGCGTGCCCAGGAGCGCGAGGATGGCGCGGCGGTTCGGATCGCCCAGCGCGTCGAAGGGGTCGCGGGCGGCGGATGGCATTGCCGCTCACCGTAACACTGGTGTTACCGTAACGCCCGAGTTACGGATGAACCGGGATCAATATCCGCTCGGAGGTGAACCCGAAGCGCTCGTATCCGGTTAAGGTCACGGAGCTTGAGCCGAACCGCCGCATGGCCTGGCTCGGCGGCGTGCCGCTCGGCCTCTTCCGCGGCGTGCGGAGCTACACGCTCACGCCTGAGGGCGAGGGCCGCACGCGCTTCGAGATGCGCGAGGAGCTCAGCGGGCCGCTCCTGCCGCTGATCTTGGCGCACGATGCCCGACATGAACGCCTCCTTCCAGCAGTTCGCGCGCGGCCTGAAGCAGCGCGCCGAGACGGGCCAGGGCGGCGGCAGCGGCGCCTAGGGCGCCAGCCGCTCGACGCGCCAGCCGTCCCCGTCGCGTTCGTAGCGGTGGCGGTCGTGCAGGCGGTTGTCGCGGTGCTGCCAGAACTCCCAGGCCTCGGGCTCGACGCGGTAGCCGCCCCAGTCGTCCCGCACGGGCAGCTCCGCGCGGGCGTGCTCGCGGTCGAGCTCCTGGACACGCCGCTCGAGCCACTCTCGGTCCGGCACCGGCCGGCTCTGCGGCGAGGCCAGCGCGCTCAGCTGGCTCTGGCGCGGGCGGCTGCGCGCGTACGCCTCGCTGTCGGCCCGGTCGACCCGCGAGACGGGTCCCTCGATCCGCACCTGACGGCCGATCGCCGGCCAGTGGAAGAGCACCGCGGCGCGCGGGTTGGCGGCGAGCTCGTCGCCCTTGCGGCTCCCGTAGTTGGTGAAGAAGACGATCCCGCGCTCGTCGAAGCCCTTCAGCAGGACCATGCGCGCGGACGGCACGCCGTCCGGCGTCGCCGTCGCTACCGCCATGGCCTCGGCCTCATATCCCGACGCCGCGCGCGCTTCCTCGAGCCAGCTCTGAAAGAGGATCAGTGGATCGTCCACGAGATCGCATTCTGCGCGATGCTTCGGTCCTAATCCCATTCGAGAGAGGAGTCACGATGCCGAAGAGGACCGCGAGCGCGCGCTGGGAGGGGTCGCTGACCGAAGGCAACGGCACGATGCGGATGGGCAGCGGCGCCTACGAGGGCCCCTACTCGTTCCAGTCGCGCTTCGAGGAGGGCGACGGCACGAATCCCGAGGAGCTGATCGCGGCGGCGCACGCCGGTTGCTTCTCGATGGCGCTGTCCGGCGAGCTGGGCAAGGCAGGCCACGAGGTCGAGAGCGTCGAGACCGAGGCGACGGTCCACCTCGACAAGGCCGGCGAGGGCTTCGCGATCAAGCGAATCGAGCTCCGCACCGAGGTGAGCGCGCCCGGCGTGGACGAGGACGCCTTCCAGGAGGCCGCCGAAGCGGCAAAGAAGGGCTGCCCGGTGTCGCAGGCGCTGGCGGCGGTGGACTCGATCGACCTGGCCGCAGACCTGCGGCGATAGGACCAACCCGGCTAAGCGGCTGCCACCGCTCGTTGCGTCGAGCCGACGTCGCGTGTGGCGGCCAGCACGCTGCGAAGCCGCCCGGGAACAGACGGTAGATCGTCATAGCGGCCGGGGAGCCGGGTGCGTGCGCCACGCGCCAGCGCAGGAATTCGGTCGCTCGCGGCTCACGTCCGAGATCGCCGATGCATCGTCGAAGCGTCTCGACGATGACACCACGCAATTCGGCGCGTCGTGCTTCAATCGAGGGCGCGTTCCCGGCCCGAATTGCTGCTACCTGCTCCTCGGTCAGAGACCGGTCGGTGTCGAGTCCGTTCGCCAGAGGGGCTTCACGCCACGACCCGTACGCGGCCGCGATCGTGTTTCTGATTGGCGCCTCGCGTCCGGCGGCACGGCGCCACGTCTCGTAGTCGCCCGAGCTCCCCGGGTAATCCTGACTCTCGGCCCATCTCGTCAAAGCGTCTGCACAACGGCAGCGGCTCCGCACATCCCACGATGAGCGGGTTATCGCATCCAGCCCGGGCACGTACTGACGACGACCCCGAACTTCGGCCGCGAGCGCCCGTCGTGCGGCGGCGGGCCGCGGCTCGAGGATCACCAGCTCGCGCCAGGCGGCGTAGACGTCCGCCGCTCGGCCTCGCGTCCGGTGCATATCCAGGATGGCGACGAGTCGGCGTAGGTCTCGGAGGCGCCCCACCCGCCACGACACGGCGGCGCGGGATGTGCCGGAAGCGGCGACCTCCGCCAGGTGTCCCACCTCGAAAACATCACGGAAGAGCCGCAAGAGAGGACCGTCGTCCGCGCGGAGGTTGATGATGAACTGAGGCGAGCCTTCCCTGCTCGCGCCGAAGTGGGCTTCCGCTGAAGCGAAGCCGGCAAGGAAGGGCGCGAGCTCGGCCTCCGTTATGTCAACTGGGCAGGGGGCGGGCGCCGGGGCGCGCCGGATCCTGCGAAGTTCGTTCGCCAGCTCGCCCAGGACAGGACATGCGCCGCCGTGGACCGCCGAGACCTCAACGGCGCGCCGCCAGATTGCGAACTGGATCGCCGCCTTGCCCAGCGGCGGCCAACAAACCCCGAGAAGAACCCCAAATCGCCTTCGTTGAAGTGGTCGGGGAACACGAACACATGTTCGCCGCAGCGCCGGACGTTGGTTTCCGGAACCACCGTTATCGAGCATTGATCGCCCCGCCCGGGCAAGAGCGCCCCGGATCGCCATACTGAGGCGCGGTGCGTGCCGTTGCCGTCATAGTCGCCCTCCTGGGCGCCTGCGCTGCCGTGCTGCTGGCCACGGCCGGGGATGACACGCGCTCCAGCGCGAGCGCTCAGCTGCCCGCCACCGCGGTCACGTCGCCGCCGCCGGAGCACCACGCGGATCCGTCGCTCAAGACCTACGTCTTCCGCGTCGGGCCGTTCAGCGTCGGCGGCTATCAGACCTTCAGGCACAACGACGTCGTAAAGCCGCCTCCGGTGCCGGGCTCGATCGTCGGCATGGACGTGCGCGTCGTCGACACCAAGGGCGACGAGATCCCGCAATCGCAGCTGATGCTGCACCACAACGTCTTCACGAACGGCGGCCCGGACAACAGGCGGAAGGACGGCGCCTGCCCGGAGCGCGCGGTCACCGAGCGCTTCTACGGCTCGAGCGAGGAGCTCCGGCCGCTGACGCTGCCCAGGGGTTATGGATACCCGACCGACCCCCGGGACAAGTGGAAGATGATCTGGATGGTCATGAACCACCGGCACGTGCGCCGTGAGGCGTACGTGGAGTACCGCGTGACCGTCGATCCCGCCAAGCTGACGCCGGTGACGCCGTACTGGCTGAGCATCGTGCCGTGCGTGTCGGACCCGCAGTACACGGTCCCGGGCGGCGGGAAGCCCGGCACCGTCGCCAGGAAGTCGAAGACGTTCACGATGCCGAAGGCCGGGCGGATCGTGGCAGTCGGCGGGCACCTCCATGGCGGCTCGTACGGGCTCCGCCTCTCCCAGCCGGCCTGCGGCAACCGCACGATCGCGTTCAGCGACCCCACCTACGCGCCCGCGGGCGACCCGCTCTACCGCGTCCACCCGCTTCTCCACGAGCCCGATCCGAAGTCCATCGACTGGCATCAGTGGCAGGACGGCTGGGCGATCGGCCGCGGCGACAAGCTCCGCGTGACCGCCACCTACGACGCCAGCCGGCCGCACATGCGCGTGATGGGCATCTCGCACGTCTACCTGGCCACTGACAAGTCCGTCCCGAACGGCTGCGCGCCGGCGCCGGCCAAGGAGGAGACGCTTGGCGCGGACTTCGAGGGCCGCGACGGGCCGCCAGTCGTCCGCCTGAGGCTCGCCCAGTGGCGCGGCGGCGGCAAGGCCAGGGTGATCGACCAGCCGGCCGGCAGCTTCAAGCGCCTCGACGGCGACTCGAACGTCCGTGTCGACAAGTTCTCCTTCAACCCGCCGCTTGTCTCGATCCCGCGCGGCGCCTCGCTCACCTGGCGCTTCCGCGACAGCTTCATCCACGACGCGACGGTCGTGCGCGGCCCGCGCGGCTTCGCGACCGCCACCGTGCGCAACAAGAACCAGCGGTACCGTTTTACGGTTCCAGGGGAGTACAAGTTGTATTGCTCGATCCACCCAGTCCTGATGTCCCAGGTGGTTAAGGTCCGCTAGATGGCCGACTTCGACACGACCGAGTTCAGAGCCACCCGCTTCTCACGCAGCGCCAGCGAGCGGATCACGAACCGGAGCTTCCCGGTGGTCATGCGCGGCTACGACCGCGCCGCCGTCGACAGCTTCGTGCAGGAGGTGCTGGAGCTGGTGCGCGACCTCGAGGGGCGCCAGTCGCAGGAGTCCGTCGTCCAGCGCGCGATCGAGGAGGTCGGCGAGGAGACCGCCAGCATCCTCCAGCGCGCCCACGAGACCGCCGACGAGATCGCGGCTCGCTCGCGCGCCCAGGCCGAGGGGCGGATCCAGCGCGCGGAGCGCGAGGCCGAGCTGCTGCGCCAGGAGGCCGACGGCTACTCGGAGAAGATCGTCGTGGACACGCGCCTCCTGTGGGAGGAGCGCCAGCGGCTGATCGACGACATCCGCCAGCTCGCCGACGACGTCCTCGCCACGGCGGACGACGCGCTCGGGCGCGTCTCCATGCCCCAGATGCTGGGCGAGCCGGAGACCGAGGAGGACGGCCCTCCGACGGAGGAGGACGACCCGCCCGCCGGCGAGGTCGAGCTCGACGTCCTGCCCGGTGGCGCCGCCGCGGGCGCGGACGACGACGACACTGACGAGCGCTGACTAGAGCGGCAGCTTGCCGCGAGCCCGGCGGCCCGTCGAGGCGCTCTTGTTCGTCGCCTTGCGGGAGGTGCCGAACGACTTCGAGAACAGCCTCCCGAGCGGTCCGGGTGCCTTGCCCCCGGCGCGCTGGCCCGCGCCGAGCGTCCGGTCCACGCCGCGCTGCGGCCGCGTGGAGAACCGCGGCACCAGGAATCCCAGCACCAGCAGCAGGATGCACACAGCGACGATGATGGCGATTGTCATCGCCTCCCCGGTACCCGCCGAGGCGCAGCCCGCAAACCGCCTAGACTCTCACGCCCGTGGCGAAGCAGAAGCAGATCAGGATGCAGGTCCAGATGGGCGCCCTGGCTGCGATCCCGCAGCTCGAGTCGCGCACGGACGAGCAGCTGCAGGGCGAGTCGCGCCACCGCGTGGCCGCGAAGGCGATCCTTGGCGCTCGCGCTGCCGAGCGCTACGACGCCAAGGCTGCGCGCGCCTACTTCAACGAGGCGCTCGCGGGTGCCCACCCGCAGGAGCGCCCGGCGCTGCGGCAGATGATGAAGGCCTCGCTCGCGCTGGCCGAGCGCCGGCCGGACGAGCTCAAGGACGCCATGGAGAAGCTCGGGCAGGAGGCGCCCTCCGGCCGCCAGATGTTCATGCTGCGCATGATGGGGCTGCTGGTGCCCCCGGCGAGCGCCGGGATCGTGGCGCGCATCCGCGGCATCGTCCTGATCGTCCTGCTCGTGATCGCTCTGCTCGCGATCGGCACCGGCATCGTCCAGGGCGTCGGCCTGATCTTCGGGGGGATCGGCGTGGGCAGCTCGATCTTCTTCGGCTTCCTGCTGGTCGTGGTCGCCCTCGGCGTGCTGATCCTGTTTGGCAGGCGCCGCCAGGGGAAAGCCGCGGCAGCCCGTGCCGCCGGCGGCCCGCCGCCGCGCTAGCGCTTCAGTTCAGCGCGGCTGACAGCCTGCGGCGGTGCTCGCGCGCCAGCGGGTCGTCCGGACCCAGCTCCGTGAAGAGCGCGACCATCACGCGGCGGATGAGGTCCCTTCGCTCGGGGTCCTGCTCGCCCTGGAAGGCCTCCTGGAGGCGCTCGAGAGCGGCGGCGTGATCGTCCGCGTCCCAGGCTTGGAACGCCGCCTCCAGCGCCGGGTCACCGGCGAGCGCGGCGCGTGCGAGCAGCCCGTCCGCGACGAAGTCGGAGCGCGCTTCCTCGAGCAGCGCGACCGCCTCGTCCGCGTCGCCGCGACGGAGCAGGAGCTTCCCGAGCTCCCGACGGGCGGCCGGGTGGGACGGATCGAGCTCGAGCGCGCGGCGGAGGTCGGCCTCCTCCCCACTCGCGGCCAGCTCGTCGGCCTCTGAGGGCACCAGCGCGTCGAAGAAACGCTCCACCTCGGCGGGCGGCAGAGCGCCGGTGAACTCGGAGGCCACGCGCCCGCCCTTGAACGCCTTCACAGCCGGTATTCCCTGGATGCGGAACGCGGCCTGGAGGCCGCGGTTCTTCTCCACGTCGACCTTCGCCAGCTCGACCTTGCCGGCACGCGCGCTCGCGGCCCGCTCGAGCGCGGGCGTCAGCTGCTTGCATGGCGCGCACCAGTCGGCCCAGAAGTCGACCACCACCGGCAGCTCGTGCGATCGCTCGAGCACGCGCCGCTCGAAGTCGACCTCGTCGACGTCGAAGATCGTTGCTTCGGCCGCTTGATCAGCGCTCACGGACCGTCGCCTTCTCGATCACCACCGACTGCAGGGGTGTGCCCGCGCCGCCGCTGGCCGGGTCGCCGAGCCGGCCGATCGCCTGCACGGCCTTCATGCCCTTCGTCACCTTGCCGAGCAGCGCGTAGTCGGGCGTCAGCCCGGTCTCTGTGCCGGTGACCACGAAGAACTGGCTCCCGGCCGTGCCGGCGGGCTCGTTCTGGGCCTTAGCCATCGCGACCACACCGGGGTCATAGGCCGCGCTTCGCGGCACGCGATCCCTGGTCGAGTAGCCCGGGCCGCCGCTGCCGCTCGCGGTCGGGTCGCCGCCCTGGATCACGAAGCCCGGGACGATCCGGTGGAAGGTCGTGTCGTCGAAGAACCCGCTGCGCGCGAGCGAGGCGAACGAGGCCGCCGCCTGCGGCGAGGTCTTCTGGTCGAGCTTGATCGTGAACGAGCCGCAGCTCGTCTGGAGCTCGACCTCGTAGGTCTTCGAGTCATCGAGCTCCCGCTTCGGCTTCGACTGGCCGCCGTCGTCGTGCGGCGGCGGCTGCTCCACGTCCTTGCACGCTCCCTGCTGCTGCTGATCGGCGCGGGCCGGGGAGGCGGCGGCCTTCTTCTTCGCGGCGGGCTTGTCGTCGTCGTCCCCGCCGCACGCCGCGAGTACGAGCGCCACCGCGCACAGCAGCAGTGAGAGCGCCCTGAGCATGGCGGCGTAGGCTAGCGACGTGCCTCTGAGCCCCATCGCGCAGCGCTACGACCAGTTCATCCTCGATCTCGACGGCTGCGTGTGGATCGGGGACGAGCCGACGCCGCGCGCCGTCGAGGCGGTCGACGCCCTCCGCGACGCCGGCAAGGAAGTGGTCTACGCGACCAACGACCCGCGCAGCGGGACCGAGGACTACGTGGCCCGGCTGTGGAAGATCGGGATCCGCGCCTCGGTGCGCGACGTGGTGACCGTCGGCGGCGCGCTCCAGCACCTGCTCGCCGAGACCCGCTCCGGCCAGACGGCGTTCGTCGTCGGCACGGCCGCCCTGCGCCGCCACGTGACGGAGGCGGGGCTACGTGTGCTGAACGGAACCGACCTGGCCTCCCGCGCCGAGGTCGTGGTGGTGGGGGGCACCGAGGACCTGACCTACGCCGACCTGCGCTACGCGGCCCTCGCCGTGCGGCGCGGCGCCGACTTCCTCGCCACCGCCCGCGACCCCACATACCCGCAGCCCGACGGCCTCTGGCCCGGCACCGGCGCGATCCTGGCGGCGATCGAGGTGGCGAGCGGACGGACCGCGGAGACCGTCGGGAAGCCGCAGCCCCAGCTGATGCTCACCGCCCTGGACCGGCTCGGCGACGGCCGCCGCACGCTGGTGGTCGGAGACCGCGTGGACACCGACCTGGCGGCCGCGGCGGCCGCGCAGCTCGACGCAGCCCTGGTGCTGAGCGGCGGGACGGAACGGCAGGCGCTGAACGGCTTCGAGCCCGAGCCGGTCGCCGTCACGGACACGCTCGCCGACCTGATCCTGGGCTGAAAACGCCAGGTTGGTGGCCGGCTCCAGGCCCATCCTCAATGCGGCAGTTCGCCGGCCCCACCGCTCCGCATCAAAGCATCCACCTCCCCCGGCTCCACGCCCAGCAGCGCGCAGGTGTAGCCGTTCACCATCAGGCCGGCGCTCGCCGCTCGCGCCAGCGCCTCCGCCGGGTCCACGCCGCGCGCCTCGTGGAGGTGGGCGGCGCAGACCGCGGCCACGAAGTCGGTGTGCCTGTCGCCGTGCACCGCCACCGCCCCTCGGCGCCGCAGCTCGCGCCGAAGCAGCGGGAGCAGCTCCTCGAGCGCCTCGGCGCCACGCGCCGCCGACTCCACCGGCACGTGGTGCCAGGCGAGCCCGGCGTCCTCGTAAGCGCCGAGGTTGTGGCGCGAGCCCATCGTCGAGATGCAGAGGCGCACGCCCTTCCCCATCAGGTAGGCGATCTCCGCCGCGCGGCGCTCCGGCCGGTGGCTCCTCCCCCCTCCCCCCGGCCGCTCGAGGCCGCACAGCTTGCCCGGCCGCGCCCACCAGATCCGCTTGGGCTCCTGCTCTTTGGCGCTCATGCGTCGGGAAGCGGCGGGCGGCTGAGTTTCGCCCCCGCGCGGACGAGATTCGGCCTCAGTACCATCAGCCGGCATGTGCCGCGTGTTCGGCTGCGTCGCCGCGGAGCCGGTTCCGATCCGGCACGAGCTGCTGGACGCGGAGAACCCGCTGATCCGCCAGTCGGAGGAGCACGACTCCGGCTGGGGCATGGCCGTTTACGACCGGGCCGAGGGCGCCGAGCCGACCCTCGTCCGCTTTCCGGGGGCGGCGTACACGGACGGCGACTTCGTGAACGCCACGGGGCTGCGCGGCCGCATCTTCAACGTTCACGTCCGGAGGGCGACCATGGGCGCGCTGTTGCCCGAGAACACCCATCCCTTCTGCCTGGGGAGCTACACCCTCGGCCACAACGGCACGATCGTCCGCTACCCGCGCCTGCTCGAGCCCGGCATGCGGCGGCCGGAGGGCGACACCGACTCGGAGCATCTCTTCAACCTGCTCATGCACGACTTCGACGACGGCGACCCCGTCGCATGCCTGCGGGAGACGATGCGACGGGCGGTCGAGTGCTCTCCCTTCAGCGGGCTGAACGTCCTCTTCTCAGATGGCGAGCGCCTGTTCGCCTACCGGCTCGGCCTGTTCGATCTGCACTGGCTGGCGCGCCCTGGCCAGCTCCTGGTCGCCTCCGAGCGGGTTACCCGCGAGCCCGGCTGGCACAGCGTTCAGCAGGACGTACTGCTGACGCTCGACCCAAACGACCTCGAGGAGCCCCACGCGGAGCGGCTCCTGGGCGACGAGCTCCTCGAGCGGGCTCAGGTGCAGAAGGTGGACCTCGAGCCGCACCTGCGCGGAGCGGAACGCGGAGCGGCGGCGGCGCAGCGCGCGAAGGCCGCGGCGGCCGTCGGGTGAGCGGACAGGAGCCGCACGGGCCAGCCGCCGGCGCGGAGCCGCAGGCGGCGGGCAGCGGCACGCCGAGCCCGTCGCTCGAGGCCCGTCGTTTCGTGCTACTGGTGAACCCCGCGTCCGCCGAGGGCCGCGCGCTCGAGGCCCTTCCCAAGGTCCACGCGACCCTCGACGAGCTCGAGGCACCGCACCGCACCGTGACGACGCGCAGCATCGACCACGCGTACGGGGAGGCCAAGGCGGCCGCGGCCAATGGCGAGACCGTCGTGGCGCTCGGCGGCGACGGCCTGCTCCGCCCGCTAGCCGGCGCGCTCAAGGGCACCGACAGCGCCCTCGCGATCGTCCCCTGCGGCCGCGGCAACGACCTCGCGCGCGTGCTCGGCATCCCCAAGGACCCCGGCGAGGCCGCGCGCATCGCCGTGCAGGGCGCGGAGCGCCTGCTCGACGTCGCGAACGTCGAGGGCACTCCGTACATGGGCATCGCGAGCTTCGGATTCGACTCGGACGCCAACCGCATCGCCAACGAGGCGAGGCTCGTGAAGGGGAACGGCGTGTACGTCTACGCGGCCCTGCGCGCGCTCGCGGCCTGGAAGCCCGCCACCTTCAGCGTCACGGTCGACGGGGACCGTCACGAGTTCACGGGCTACACGGTCGCCGTCGGCAACTCCAAGGCCTACGGCGGCGGCATGCTCATGTTTCCCGACGCCGAGCTCGACGACGGCAAGCTCGACGTGATCCTCTGCAAGAAGATCTCGAAGCTGCGCTTCCTGGCCGAGCTGCCGAAGGTCTTCAGAGGCGCGCACGTGGACTCCGACTTCACGGAGCTCTTCCGCGGCGAGGAGATCGAGGTGAGCGCGGATCGCCCGTTCGCCATCTACGCCGACGGTGACCCGATCGGCGCCACGCCCGCGATCATCCGAGTCGAGTCCCGCTGCCTGCGGGTCATGGCGCCGGCCTGATGTTCCGGCTCGGGCGCGCCCTCGCCCGGCTCGCCAGGGCGGCCAGCCGCCGCCTGGGCCGGAGCGGCGGCACCACGGCGCCCGGCCGGGTGCTCCTGAAGGCCTCGCCGCGAGCGCTCACGCGCATGTCGAGCGAGCTCGACGCCGGGTCCGTGCTCGTGTCCGCCACCAACGGGAAGACGACGACCGCGGCCATGATCGCCGCGGCGCTCGAGCGCGCCGGCCGGCCCGTCGTGCTCAACCGCGCGGGCTCGAACATGGCATGGGGAGTCGCGACCGCGCTGCTCGACGCCGGCCGCGAGCGCGGCCAGATCGGCCTCTTCGAGGTGGACGAGGCGTGGCTGCCAGCGGTGGCGCGCGACACGGCGCCGCGGCTGCTGCTGCTCTCGAACCTGTTCCGCGACCAGCTCGACCGCTACGGCGAGCTCGAGCTGCTGGCCGACCGCTGGGCCGAGCTGACCGCCGAGCTGGACGGCCGCGCGCGCTTCGTGCTGAACGCGGACGACCCGCTCGTGGCCGACCTCGGCCGCGAGCGCGCCGGGGTCACCTACTTCGGCGTCGAGGACGACTCGCAGGCCCTCCCCGGCATGCAGCACGCCGCCGACTCCAAGCACTGCCGCAACTGCGGCCACGCCTACGAGTACGAGGCCGTCTACCTCGGGCACATGGGGCGCTACCGCTGCCCGAGCTGCGGGCGGGCGCGGCCGGAGCCTCAGGTGGCCGCCACGCGCGTCGCCCTCGACGGCATGAAGGGCTCGCGCGTGAAGCTGCGCACGCCGCAGGGCGAGCTGTCGCTGGCGCTCCCGCTCCCCGGCCTCTACAACGTCTACAACGCGGTCGCCGCCGCCGCCACTGCGCTCGAGCTCAGCGTCCCGCTGGCCACCGTCGGCGAGGCGCTCGAGGGCTTCGGCGGCGCGTTCGGCCGGGTGGAGACGATCGCGGTCGACGGCCACAGCCTGTCGATCCTGCTGATCAAGAACCCGGCGGGCGCGAACGAGGTGCTCCGGACGCTCACCCTCGAGGACGGCCGGCTCGACCTCTGGATGGCGCTCAACGACCGGATCGCCGACGGGCGCGACGTGTCATGGATCTGGGACGCCGACTTCGAGGTGCTCGCCGGCCGGGTGCGGCGCGTGACCTGCAGCGGCACGCGCGCCGAGGAGATGGCGCTGCGCCTGAAGTACGCGGGGCTCGACGCGGAGCTCGCCGTCGAGCGCGACCTGGGCGCGTCGCTCGACTCGGCGGTGGCGACCGCCGCCGGCGAGCGCCTCTACGCCCTCCCGACGTACACCGCGCTGCTCGAGCTGCGGGACCTGCTGGCCGACCGCGGGCTCGCGAAGCGGTGGTCCGAGTGACGTCCGCGGCGGTGACGTGGCACGACGTGGAGCACGGCGCCTACGAGGCCGACATCCCGTTCTGGCGCGAGCTGGCCGCGGCCGAGGGAGGGCCGATCCTCGACCTCGGGACGGGCACCGGGCGGGTCGCGGGCGACCTGGCTTCCCGGGGATACGCGGTCGTGGGGCTGGACAGCGACCCGGACCTCCTGGAGGCCCTCGCGCAGCGCGCGCCCGCGGTCGCGACCGTGCGAGCGGACGTGCGGGACTTCGCGATCGAGCAACGCTTCGCGCTTGTCGTCGCACCCATGCAGCTCGTGCAGATCCTGGGCGGCCCCGCCGGCCGAATGGCCATGCTTCGGTGCGTGCACGCGCATCTGCGAGCAGGAGGGATGTTCGCGGCCGCGCTCGCGGAGCCACGTGAGGCCGTGCTCGGCGGCGATGCCGTCCCGCCCCTGCCCGACATGATCGAGCAAGACGGCTGGGTCTTCTCGAGCCAGCCGCTGTCGGTGGAGGAGAGAAACGGACAAGTGGTCGTGACGCGCAGGCGGCAGGCCGTCTCGCCCAGCGGCGATCTGGAGGAAGAGGTCGTCGAGATCGCGCTGGACCTCGTTGGTGCGGACGAGTTCGGCAGCGAGCTCGAGGCGTGCGGGTTCGCGGAGCTTCGCTGGCGGGAGATCGCCGAGACACCGGACCACATCGGAAGCACGGTGGTCGTGTGCCGGCGCTGAGGGTCCTGGCGCTCTATCCGGAGCTGATGAACATCTACGCGGACCGCGGCAACATCGCGGTGCTGCGCGCCCGCTGCGAGTGGCGCGGCCTCGGCTTCGAGCTCGCCGCCTCGAGCCTCGGCGAGCCGCTCGACCCGCACGCCCACGACCTCTTCTACATGGGAGGCGGCCAGGACCGCGACCAGGTGGCCGTGGCGCGCGACATGGCGGAGACGAAGCGCGAGGCGCTCCACGAAGCGGCCGGACGCGGCGCCGTCGTGCTGGCGGTCTGCGGCGGCTACCAGCTGCTCGGCCACTCCTACGAGCTCGGCGGCGAGGAGCTGCCCGGCGTGGGTCTCGTGGACCTGCGCACGGTACGTGAGCCCGGAACGCGCCTGATCGGCAACTGCGCGATCGAGGCGGACCTCGGCAGCGGGCCGCGCGTGATCGCGGGCTTCGAGAACCACGGCGGCCGCACCTACCTGGGCCCCGGTGAGACCCCGCTCGGCCGCGTGATCAGCGGGCACGGCAACAACGGCCGCGACGGCTTCGAGGGAGTCCACAGCGGCAACGTCGTCGGCACCTACCTGCACGGGCCGCTGCTGCCGAAGAACGTCTGGCTCGCCGACCGCCTGATCGAGCTCGCGCTCGGGATCGAGCTCGAACCGCTGCCCGGGGACGAGCTGGAGGACGCGGCGCACGCCTCGGCGCGCCGCGCGGCGCGCGTCTAGGCCACCGGCGGGCGTCGTCTAGCCGGGTGCCGCGGTGCCGAGCACGCGCAGCACCTCGGGCACCGACGTGACGCCCTGCTGGACCTTCTCGAAGCCTGCCTCTCGCAGCGTGCGCATCCCCTGGGCGCGAGCAGCCTGGAGCAGCTCGTCGCGGCGGGCGCCGTCGAGCACCAGGCGCCTGACCTCGTCGCTCATCGCCATGACCTCGTAGAGCCCGGTGCGTCCCTTGAAGCCGGTCTGCGCGCAACGTACGCACGCGCCGGGCTCGTACGCCGTGATGCCGCGCGGCACGTGGAAGCCGTTCTCCGCCAGCATGGCCTTCGTCAGCTTCACCGGCTGCTTGCACTCGCACAGTTTCCGCACCAGGCGCTGCGCGACAACGCACGTGACGCTCGACGTGACGAGGAATGGTTCGATCCCCATCTCGATCAGTCGGGCGGCCGCGAGCGGCGCGTCGTTGGCGTGAAGCGTCGTGAGCACCAGGTGGCCGGTGAGCGCGGACTCGATCGCGATCTGGGCGGTCTCCGGGTCGCGGATCTCACCCACCATCACCACGTCGGGGTCGGCTCGCAGCATCGCGCGCAGTCCGGTAGCGAACTTGAGCCCGGTCTTCGAGTTCACCTGGATCTGCTTGATGCCGTCGAGCTCGTATTCGACCGGGTCCTCCACGGTCACGATGGTCTGGTCGGGGGTGTTCAGCTCGGTCAGGCCGGCGTACAGGGTGGTGGTCTTGCCGGAGCCGGTGGGGCCGGTCACGAGGATCGCGCCGTAGGTGGACCTGATCGCCGTCTCGAAGCGGCGGCGGTCGTCGGCATCCATCCCAAGCCCGTCCAGCTCCATCACGATCTGTCGCGAATCGAGGATCCGCATCACGACGGCCTCACCGCGCACGGTGGGCAGCGTCGCGACTCGCAGGTCGACGTAGTTGCCGTCAACCGACAGGCCGATGCGGCCGTCCTGCGGCATCCGCTTCTCGGCGATGTCGAGCTCGGCCATGATCTTGATCCGCGAGATGAGCCCGGAGATGAGGTGCCGCGGCACCGTCGTCGAGTCGAAGACGACGCCGTCGACGCGGAAGCGCACACGCATGTCGTGCCCGCTCGGCTCGAAGTGGATATCCGAGACGCCGCGGCGCACCGCGTCGGCGATCACCGCGTGGACGAGCTTTACGATCGGCGCCTCGTCGGCCGACTCGCGCAGCTCGATGACCTCCGCCTGGAAGTCGTCGTCTTCCAGCTCGTGGACCGAGGCGCTGAGCGTGCCGAGCTGCTCGATCAGCGCGTCGATGTGCTCCGGCGACGCCACGGCGCGGCGCACCTCGTAGCCGGTCGCCATCGTGATGTCGTCGAGGGCGAGCAGGTTCGCCGGGTCGGCGGTCGCCACGAGCAGTGTCTGCTCGGCCAGGAAGGCGATCGGGATCGTCTGGTAGCGGCGCGCCTTCTCGCTGTCGATCATCGAGGCGGCCCCCTTGTCGACGTCGAAGCTGTTCAGGTCCACATAGTCGAGCCCGTTGCGCTCCGCCAGCGCTTGGGCGAGCTGCGCCGAGTTGACGATGCCCGCCCCGATCAGCGCCTGGCCGAGCGGAAGGCCGTCGCGCCGGCCATGCTCTACGACCCGCTCCACCATCTCGCGCTCGGCGAAGCCGAGCTGGACGATCACGTCTCCGATGCGCCGCTTGACCCCGGTGCGCTTAGTGGGCGAGACGAGTCCCGAGACAGGGAACGGCCCGGCTGAGGCAGCCTGAGCTTCCATACCCCAGAGGTATCGGCAGGCGACCGGTT
>Ga0126312_10000097_pt1 | contig 37945 bp, 49 predicted proteins | sample Plot104A_FD_92537 | JGI IMG/M metagenome (GOLD analysis project Ga0126312, IMG submission 92537) | Serpentine soil microbial communities from UC McLaughlin Reserve, CA, USA - Plot104A | ecosystem: Environmental > Terrestrial > Soil > Grasslands | place: USA: UC McLaughlin Reserve, Lake County... | reverse complement strand
TCGAGGAGCGGGCCGATCGCAACAGCGAGGAGGCGCTCGAACTCCAAGCGGCCTGAGACGCCAACCGCCCTACCGACGAGGTGAGCGCGCTGCTCTTACACCACGTCCTGGGACTTGACTCGACGCAGAGGAGCACGACGAGGACGAGCAGGATGCGCACGCGCTACCGTCGGGCGAGGCGGCCACGGAACTCCGAGATGCGACGACGGGTCCTCGGGTCGCGCGCCGGGCGCTGGGCCTTCTGCATCAGCCGCTTCCCTTGCGGGCTCCGGGCGAAGCGGCCCAGCCGGTCGAACAAGCCAGCCATCTTCGCTCCTAACGATCGGGGTACGGGTCGCTCGCGCTGTCGCCGCCCGAGACCGTCTGCCACTGGCCGTTACCGCAGTTTGGGCAGGGGGGCAGGTGGTCGGTCGAACCGACCTCCAGTTCGTTCCCGCACTGGGTCTAGCTGTCGGTGCCCGCCGACACATCGCTTCCTGCCGGTACCGGCTCAGCCATGCTCGCTCCTTTCACTGCCGTCTGCATCAACTCTCCTCAGGCGCCACTTCTCCGCGACCTTGTCCGCCGGATGGGTGAATCGAAGCGGAGCGGCCGAAGGCGGAACAAGCTCCTTGGTCGGCTCCATCCGGCCGGTCGCGGGATCACGCCGGAGCCGCCTCCTCGGTCTCCAGGAAGTGGTAGGCCGGCATGGGGCCGAGGAGCCTGAACTGCATGCGCTCGCCCCGCGCTTGCGCCACCTCCTCGACGCCCGACTCGAGCTCCTCGATCCGGTCACGCTCCACTAGCAGCGCGGCGTTGAGCACCATCCACTCCCTCTCGGGCGGCTCGCTCCAAGCCTCGCGCACGAGATCCCTCAGCTGCTCGAGTATCTCGGTTCCGTCGCGCTCGCGACGCTGCTCGAGCGCCTTCGCGATCAGCTCGCCGAGGCGAATCCGCTGGTCGCGTGTCGCCTCCTCTGGCCCTTGACCGATCGCCTCGCGCAACTCGGCCGCCTTGAGCTCGTTGCCGCACTGGGTGCAGCGGTAGGTGCCCGCCGACACATCGCTTCCTGCCGGTACAGGCTCAGCCATCCTGACTCCTCTCGTTCGGTCGACTCTGTTCCCGTGTCAGAAACCTGATGCCGAGGGCGACGCTGGCGGCCGCCGCGGCACCGGCCTGGATGAGGCTTGTTCGCTCGCTTCCCCAGTAGGGGTTGTCCAGCTTCAGGAGCAAGGCCAGCTCGTCGCTCGTCAACCCGATGCCGGCTCCGAAGGGCGGGCTCAGCCAGGCTTCCCGGCCGTCGTCCCGCAAGACGATGGCGCCCACGCCGGTCGCGAACGCCAGGCCGATTCCAGGCAGGAAGTGGTGCACCCGCGCCCGTTCCGTGCCGGGAGAGTGGTAGATGCCCCGCGCGAGGCCGCGCAGCCTCGGCGCGGTGCGCCGACGCTCTCGCACGTAGTTGATCGCGCGCGAGATCGCGATGCTCAGTGAGAAGCCGGTGAGCATCCCGAAGGCCGCTCGCTCCGGTGGCGCGGCCTCCGAGTAGCCGCGGCGGGCCCGCTGCAGCTCGAAGGTCATCTCCGCCGTATTCAGCCGCCCGTCGGGGCTGCCGGCTCGGGCTGTTGAGAGGCGGAAGCCGCCGGAGGGCCTTCCTCGGCCCCGGTTGGCTCGGTATCCCGGCCGCGTCGCTTGAAGACGAGTGCGGCGCCCCCGCCCGCTAGGGCCAGGAGAAGGAGCTTGCGGCCCCGGCGCTTTGGCTCGGGGCGGCGCCGGAGAGCCAGCGTCGCATGGCTGATCGAGGTGGCGGCCTCGCGCAGGTTTCGATACAGCAGCTTGTCCTCGGCAGCCTTGCCGCGCTTGCTCGAGACCCGGCGATACGCCTTCTGAATGCCCGCCGCCGCATCGCGCAGGTGCCCCCGGACGTGCTCGTCCTCGGCCAGCCTGCGGATGTACGGGACGGTGGCCTTCGCCTTCTTCGCCTTCATCGCCTTCTTCGCCTTCGCTATTGGTGCCTCCTCGCTAGGCGTCCTTGCTCATGCGGCTCCTGCCCCCGCCCTGCGTCGCGACACGGCCAGGTCGAGCTCCGCTCTCGACATCTTCGACCGGCCCGGGATCTCGAGCCGCTTGGCTGCTTCGTACAGCTCGGCGCGGGTGGCCTCTGCCGCGGGCGCAGCCGCGCTACGGCCTGCGGGACGCGGTCGGCGCCGCCCGGCCGCCAGCCACTCGTTGGCCGCGAACGCGCCGCCTACCAGGCCGGCGGCGCTGAAGGCGATCGCCCTGAACCGCACGCCTCCTGCTCCCTAGCCGTCCTTCAGCTTGCGCGTGTCGCGCGGTTCGAGGAACGGCTCCCGCTCCGCCGGATGCCCGGCCTCGATCTGCCGCCCGCGCTCCAGCTCCGCGTTGAACTCGGCCCCGAGCAGGATCGCGATGTTCGAGATCCAGAGCCACGTAAGGAACACGATCACGCCGCCGAGGGCGCCGTAGGTCTTGTTGTAGGACGCGAAGCTCGCGACGTAGAACGCGAACGCCGCCGAGGCGATGATCCAGAGCAGAACGCCGACGATGCCGCCCGGGCTCACCCACTTGAACTTGGGGTGCTTCACGTTCGGTGCGGCCCAGTAGAGGATCGCGAACATCGTGATCACGATCAGCAGGATCACGGGCCACTTGGCTATGTCCCAGGCGCTGACGGCGGCGGAGCCGACGCCGAGCACACTGCCGGCCTGCTTGGCCAGCGGTCCGGTGAAGGTGACGGCGATCGCGACGGCCGCCAGCATCAGCAGCAGCACGAGTGTCGTCAGGAAGCGGGTCGGCGCGGTCTTCCAGATCGGGCGGCCTTCCTCGACGTCGTAGATCGCGTTCGACGCGCGCATGAAGGCTGCGACGTAGCCCGAGGCCGACCAGAGCGCCAGCGCTATGCCGACGATGAACATGATCCCCGCCGCGCCCTGGTTCTTCTGCAGGTTCTTGATCGCGCTGGTGAAGATGTCCTTGGCAGGGCCGGGAGCCACCTTGCCGAGGTTGTCGATCAGCGATTGAGTGACGCCGCTCCCGACCAGGCCAAGGACGGACACCAGCGCCAAGAGCGCCGGGAAGATCGCGAGAATCCCGTAGTACGTGAGCGCCGCGGCCCAGTCGGTGAGGTTGTCCTCCTTGAACTCCCGGATGGTCCGCCTGAGCGTCGCGAACCAGCCCTTGCCGCTGAGATCGGTCGGGGTGTCCGGCGCGCGGCCGTTACCACGCTGACGGCCGGAGTCCTCGCGCTCCCGCTCTCGCTCTCTCGCCTGCGCCATGGTGCCTCCTCTAGTCGCCCGGCCAGACGCCGGTCAGCTTCTGGAACCCCTGCGCGCCGCCGCGATCCACGGCCGCCTTGACCAGGCCGAATACGGCACCCTCCGCGGCCGCCGCCGGGAGAACCTCTTTCCACCCGTACTCCGACTCCTTGGCCTTCGGCGCCTCTTCCTCGCCCGAGACGCGTTTCCAAATCTGCTTGAAGAGCGTGCCGGCGAGGATCCCGCCGAGAACGCTGAACAAGATTCCGAATGGCTTGTAGAGCAACTTCATCGCTACTTCCTCCGGATCAACCACAGAAGGAGCAGCAGGGCGACGCCGCCCGCGGCGGCGGCGCGGAGCGCGACCGGCTGCTGCTTTGCCTGCTCCGCCGTCTCGCCGACCTTGGACTTGAGCTGCTCCTGAACGTCTCGCAGCTGCTCCTTGCGCTCGTCGACCTTCTCCTGAACCTGGGTCTTGACGTCGGCCTTCTGCGCCAGCGCCTCCACCGTGTCCCCCAGCTGCTCCCGGTCCTCCTGGATCTCCTCGCGCAGCTGCTCCGGGTCGCTCGGAGGCTTCTCGCCGATGCCGGTCTCATCCTTGACCGCCTGCGCGGCCTCGTCGCCCGCCTGCTGCGCCGCCTTCTCCTGCTGCTTGGCTTCCCTCTCTCTCGGCGTCACTTGCGACCTGCCCTTTCCTTGAGCTCCTCGACGTCCCTCTGGGCGCTCTCGATCGCCGCCTCGGGTGTTGGCGGAGTGGCCTCCTCGACCTGCTTCTTGCCCGTAAGCGCGAGCACTCCCGCGACCGCGAAGAGGACGACGGCCACGATCAGAGCGGCGAGCCATCCTGCCACCGCGGTCGCGAGGCCGAGGATGGCGGCGGCGATCAGGGCGCCGAGGCCGTAGAGGGCGACGATCCCGCTGCCGCCGAACATGCCGGCGCCCATTCCCGCGCGCTTGCCCTTCTCCTGGAGCTCCAGCTGGGCGAGCCGAATCTCCTTGCGGACCAGTGTCGCTGTCTGGTTCGAAAGCTGTTGGACCAGCTCGCTGAGCGGTTGGTCAGTGACCTGTTTGGCCACGAGCTCCTCCTCGCTGGGTTACCCGGTAGCTATTACCGGTCTCATCGCCCCTAAACGCGACGTTTCGGTCTCTTGGCCTCTTAAAGCGAGATAGGCGGCAACCTGGCCGCTTTGGACCAGGTTTCGCCCCTTGCTGAGCCCTAGTCGTGCGGCCTCGCCCGCCGGCCGGAGGTGCGGAATTCTGACGGCGTAGCCGAATGGGTTCGCTTGAACGCCTTCGTGAACTGGGTCGCTTGGCGGTAGCCGACGCGAGCGGCCACCTTGCTGACCGGAAGATCCGTCGCCAGGAGGAGCTCGGCGGCGCGTGACATGCGTTCCTCCTGCAGGAAGGAGCGGAAGCTCGTCCCGCCGGTCTGGGTAAATGCGCGCCGCAGCTGGCGGGGGGAGCTGGCGAGCCGCCGCGCCACCGACGCAAGCGTGATCGGACGGGCGAGCTCGGCGCGCACGATCGCGGCGGCCTGTTGGAACAGCGCGTCGAGCTGCTCCTGCGTGACTGGCCGCCTGCGCGGTCCGGGGGCATCCAATGGAAAGTCGATGCTCGCCTGAAACGCCGGGAACTGCACAGAGCGCTCGCTGAAGTGAGACGTGGGGGGAGGCGGCGTGTAGTCGATCTGTAACAGTACGGTTCCTCAGCCGATGAAGGAGAGACCGCCCGGACGGCGACCGGAACCACGGCGATCCGACGCGCTGCGTAACCGCGCGGCAATACTGGCGGCCGCCGCGGGTGAGCGCGCACTCGGCGAGGGGCTGACGCTCGGCAGGGTTGCCGAGGTCGCCGGGGTCAGCCGCGCAACCTTGCACCGGCACTTTCCCGGCCGCGCGGCGCTTCTGGCCGCGCTCCGAGAGGAGGCCGTCGCGGAGGTCGAGCGCGTGCTCGAGGCGGCGCTGTCTGAGGAGGCTCCGCCGCTCAGCGTGCTCAGGAAGCTCACGGTCGCCCTCGTCGAAGCGGGCTCCCGGCGGCGCTTCGATCTTGCCGACGCGCTGCCGCTGGGCCGGGGGGGCGACGGGCCAGGCGCGGCGATGCTGGTAACCCTGGATCGGATCAGGCGCGCGGCTGCCCTTGAACCGGCTCTTCCGGCCGAGTGGGCCCGCACCGCGGGAGATCACTTCGTCGACCTCTGCCTCGTGACGGGGGCGGCGGCCGAAGGGGACGCGGGTCAGGCGGGCGAAGCGCTCTTCCGCTCGCTTACCGACCCGCTTGACCAAGCGCTCGCGATCATCGATCCGGACGGGAGCTTGATCTGCCTGAACGCGCGCGCAGCGCGGATCCTCGATCCCGAGGGAAGCGGCGAGCAGCCGATCGTGGCCGCCGTACCGCGTTGTGAGCTGACCTACGAGGACGGCTCGCCGTGTCCTGGTGAGGCCTATCCGCTCGCCCTCGCGGTGCGGACCAGGCTGGATCAGCATGCCGTCCTCGGGCACCGGGGCCGCGGCGGAAATGTGCGCTGGATCGCCGTCCAGGCGCGCGTGCTGCGAGCGCCGGGCGGCGGGGCGCCCTATGGAATCCTCGGGATCCTCTCCGACGCGACCGCCGTCAAGGAGTGGGAGCTCGAGCGGCTGCGCCCGCCCGGCGAGCTCGCTGGCGCGGCTCTCGACATCGCCCGCGTGCTCGACGAGATCCCTCCGCACCTTTTCCCGGAGCAGTTTGTATCCGAGGCCCGTCGGATCAGCGGCGGGCCCGTCGCCCTCTACGTGCTCGACATCGACGGCACCCACCTGCTTCGCCTCGCGGGCCCCGAGGAGTTCCCGGAGCGCATCGACGCACCGCTGGCGCTCGGCCCCGAGCTAGCCGAGGACGGCATCCCCGCGCTGAGGGCGCGGCTGGAGCGTGAGCTCCCAGGCGCGACGATGGCGCCGATGTGGCTCCGTGGCCGGGCGGTCGGCCTGCTGCTGGCGCTGAGGGCGCCGGAGGCGGCGCTGCTTGAGCTCGGCCGCCATGGCGCGGCCGCCATGGAGCTCGCGACGGGGTACACGGACGTCATCGACGCCGCGCGCCGGCGCAAGCAGACGCACGCCGCGGCCGAGCTCCAGCAGAGCCTGCTACCGCCCAGGATCGCCCGCATGGGCGGCGGAGAGCTTGCGGGGAGCGTGTTGCCGAGCTACGAGGTCGGCGGCGACTGGTTCGACTACGTCGAGAACCGCGACGGCGCCTGGATCGCGATCGCGGACGCAGCCGGGAAGGGCGTGACGGCAGGCGCTCTCGGCGGCATCGCCCTGGCGGCGCTGCGCGCGGCGCGGCGGGGGGACCAGACGCTCGAGCAAACGGTTCAGTCGATGCACGAGGTCGTCTACGACGTCGGCCGGCCAGAGTTCTTCGTCACGGCCATCGTCGCCCGCTGGCACGCCGTCTACTCGAGCTTCAGCTGGATCAACTGCGGCCACCCGCCCCCGCTCGTCCTCCACCCCGACGGCACGATCGAGCAGCTATTCACCGAGGCCGGCTTACCGCTGGGGATCTTCGAGCGGGAGCGCAGGTTCGTCCGTCGCCAGCGCCGCCTGGAGGAAGGGGAGCGACTGATTCTCCATTCGGACGGCATAACCGCGCGCCGGACCGCCGACGGTCTCTTCGGCCTCGACGGAATCGAGCGGGCGGTCCGTGGAGCCCACAGCGGCTCCGCCACGGCGATCGCACAGGCCATACAGGAGGCCGTGCTCGAAGCGTCGGAGGATCCGCTCCAGGACGACGCCGTCGCCATCGTGCTCGCCCCCTCGCTTCCCGGCTAGCCGGAGGCGGGTCAGATCGCTCAGCTTGAAACGTTCAACGGCTAGCCCTCACCCGGGCCGGCCCTACCCGTCGCTACCGGCGACCCGGGTGACGTGCCGTCTCTCCAAGGGGCGTCGTCGCCAGCTGCCGTTTGGCTGCCCGGGCGCGCCGACCACTGCTAGGGCTGCGATACCAACGCGCCCGCGCCTCAAGGACGCGCAGCTGTTGGCGCTGACGGCTCCGGATGGGGCTGCGGCGGCGGGGCGACCGCCGGGCCGATACAAGAAGCGCGGACACCGAGAGTGCCGTCACCAAGATCGCGATCGTGGTCATCTCCGTGGGACTTTGTAGACCTGCCCTCCCCTGTCGGCGACGGAGGGCTAGAAGCCGATCTTGCCCGCCAGCTCCTTGGGGTCGATCCCATGCTTCTCGAGCAGGTTGGAGTGCTCCTCATGGTCCACGTTGTCCGGCAGCTCCTGCTCCGCCTCGGCGGCCTTGTCGTGTTCCCCTCGCTCCTTGAGCAGCTGGATGACCTTGTCCTTGGGGATTTCCACCTTTGTCTCCTCCTCCTGACGTTCCGACCTTCGGGGACTCGTCGTGTTCATGGGTACCCGGACGCTTCATGCGAAATCGAACCCGGCCGATTTGGACCAGCGACGGGACTCGAACCCGCGAGCGCCTGAACCACACCAGGCGCCCCGGTGCGCTGGGGCCTTATTTCGCTCTGCAGAGCCAAATCGGTTCACACAGATCGGCTCAGCTCGCGGACGCCGAGTCCGCCGGCCGTGGCGTGATCTCAGCGGCAGCGCCGATGGGCCAGGCGCGCTCGAAGCTGCGCTAGGGCTCGACGAGGCCGCGCCGGATTGCGTAGCGGGTCAGCTCGACTCGGTTTCGCATGCCGAGCTTCTCGAGGACGTTGGCGCGATGGCGATCGACGGTCTTCTTGCTGATGAACAGCATCTCGCCGATCTCGTCGCTCGTGTGGCCCTCGGCAATCAGCTTGACGACCTCGAGTTCGCGCGGACTCAGTGGATCCTCGGGCGCCTCGTCGCCGCTGCGAGCGCGATCGAGGTAGTCGCGAATCAGGGCGGTGACCGCCGCGGGATAGAGGAAGGGCTCGCCGCGCATCGCGGCGCGACAGGCCTCGATCAGATCCCTATTGGCCGCGCTCTTCAGCACGTACCCGGAGGCTCCCGCCTTGAGAGCCTCGAAGAAGTAGCGCTCGTCGTCGTGCATCGAAAGCATCAGGACGCGCATCTCCGGCTCGCGCCGGCTCAACTCGAGCGCCGCCTGGAGCCCCGTCATACGCGGCATCGAGACGTCCAGCACGGCGAGGTCGACGCCCTCGCCGAGGGCCGTCTCCACAGCCTCGGCGCCATCGGCGGCCTCGGCGACGACCTCGAGGTCGGGCACCGAGTCCAGCACCATGCGCAGCCCGCTCCGGACGACCTCGTGGTCATCGGCGAGCAGGATCCGGGTCTTCAGCGGCGTCGTCACGCCTGAGGCTCCGCGACAGGGACCTCGAGTTCGACCTCAGTCCCCCGATCGGGCTCCGACCGGATCGACAACCTGCCGCCAACCAGCAGCGCCCGTTCACGCATGCCGCCCATCCCGGCCGTGCCCTTCGGCAACTCGGTGGGCAGTCCCCGCCCATCGTCCCGCACCCGCAGGATCACGGCACCGTTCTCAGGCTTCAGCGAAACCGTGGCGTAGCTCGCACGCGCGTGGCGGACGACGTTCGTCAGGCTCTCTTGCGCTACGCGGTAGATCACAAGCTCGACATCGGACTCGAGCGGTGGCACACCCGCCTCTAGCTGCCCCTCAACGCGCAGCTCGCCCTGGGCGCTGACTCTCGAACACAGGGTGATCAGGGCATTGACCAGACCCAGGTCGTCGAGCGCCTCGGGTCGCAGCTCGCGTGCGATGCGCCGGACGTCGTCCAGGCTGTCTCGGATGTCGTCGGCGATGCGGCGCAGTTCTGCCGTCGGGTCGGCTGCTCCGTTGTCCGCGGCACGCTCGGCCTGCAGCGTGACGGCCGTCAGGCTCTGACCGATCTCGTCGTGGAGCTCCCGCGCGACGCGAAGCCGCTCTCGCTCCTGGGCGGCTAGTGCGGCTCGGGCGCTCTCCCGTCGCTCGAACTCGACCCGGTCGAGCATCCCGTTGAAGGCCGCAGCAAGCGCTCCGACGTCTGGGTGACGCAAAGCCACGTCATCGAGTCGGCGGCCGGGGCGGTCCGGATCGACGCTCTGCATCAGCTCGGTCAGCCGCCGCAGTGGGTAGAGGACCCGCCGGAGCAGGAACAGGTTGATGGCGAGCATGACGACCAAACCGCCGAGAAGCAGGAGGAGCTGCTCGAGGGTGACGATCGGCGCGCGGATCTCGATTGGCGTCACCGCCAGCACCAGCACTACGAGTGCCAGCACCGCCCCGTTCGCGAGGAAGAGGCGCCAGAAAAGAGGAAGGCCCTCGCCTTCGTAGGGTGGTAGGGCGCGCCTCCCCGCCGAGCTCGCCTCCGCTCGGCGGGCCGTCTTCGCAGCGATGGGTCGTTCGACGGACACCGTGAGACCCATTGTCCGCCTCACAGCGATCGGACGGCAAGGACGGCACGCTCCCGCGCAGGCCGCCTGTGCACGGCTATGCGGCCTTTCGGCCAGGCGGACCAGGCGGGCTTGCGGCTTCCCTTTCGGGCAGTGGCACGACAACCGTGGCCCGCTCGTGCGATGAGGCTCCCTCGACCCCGTGGCGCGCAGCCGGCTCCCCAGAATCGGAGAAGGACGCCATCATGGCCGCCCACAAAATGCCAACGGCGATGACCAGGCTCAGCATCGCCATCACGAAGGTCCAGGCGACCTGCATCAACGCGAGGAGCGTGACGCCGGCGACCACTATCGCCAGGCACACCACGGTGACCACCAGCAGGGCCGGGTAGCCGGCCGCCTCCGCGGCTCGGTTGAAGCGGATGAATGGGTTGGACCGCATGCCCACATCGTTCACCCACTCGGGCTCCACGCACATGGGACGAATCACCCAACTCGCGCGGAACTGGTGCCCATCACGGATCGTCGTGCTTCCGCCACAGCAGCGGGCGCTCTGAACCTCTGGGACCGCCGGCCGGTCGCCGCATCCCGGGCCCACCCGCTACGGACAGTCGTCCGCGCCTGCGGGGCCGGCGTCGGTAATCCGCTGCAGCAGGCGGCGCAGAGCGAGCATCCCTGTCGAGGTGATCGCGAAGACGAATCCCGACCGCTGCCCGTTCTCGAATCGGCGCCGGATCAGCCCGCGCATTGCGAGACGGTAGGCAACGCCCGTGATCGCACCGGCCCTCTGCGGGAGGACCTCCGTGAGTTCCGCAGCCGTCGCCTCGCGCTCCGCCAGCCACAGCAGCACGCGAATCTCGGTTGGAGAGAGCCCGCTGCGTTCAATGGTCGCGAGCAGCTCATCCAGCTTTCCTTCTGGACTCCTGTCGGCGGTCTGCACACGGGGGCGAGGCTGTACCGGTGTTCGGCGCATCGGGCCCGGTCCGCTGGCGCCGCTGAACGCGATCCTCCTGCTGGCCCTGCCGCCGTTCATGCGCCGGTTCGCAGCGACCTGGAGGTCATGGGAAACCCGGCTCTCGGCCGGGAGGACGACTCGTGATCGGAGCAGCCCTTGCGCTTGTCGCGCCTCCGTGGCAGGGCCAATGGTCCTGACCCCCGCGGGCTTGCCCCGGAGCGATCTCGAACGCTGGCGACCGGTCGGGCGATCTCCCCCGCGAAAGCGTCGAGCCAGTCACTGAAATCGCCCTGGGGAGGATGGACCGCATGGACCGTCCCACTTTCAGCACCGGGAAGGTCCATCGGCTGGCCGGGACACAACACCCAGACAGGGCGTGGGTCAACGGTTGAGCAGTTGGCCGCTATTGCCTGCTTGATGGGCGGCAGTAAATGGCCGTAAGGGGCGCCGATCACGAGCGCGTCGTACCGCCGGTGGCCTGCGACCCCTTCAACCGGAACGGCCTCGGCCGAGATACCTCGCGCCTCCAGCCCTGCCGCGATGACACCCGCCATGCCCGCGCCGCTCTGCTCGCCGGCGTGGACAACCAGAACCGTCATTGCGTTTCACCGGGCATATGCGGCCCACGTGTTGCCCGCGGCCGAGGCATCGCTGCTCTCGGAGCCGCGCAGTAGCGTCGGCTGAAGGCCGAGCAGTCGCATGTCGCGCAGCACCGCGGCGAGGTGGTCCTCCGCGAGGGGAGCTTCCCCGTTTGCGGCGTCGAGCTCGATCATCCAGCCAATGCCGGATTCGCGCGTAGGCCGCCGCTGGCTCAGCCGAAGCAGGCGAAGAACAGCCTGCGGAGCTCTCGCCCGCAGCCGCCCGACCTCCTGTTCCAGCCACTGCTCCAGCTCCTCGGTGGCAATGGGCGCACAGGGATGACATCGGATGGCAAGTTGGGACATGAGTCAATTGTCGAGTCCCCTGGGTCCGGGGGAAATGGGTGCAGATGCGTATCCACGCCGGCCGTTCTGCGCAGACCGCGCCGGCGCCGCCCTCCGGCGGGGCGCTCCAGTTGGGACCTTGTATAGATAGGTGCCGTGAAGCGCAGCGACGCGCTCAAGGCGCTCTCGCGCCAGCACCACCAGGGCCTCGTCGTGGCTATGCGGCTCAAGCGCTCGACCCCGGAGACGGCGCTCCAGGCCCGCGAGGCGTTCCTCGACTTCTGGACGAGCGAATGCCGCGGCCACTTCCGCGCGGAGGAGGAAGTATTGCTGCCGACCTTTGCAGAGCACGCGTCGCCTGACCACGAGGCCGTCGTCCGCGTGCTCGTGGAGCACGTGGACCTGAGGCGAAGGCGCTATGCGCTGGTTCGGGACGGCGATCCGCGCCCTGAGGAGCTGAGGGAGCTTGGCGAGCGCCTCGAGGGACACATCCGCCACGAGGAGCGGGTTCTCTTCCCGCTAATCGAGGAGGCGCTGCCGGAGGACGAGCTCGAGCGCCTCGTGGCGGCGCTCGAGGAGGCCGAGGCCCACGGGTGAGCCGGAGGCCACGAGGAGGGTGTCCAGAGACAGTTGCCGCTGGACACCCTGTCTCATGGCCGCCGACCTAGCTGCGGGCGGACAGGCCGATCCCGGGCGGATCGAACCTGGCCGCGAGACGGCCGAGGGTGAGCGCGGCGAGCATCAGGCCGAAGTCGCGCAGGGCGATGTCGTAGTAGCCGGAGTAGGTGAGCAGGTTGACGACGATCCCGCCCAGCCAGGCGGCAACCAGGTAGGCGCCGTAGCGCGGCTTGAGGAGCACTGCCAGGCCGGCGACGATCTCGATGACACCGACGGCGTACATCGCGCTCGTTGCGCTGCCCGGGACGATGTCGTTGATCCACGGGGCGAGGTACTTCTCCCAGTCGACGAGGACGTTGGCGAACTTGTCGATGCCGAACACGACCGGCAGGACAGCGAACCCGATCCGCAGGAGCATGTAGGCCTGGTATGCGGAATCGGAGCGGAAGCGCTCGAGCGTGGAGTGCAGCGCCCCACCGGATGCGGGCGTGGGAAGAGCTGTGGCTGACATGGTGTTCTCCTTGTGCAAAGCGTGGGGGGTTGTTTGTCCCATCACGCTGTTCGCGTCGCCGGCTCCGGAGTTCTTACCTGGGCTGCCGCGACGCCAGTGCTGCACCGGGAGCGAAGGAAGGTGACTGAGATGCGGCAGGCGGTCCGCTGGCTGCACGTGCTCGCGATGGCCTTCTTCGTCGGCGGCCAGCTCTTGCTGGCGATCGCGTCGTCCCTGTCGAGCGCTCCGCGCCCGATCGCGAGCGGCTCCGCGCCATCGCTCGTCGGTTCGGTTACGGAACGCTGCTGGCGATTGCGGTGCTGCTCCCTACGGGGAGCGCGATGGCATCGCGCTTTCACCTCTGGGGAGACGGCACTCTTCAGCTCAAGCTGACCCTCGTTGCCCTCGTCGGGATCCTGGTCGTCTGGCACATGCGTCGCCCCGCGCTGCACGCCCTGGAGGCCCTGATCTTCGCGGTCTCGCTAGTCATCGTTTGGCTCGGCCTGACGCTGGCGCGCGGATAGTCGCGACCCCGGTCAAGCGCGCTTTCGCCGCTCGCCTCTACCCGTCCTGCAGCTGCCGGGTGGATCAACCTCTGCGGCGCGGATCTCACCGGCTTCTAGCTCGGGCTAACCCCAAGTTCCTGCAACACCTGTGGGGCGGCTAGGGACGCCTTGAAGTCGGACGCCCCGGCAGCTGCCGGGGCGTCCGTGCGCTCGCTCAGGCTCGGGGTCACCACACCAACCGAAGTCGAGAGGAGCGCCGCATGACAGAGCATGACGCGCTGGTCGGATTCCGCCTGCGTCTGTTCACGCTGGCAGAGGAGCTCGGCAACGTCTCGGCGGCCTGCCGGGCGATGGGCGTCGACCGTTCGACCTATTACCGGCTGAAGAAGAAGGTCGATCGCTGGGGGCTCGAGGCGCTGCGGGTCAGGGAGCGCCGTCGCCCGCGGATGCCGAACGAGATCGGCCCCCACCTCGAGCAGCGGATCATCGCCTTCTGCCTCGGCCACCCCGGGCTCGGGCCGCGGCGGATCTCGGCCGAGCTCGGGCGCGAGAAGTGGGGCGGCCTGCGGATCTCAGAGCACGGCGTCTGGCGCGTCCTGCGCCGGGTCGGGCTCAACACCCGCTCCAAGCGCCTCGCCCTGATCGCCCGCCACCAGGACCGCTACGAGCGCAAGCCGGCGCTGCGGCCCCCGGAGCGCCACATCGACGCCCAGCAGCCGGGCGAGAAGGTCCAGTTCGACTGCTTCTTCGTCGGGCGCCTCTCGGGCACCAAGGGCACGGTCTGGCAGTACTCGGCGATCGACGTCGCCTCGGCCTACGCCTGGGCCGAACTCAGAACCTCGGAGCGCAACCCCAGAGCCCGCCACACGCGCGAGCTGCTGCACCGCGTCGCCACAGAGCTGAAGGCGGCCGGCTGGCGGCTGCGCGAGGTCGGCACCGACAATGGCTCCGAGTTCCGCTCACGCGAGTTCGGCAACGAGGTCGAACGCCTCGGCGCCCGCCAGCGCTTCATCAAGGCCGGCCGCCCGAACTCAAACGGTTGCGTCGAGCGCCTCCAGCTGACAATCCTCGAAGAGTGCTGGCGGCCGAGCTTCGCGCGCTCGCTGGTGCCGAAGTCGACCGCGCTCGCGCGCGATCTCGACGAGTACCTCAAGACCTACAACCACGACCGGGCCCACACCGGGCGCCTGACCAACGGCCGACTGCCCGCGGATATCGTCTTCGGCGCCCCGCAAGACCAGGCCCGTGAGATGAGCCCCAACCGTCGCTACATCTCGGGGTTAGGACGTTCTAGCCGGCCAAGGAGATGAACCCCCCGACGACGGTCCCGTACGCGACGTGGGCTACGAGGCTGGAGAGCGGCGTTCGGGGCCCGTAGTTGAGCATCATGAAGCCGGGCGGCTCGAGCAAGGCGACCGACGGCGCAGCGGTGAATGGAGTGCCCATACGCGGGTGGATGAGCGGAAGCAGGATGTTCACCAGAGCGGTGCCGGAGAAAAGACCGTGGACGAGCCCGAAGACCGCGCCGAGCCACCATCCACTCTGGCCGATCGCCAGGAAGATCGCGTAGTAGATGAGCGCGAACACCATGCCGGCGAGGAAATGAAGAAGGTAGCCGAGGGCCTTCGCCCGAGTCCGGTCGGTCGAGAAGGCCGTGCCGAGCAGGAAGGGAAGGTCCATGCGGGTCAACTTGAGCTCGTTTGCCGCCCGCAGCGCGGTCGTCAATAGGAGCGTGCCCGCGAACCCACCCGCGATCGCGCCCCAGGCGCTCATCCGTCGGCGCGGCGGTCGGAACGCCCCGCGGGTTCTGTGAGGCTGGCCAGCAGCGCTGCCCAGCGGGCGGTCTGGCAATCGAGCAGGTACCGCTCGCATACGCTGGGGCGCGAGACCACGGCCCAGCGCGGGTGCCCGGTGCCACTCATCGCTCCACCTCCTCGCCGATCGCCAGCGCGGCGCTGATCAGGGCCAGGTGGCTGAGGCCCTGCGGGACGTTTCCCAGGAAGGCCCCGGTGGTCGGCTCGATCTCCTCGGCGTAGATCCCCACGTCGTTGGCCAGCCCGACCACGTCGTCCATCAGGTTGACGGCCTCCTCGACTCGCCCCGTGCGGGCCAGCGCCTCCACGAGCCAGAACGAGCAGGCCAGGAAGGCGCCCTCCGAGCCGCCGAGCCCGTCCTCACCGCTGTAGCGACGCACGAAAGGTCCGTCCACCAGCTCGCGGGTCACCCCATCGAGCGTCCGCGCCCACCGGTCGGCCCTCGCGTCTCCGTAGCCAAAGAGGACACCCAACAGCAGGCTCGCGTCCAGCTCGTCGGAGCCCGCAAAGCGAACGTAGCTTCGCTTCTCCTCGGAGAAGCAGCGCCTCTCGACGAACTCGCGGATCGCCTCCCCCTCCACGCGCCAGCGCTCCGCATGGCGACCCGGGATAGAGCCGCGGTCGGCGAGCCCCCGTGCGCGGTCGAGCGCCACCCAGCACATCATCTTCGACTGGGTGAAGTGCCTCTCCTCGCTGCGCACCTCCCAGATCCCCGCGTCCGGTTGGCGCCAGATCTCGCAGACGAGGTCCGCCAGCTCGGCCAGCCGCCGCCCGATGTCCCTGTCGATCGGATGGCCGGTGGTCGCGTAGAGCCATGCGCTCTGGAGCAGCTCGCCGTAGGTGTCGAGCTGCCGCTGCGAGGCGGCCGCGTTGCCCGTGCGCACCGGGCGCGATCCGCGGTAGCCCTCCAGCGGCAGGGTCTGCTCAGGCGCGCGCGGGCCGCCGTTCAGTCGGTAGAGGACCCGCAGGCGCGGGTGGCTCAGCTGGGAAGCGTGCATGAGCCACCAGAAGTACGAGCGCGCCTCCGGTGCGCAGCTGAGCCCCAGAAGCGCGTTGATCGTGAAGGCGGAATCGCGAATCCAGCTGAAGCGATAGTCCCAGTTGCGCTCGCCGCCAATCTCCTCCGGCAGTGAGGTCGTCGCAGCGGCCGCCAGCCCGCCCGAGGGGGCATGGACCAACAGCTTGAGCGCGAGCGTGCTGCGGATCACCGCGTCGCGCCAGGGCCCCCTGTAGGTGAGGTCGTCGCTCCAGCGCCGCCAGGCCGTGGCGGTGCCCTCGAGCCGTGATTCCAACTCGTCCGGGGTGGGGACCACGAGCGGCTCGTGGTGCGTGGCGCACAGTGCCACCAGCGCTCTCGTTCCCTCGCGCGCCTCGAAGCGTCCGCGGATTACGCCGGCGGCGAGCTGGGGTGGACCTGCCTCGGAGGTGCAGACGGCGAGCGCGTCGGCGCCAGCGGTGGCGACCGGCGTTCCGGCGCGCCAGTCGACGCGGGTAGAGCCGCCGGCGTAGCCGAAGCGCGGCTCGACACTCCAGGACATCGGCACACTGCCCTCGAGGCCCTCCACGCGCCGCGACAGCTCGCGCAGCGGGCCGAGGCCGCCGCCGGGCAGCGTCATCGCATCGGTTACGCGGACCCGGCCGCCCTCGGTCGAGTAGACCGTCTCCAGGACGTTGGTACCCGGCAGATAACGGCGCTCGACCTCATGCGCCAGCTGGGGCGCGAGCGCGAAGCGTCCACCACGCTTCGCATCGAGCATCGCCGAGAGGACGCCTGCGGAATCGAGCTCGGGCAACGGAAGCCAGTCGATCGAGCCGTCACCGGCGACCAAGGCGACGGTACGTCCGTCACCGATCGCCGCGTAGGAGCTGATGGGCGCGTAGCCGTCCCCGCCGCGCGACGTATCGAGTCGGGCTCGGTGTGCCATCGGCCCGGCGGCTCAGCGAACGGCCGCGGTCTTGGTCCACGTGTCGTGCTGGCAGGACGCGAGGATGTGGTCCGATGCGATATGAGCCGCCGTTTCGCGCAGGTGATCGAGGCAAAGCCCGGCGGAGCAGCTGCGACACAGCGCAACCGCTGCGCGCTCGACGCCTTGTTCGGCACATACGTAGCAGTGCATGTCAGGAACTCCTTTCGGGCGGTCGCAGCTCGGCGACGCTGGTGTCGCGACCCGAGGTGGCGTCCTCCCCGTGAGGATGAATCACCATCGTGGGGCGGTTGGCATGTTGGACGACGCCGCGGGAGACGCTGCCGAGCAGCATGGAGCGCAGGCCGGTGAGCCCGCGCGAGCCCATGACTATCGCGGCCGCGCCCTGGCCATCGGCGAACTCGACGATCGTCTCCCAGAGGGGGCCGGCGGCCTTTATGGCGACGGCTTCGGCCTCAAGGCCGGCGTCGCGCGCGACGCGGGCACCCTCCTCGGCAGTCCGGCCGGCGGCTTCCGCCGCGGCGCGATCGAGCTCGACGTCGTTGACCAGAATCGCCGCGCCGTCCAATCCCGGGCCGAGGACGGGCGCGGGCTCCCAGACGGTGAGCACCAATGCCGGTCGTGGGGCAAGCAGGTCGCTCGCACGCTCGATCCCGTGGGTGGCATCCGGGGAGCCGTCGTAACAGAAGACCAACGGGGCGTCAGGCATCTCGTCTCGTCACATTCGTGTCGTTGAGATCGGCGAGAACCGGCCGCGCGTCGCGCGCGTCGGAGTCGAGCGCCGTCTCGATAGGGATTCCAGCCACGTTCTGGGGCATGACGTCGGTGGCCTCGCCGACCTGGCTGCTGAGGTAGGGACCGAGGTAGCGTCCGGCCAGCTTGTTCGGAGGCCACCAAAGCGCCTCCCCGGAGATGGTCGAGTCGTCCCCCAACGCTCCGCTGATGTCGGAACGGAGATAGCGCGGCGGCCCGCCGGTCAGCAGGACCCCGCGAAGCACAGGCCGCAAAGGCTGGGGGTCGATCTCGATGCCAGCTGAGGCCGAGATTGCCTCGGCGACGGCGTCGGCCTGCTGTGCCGCCAGACCGCCGTGCTTGACGGGAAACGTGGTCGCGTCACCGGCGGCGTACACGCGCTCGAGAGCGGGCACCCGGCCGTGGGCGTCGGTGTGGACGAATCCGTCGCGATCGCAGGGAAGGCCGCGTATGCGCGGGCCGGCTAGCCGTGGCTCGGTGACGACCCCGTCTACCTCGATGCCGCGGTTACCGGGAGAGATCTCGAGCCAACCGGGACGGACCGGCTCCCCGTAGCTCGCGCTGTGCAGCGTCACGCCACTTTCCTTCAGGAGCCGTCGGATCTCCGCGCTCGCGACATTGCCGAAGATCCCCAGGGGCTCTTCCTCGGGCGTGACCAGGCTCAGTTCGACCTGGGAGCTGGCGGGGGTGGCGGACTCCGCGGCGGTCATCAGGGCCAGGTCGTAGAGCGGCAGCGGCCAGCTCGGTCCGGGCGGCTTCACGAACGCAAGCCTGTTGACGGCGCCGTCCTTGACACCTTCCAACAGCTGGGCGACGCCAGGGTTGTCGCGGGCGCCCGTATAGGTCAGGACATGTGAGCCGCCCCGGTGGCTCGAGGGACGTGAGAGCCATTGCTCGGGATGGGCTCCGAGCGCTACCACCAGACTGTCGTAGGAGAGGCTCGTGCCGTCCCTGGTGATCGCTTCACGGTGGCCGTGGACGATGCGGTCGAGGTCAGCGCGTACCCAGCGAGCATCGAACTCGGCGAACAGCTCCTCCAGCCTGATGCCGTGGCCCCTCCTCGGCTTGAATGGCTGGTCCACCGACATCGCCCGGTTGAGGAACTTCAGCTCCGGCGCGACGATCGTGATCTCAACGCGATCGCCCGCGAGTGCGCGTAGCGCGAGCAGCGCTTCCAACCCGGCGACGCCCGCACCCGCGATGAGCACGCGCGGGCGGCCGGGCTTGTTGGAGGGGCGGGCGGTGGAGATTGGTCCCATCACCCTGTTCGCGTCACGGGGCCGTGGCTTCTTACGCCGGAGTCCCCTCCAGGCGCTCGGACACCGACGTCCCTGCTCAGGAGAGGAACTTCACGGTGCTGCCGTAGCCGGTGCCGAGCGCGTCCTGCAGCGTCATGTGCAGGAAGCCGAGTGCCTCTAGCTCGCGAGCGCGGGGCAGTGGTCCTGCGTCGACCGGGTTAAGCCCGCCGTCGCGGGCGAGCTCGGCGACCGCTCTCTTGGCCTCTTCGTCGTCACCGGCGATCAGCACGTCGAGCTGCTGCCCGCCCACCTCGCCGGCAGTCAGCGTCCCGGCGAAGGTGGTGTTGAAGGCCTTCACGAACCGAGCGTCATCGGCGAGCTTGGCGAGCTCCTGGGTGGCGGAGCTGTCGGCCGGCACGGCCAGCCCGTCGAAGCTGTCGTTGATCGGGTTCGTGATATCGACGACGACCTTGCCCGACAGCTCGTCGGCGTACTGCTCGACGGCCGCGCGAGCGTCGGGGTAGTAGACGGCCAGCACAACGAGATCGCCGCCGAGCTCGTCGTCCGCGACGCCGGTCGCGATCGTGCCTCCGGCTCCCGACTCGCGCAGCGCCGCAGCGGCCTCCTCGGCGCTGTCCGAGTCCTTCCCGACGACGGTCACGGTGTGGCCCCCGGCGAGGGCGCGGGTCCCGATGCCTCGGGCCATGTTGCCGGTGCCGATGATCGTGACGTCCATCCCTCGCTCCCGTTCCGCTCGAAGACCCCGCACTCGACCGTGTTCCCCACGCCGTCGGCCTCTAAGCCTGCGGTCACGAGGCACCGATCAGCGAGCCCAGCTTCGACTCGATGCAGTCGATCAGCTGGTCGTAGGAGTCGCAGAAGGCCTTGACACCGTCGCGCTCCAGGTCGCTCGTGATCTGCTCCAGATCGACGCCCTCGGCGGCGGCGGCCGAGAGGACGGCCCTCGCCTCGGTGGGGTCGGCCTCGAGGGCGTGCTCGACGTTGCCGTGCTCGGCGAACGCGCGCAGGGTCTGCTCGGGCATGGTGTTGATGACGCCGGGAGCGATCAGCTTCTCCACGTAGAGGACATCGGGGTAGCTCGGGTCCTTGGTCCCGGTACTCGCCCAGAGCGGACGCTGCGGCTTGGCGCCGCGTTCCTCGAGCGCCTCCCAGCGCTCGCCGGCGAAGCGCGCCAGGTACCGCCCGTAGGCCACGTGGGCATTGGCGATCGCCACCTGGCCGCGCAGCGGCGAGTCGGCTGCGAGCGCGGCATCGGCCTTGGCGTCGACGCGGGAGACGAAGAACGAGGCCACCGACGTGATCCCGTCGATCGGCTCGCCGTCGGCGACCCGGCGCTCGAGGCCGCGCAGGTAGGCCTCGATCACCTCTTCGTAGCGCTGCACCGAGAACAGCAGCGTCACATTGACATTGACGCCGCGGGCGGTTAGCTCCTCGATGGCGCCGACGCCCGCCGCCGTCGCCGGAACCTTGATCAGGGCGTTGGGCAGATCGAGCCGCTGCCAGAGGTCGAGCGCCTGGGCGATCGTCCCCTCGGTGTCGTCGGCGAGGTCGGGGGTGCACTCGAAGGAGATGAAGCCGTCGCCGCCGCCGGTGCGCTCGTGGACCGGGCGCAAGATTCCGGCGGCACTGCGGACGTCGTCCAGTGCGATGGCGAAGAAGAGCTCGCGGCTCTCCGGCCGTCCATTCGAGGCCGGGGAGCGCAGCTGGTCGTCGTAGCGGTCGGAACCCGTGATCGCCTTGGCGAAGATCGTCGGGTTCGAGGTGGCTCCCGTCACTGCGTAGTCACGGACCAGCTCGCCGAACTCCCCGCTGTCCAGCAGCTCGCGCGAGAGCGTGTCCAGCCAGATCGAGACGCCGGCGTCGTGCAGCCGCTCGAGGCGGGGGTTGGGTTTAGCGTGCATTGGTCGGTTCCTCCTCCGAGACGAGCGAGTCGAGCTCGGTGTCGGTGTCGGTCAGGACGGCCGCGTCGACAGCGCGGCGTGAGCGGATCAGGGCCTGGAGGTGCTCGTTCACGTCCCAGACGTTCACGTTCATCGCCGCTACGACATGCTGTTCCCGCAACCAGAACGCGATGAACTCGCGGTCGGCGGGATCGCCGCGGAATACGACCTGGTCCCACTCGGTCGCGTAGCCCGAGTACTCCATGCCGACGTCGTACTGGTCGGAGAAGAAGTAGGGAAGCCGGTCGTACGTGTCGGAAAAGCCGAGCATGGCCCGCGCCGCGGCGGGGCCCTGGTTGAGCGCGTTGGCCCAGTGCTCCACGCGCAAGCGGCCGAGATCGGGATGCTGGTGGTTCGCGACGTCGCCGGCGGCGAAGATCCCCGGCGCGCTCGTCTCCAGGCGCTCGTTCACGAGGACCCCATTGTCGACGTCGAGTCCCGCCTGGGCGGCCAGCCCCGTCCGCGGCTGGACGCCGACGCCCACCACCACCGCGCTGCACTCGATCTCGCGGCCGTCCTCGGTGCGCACGCGCTCGACGCGTTCGCCGCCCTCGAACGAGGCGACGCCCGTCTCCAGCAGCAGCTCGACGCCGTGATCGAGGTGGATGTCGCGGTAGACCGCGCCCACCTCCGGGCCCAGCACTCGCTCCAGCGGGACGGAGAACGGCTCGACGACCGTGACCTCGACGCCGAGCTGGCGAGCCGAGGCCGCGACCTCGGCTCCGATCCAGCCGGCGCCGACCACGACGAGCTTTCCTCCGGCGCTGAGGCGCTCGCGCAGCGCGTCGCTGTCGGCGAGCGTCCTGAGGTAGTGGATGCCATCCAGGTCTGCACCCGGGATGCCCAGCCGTCGCGGCTCCGCACCCGTGGCGAGAAGGAGGCGGTCGAAGCCGAGCTGCTCGCCGCTGTCCAGCACGACCTCGCGCTGGGTCGGGTCGAGACCCGTGACGGTCTGCCCTGTGCGCAGCTCGATCTCGCGCTCGGCGTAGAAGCCGGCCTCATGGACGAAGGCCTTCTCCCGCTCGGACTCGCCCTGAAGGTAGTCCTTCGAGAGGGGCGGGCGCTCGTAGGGGCGCTCCGGCTCGGCGCCGATCAGGATGAGCCTGCCGTCGAAGCCCTCCTCGCGCAGCGTCCCGGCTGCCTTGGCGCCGGCGAGACTGGCGCCGACGATGACGAATGTCTGCGATTGCGCGCTCATCAGTCGCTCCTCGTTGTCAGGGCCAGGAACTCCTGGCGGGTCCGCGGGTCGTCGCGAAGCTGCCCGTGCAGTGCGGATGTGGCTGTCTTGGCTCCGAACTTCTGCACGCCGCGCAGGGACATGCACAGGTGCTCGGCCTCCAGCACGACCCCCACGCCCTTGGGGGCGAGCTGCTCTTCGAGCCAGTCGGCGATCTGCACCGTGAGCCGCTCCTGCACCTGGAGGTCGCGGGCGAATCGCTCGACGACGCGGGCGAACTTCGACAGCCCGAGAATCCTCTCCCCGGGCAGATAGCCAATGTGCGCAACCCCGTGGAACGGCAGCAGGTGGTGCATGCACAGCGAGTGGAAGGGGATCGAACGAACCAGGATGAGTTCGTCGTAGCCCTCGTCGTTGGGAAAGGTCGTCGGGCGGAACGGTTGCGAGGTGAGCAGCTCCGCGTAGGCGTCGGCCATCCGCCGGGGCGTCTCGCGCAGACCCTCGTCGGAGAGGTCCGCCCCCAGCGCGACGAGCAGTTCCGACGCCGCTCGCTCCGCGGCCTCCACCTCGATATGTCGCCCGGGCTCGTCGGCCGACGGGGCAGGAACGAGAGTCATGCGGCGGGTCTCAGCAGTGGCAGTCATGACCCCCTTAGCGTCGCCTGGACGCCCGGTCTTACCTCCAGCCCCGACGTGGGTGCGTTAGCGGGCGCGGGGTCGAGCCAGGTCCCAGCGATTCACGCGAAGCCTCCGGCTCAGCGGTGGCGAAGGAACTCGGCAAGCACTACGGCGTTGTTGTGCTCGCGGTCGCGGGCGGCGTAGACGATCGTCAGCGGTCCGTCGCGCGCGCGGCGACGAAGCTCGTCGACCTGCTCGCGGTGGTCGTTCAGCTCGTCGCGATAGCGAGAACGAAACTCCTCGAACCGCTCGGGAACGTGGTCGAACCACCTGCGCAGCTCGTCGCTGGGCGCCAATTCGCGCGCCCACTCGTCCAGCTCGGCGCGCTCGCGCGAGACGCCACGCGGCCAGACGTGGTCGATCAAGACCCGATGGCCGTCGCCCGGCTCGGCCGGATCGTATACGCGCTTGCTTCGCACATCGATGGCCACGGCCGCTCACGTCCCGGGATACGCCCAAGCGACGCCCGGACCGGGCGTCAGGCAGTGGCCGCTGCGTCGGCGCAACCACTTCCGCGCGCGGCCACCGTTCGTGGGAGCGACCACATGGCTGAGCGGAAGCCGGCTCGCGCGGCGCACTCGGTGGCTCAGGTCGAACGGGTGCGGCACTCGCAGCGCCGACGGCGGCGAGCAGACCAGTAGCTCGTCGGCGCCCCAATCCAGGAGGGCGTCGCCGATCGCGGTGACCGGATCGGGGTCGCCGACCTCAGTCCAGGCGAATCGACGGCCCGCGGCGGCTGCCAACGAGTCGATCGCTGCCACCTGGCGCCGCGCGCACGGGACGCCCGCGAGCGGATCGCCGACCCAGTCGATGCCGTGCAGCCATGCCGGGACCACGAGAGCGAACGACGACGGCTGCTCCGCGTCGCGTCGCTCGCAGGCATCGATCACGGCCTGGGGATCGACACTCCAGTCGACGACGACCAGCACACGGCCGAGGGTTTCGCTTACAGGGGCGGGCTGCGAAGTGGTCAGGTCCATTGGTGTCTCCGTCGGGGTCACACCACGTGGGCGACCAGCAGGCTTCGCTTCTTACCCGAAGTAAGTCGAGGGCGTCTTGCGGCGCGAGATAGCAACGGCGGTCGCCGGGCCGAGCGGCCCGCTGAATCCGCGTCCCGCCGGCCTGTCGTCCTACCGAGAGTCGGGCGTATGACTTGGACGCCTGGCGACGCATACCGAGCATGACAGCATCTCCCCGGGCGTTCGTTCTCTCAGGTGGCGCCAGCCTCGGCGCGGTCCAGGTCGGGATGCTGCGCGCGCTCTACGAGCGAGAGATCCGGCCCGACCTGATCGTCGCGACGTCGGCCGGCGCCATCAACGGCGCCTACGTCGCCGCCCGTCCCCAGACCGTGGCGACCGCCGCAGAGCTCGAGGCGATCTGGACTTCCGTGCGCCGAGGCGACGTGTTCCCTCTCAACCCGCTCAGCGGCCTGCTCGGCTTCTTCGGCTCGCGCGACCACCTTGTCCCGGACTCGGGCCTCGAGCGGTTGGTCTCGGAGCACTTGGAGCACGATCGCCTCGAGCGGCTTCCCGTGCCGCTGCACGTCGTGGCGGTCGACGTGATCACCGGCGACGAGCTGCTCCTCTCGGAGGGCCCGTTCCTGGACGCGGTGATGGCAAGCGCCGCCATCCCCGGGGTCCTGCCGCCCGTCGAGTGGGGCGACCGGGAGCTGATGGACGGCGGAGTCGCGAACAACACCCCGATCTCCCACGCCATCGATCTCGGCGCCCGTGAGATCTACGTGCTTCCCACCGGCCACGCCTGTGCGCTCCAGGACCCGCCTGGAAGCGCGCTCGGCATGGCCTTGCACGCGCTCAGCCTGCTGACGCAGAGCCGCGTGGTCGCAGACATCGAGCTCCACAAGGCCCAGGCCAAGCTCGTCGTCCTACCTCCCCCCTGTCCGCTCGGGATCGCGCCGATCGACTTCGGCCATGCGCGCGAGCTGGCCGAGCGCGCCGCGCGGGACGCCCGCGAGTTCCTCGACGGAGGCGGCGCGGAGCGGCCGCCGATACGCATGCGCGCGCACAGGCATGCCAGTTCCGACGTAAGAACCAGGGCCCGGAGGTCGCATACAGGGCATGCCACCGCTTAGGCGACAACCCGCATTCCACCTCGACGTCGAGCCGCCCGTGGGCTGGCGAGCGCGGCGCCTTCGCAGCGCCGGGTTCAGTAAGGCCGAGGCGGCGCGCTTGGCCCAGGACCCTGCCTATGACCTCCATGCCCTGCTCGAGCTGGTCGATCGCGGCTGCCCAGCCGAGCTCGCGGCGCGCATCGTGGCTCCTCTCGACGACGGACACGGCAACCCGTGACACCCCCGCCGACAACGGCCCCCGCGGCGATCAGCTCGAATAGCGTCTCTCGCGCGACTGTGTCCGTTCCGCGCGTTTCCGAGCAAATCTCCGAGGATTGGGTCGAGCGCCTCAGCTCAGAGGGCCCTGAGCGCGATGTCGCGATCGCGAGCCTGCACGAGCTGCTCCTCAAAGGCGCCCGCTTCGAGGTCAACCGCCGCAGCGCCGGCTTCCCACAGCTGCGCGGAGGCGACTTCGACGACCTCGCCCACCAGGCCGCCGACGACGCGCTTGTGGCGGTGCTCGCCAAGCTCGACGACTTCCGCGGCGAGAGCCGCTTCACCACCTGGGCCTACAAGTTCGCGCTGCTCGAGGCGGCGGTCAAGGTCCGGCGTCGGGCCTGGCAGGGCCGGGAGGTGCCGCTCGAACCCGAGAGCTGGGGGGTGATCGCCGACCGCGCAGCCACGCCGCAACAGGATGCCGAATCCGGCGAGCTCCTGGGAGCGGTCGGCGCGGCGATCGAGAACGAGCTCTCCCCGCACCAGCGCGAGGTGCTGGTCGCGGTCGCGTTGAACGACGTCCCGATCGACGTGCTGGCGGAACGGCTCAACACCACGCGCGGGGCGCTCTACAAGACCATTCACGACGCCCGTCGTAAGCTCCGGGCCACGCTCGCGGATCGAGGGCTCGGGCTGGACGGGGATTCGGAGGGAGCAGGATGACTCAGGGGAATCGAGGCGATCGCCAGGCCCTCGTGGCCCGGCTGCTCGGTCCGACGGGGCCGGAGCTGACCTGCGAGCAATGCTTCGAGCAGCTCGACCGATATGTCGAGCTGGAGCTCGCCGGCGCCTGCGCCGACGAGAAGGTCCCGGGGATGCGGGCGCACCTACAGGGCTGCCCCGCGTGCGGCGAGGATCACGAGAGCCTGTTGGCGTTCGTCGCCGGACAGCGCGGCGCCGCCGATTGACCTAAGTAGCGACGCTGCCGAGCCACAAGCCGCATGCCGCCCGCCGCAGCTACGGGCTGAGGTCGCGTGCGGCGAGTGTGGCTCGAAGCTTGCGCCGGGCGTCGTGGACGGTCTTGTAGATCGCGCCGCGCGTCATGTCGAGCCGGTCGGCGAGGAGGTCGATCGGGACGTCGTTGAGAGCTACCGCGACGAGGACCTCGCGCTGATGCGCGCTGAGGTCGCTCTCGATCCCTTCGCGGATAGCCGCGAAGAGCTCCGTCGTCTCGGCCTGCTGTTGAGGCATCGAGTCACCGCCGGATATCAGATCCCAGCTCTCGGGCTCGAGTGGCAGCTCGCGTCCCTGCCAGGCACGTCGGCGCATCGTGCCCGCCGCCTCGAACAGCGCAAACTTGTAGGCCCAGGTCGTGAAGCGGCTCTCGCCCCGGAACTCAGCGAGCTTGCCCAGCACCGCCACAAGCGCGTCGTTGGCGCTCTGTTGCGCGAGGTCGTCGTGATCGTTCCCGCGCAGGTGCCGAAATGCGACGCGCCGACGGTTGACCTCGAAACGCGCCCCCTTCAACAGCAGGGCATGCAGAGCTTCGATCGCCGCCTCGCGCTCGGGACTATCGGGACTGAGCCGCTCAATCCAGCTCCGCGACTCCGCATCAAGACCGTGGGGGTACGCGCTGGCGCTCTCAGCGCCCGGCGACGGGGCGGGGCCGGGCTCGCGCGGCAACCTGGTCGCGGTACGCGGAGCGACGCGGACGGCCCCTGGTGAGGTTCGGCCCGAATGGTCGCTCATCGCCAGTCACCTCGAGGCGAGGGCGGCCCTATCCGCCGCCGACCCGGCCAGACCGGCCTGGTTGCGTTCCGGACCGCGCGCTCGCGGCTCAACTGCGCGCCGATCAGGGGCTCGGCGACGGAACGCGCCTCGCGGCATTCGCGAGCGCAGCGAGCGATGGTAGCTGCGAGCTCGTGGAGCGTCGCGGCCAGAGATGAGTCCACGGTCCCGGAGCTCGGCCGACGGGCAACACCGGGCGCGGCGTCGTCCGCCAGCTCGTACCAACCCGCACCGATCGCCCGAAGGGCCGCATCGAGCGATTCCAGCGTCGCGGCCGCGGCGGCCGAGGCCCCGGGCCGGGCAGCCAGCCGCTGGAAGTCCTCGGCCGCCTGGCGCAGACGTAGAGCGTGGAGGCGAAGGTCATGGTCGGAGCTCATGGACCGATCGTGGCCTTACCTGGGCGTACCGACCATGTGGCCAAACGCCCATAAAGCGGCCATCCAATACCCATCGGAGTCCGGGCGCAGTCCGCTAATGACTGCGGGTAGCAGCGCCGAAGTGTCCCTAAATGAATCACCCGCTCCCAGAGCCGCCTGATTCCTTGCCGGCGGCGCGGCGGGCGTTCTACGATGAACTCCGGCGGGTGCTGGCTGTCGTCGAGGCCCCCCAACTGAGCACCGAAAAGGCTTCCATTCGCTTCGACAAGAAGGGTCTGGACGTTGACCTGATCCATGCCAGCCGCGACGACTGGGGGATCTGGGCCACGGTCGGTGACCGAGACGCGATCGTGAGCACCAGCTACGCGCACGAGCATTTCTTTGCTGATGAGCAGAGCGCGTCGGAAGACCGGCCATGGACGACGAAGATCGTGGACTTCATCGCTGAAGTCCTGCGCGGAGAGGTCGAGGTCCGTACAACGTTCCGAGGCGGCTCACCGATCTTCGTCGATCACTTCAACCTGGACGAGAGCGGCGAGCGGAACCTCCTCGGACACACCGGCTTTCTCGTGCCCGCGCGGTTGATGGTTTGGCGCCCGAAGCGGACCGAAACCGAACGCCTCTCATTTCAGTAGCCATCGGGCCGCTCCTGCTCCGCGCTAAAAGCGACGTCGATGCCAGCAAGGGACAGGCCGAAACCCATGCTTCCAACGCGCTCGCCGTGCACGCTTCTTCGCCCCTAGGGAGTCTCCCGGCCGGGTGGCCCGACCGGTGGCTCGCCCAGAGCCTTGTACTACGACTAAGAATCGTGGTGTCGCCAGTTCGATTCTGGTCCTCGCCATCTTTTCCCTGCAAATCCGACTATTTCAGCGACGGCCGGGCTGAATCCACGACTATTTCCCTAGTCGTGGCTTCAGGGGTGACGCCACGACTGCTGACCCACCAGGGGACACACGCGGTGGAAGCGAGCGCCCTGACTTCTACTTGACGTGTGTCCCCAGCCGGAGAAGGTGGTGCCCTCCAAACCGTTACGCGGGCCAAAGTTGCGCGGGGCGCAGCTTGGTGCGGAGGCGCCAGTTGTCTGCGCCTGGGCCGCGTACCTAGTGCGTGTCGGCGAAGCGCTGCATCCGCGGCTCGTCGAGCATCGTGGCGTACATGCCTGCGGCCTCGGCGCATCGCGCTGCAAGCGCCATGGGTACCACGAGGGGGAGCATCCCGACCCTGCGGCTTGGTGTCAGCCCCAGCGTCTTCGCGAACCGCCACCACTGGGGGATATCGCGGGCGACTCGCCAGACCATGGTTAGCAAGGGCTCGAGCGGCCCGGTGCGCACGACCCAGCGATGCGGATAACGGGGATCGAGGCGTCGCTGCCGTCGTACCTCGTAGCCCATGCGCGGATGGAGGATGCGAAGCCACCACCGCATCGAATAGACGTGGGCCGTCCGCTGATCGGGCTGAAGCGCCAGCCGCGTTCCGCCTTTCTTGAGCGAGCAGTACACGAACCAGGCGCCGCAACTCCGGCCGAGATCGGATCGAAAGCCGTGATTTCTGAAAACTTCCGCCCGAAACGCCACGTTGTGGGCCACGAGGCCATTCGGGGAGCCGTTGCCGACAACGTAGCCCCATGAGATACAGGCCGCGGCCAAAAGCTCAACGGGATTGACCACGGCGCCGCCGGCGGGACGGAAGAGACTGGGTCCCGCCACGGCGTCGGCCCCACGCTCGATGCCTCGTGCGACCGCTCCCAGCCAGCCCGGAGCTGGCGGAGCGTCGGAGTCTAGAAAGGCGATGATCGCGCCGCGGGCTACGGCCGCGCCGCGGCTCTTGAGCTCGTAGTACTGCGCCCCATCCGCAGCCACGAACTCGACGCGGTGGAAGGGCATCCCTTCGCCGTAGCGCTTCTTCCACTCACCGACCTGGGCGACAGAGCCAACCAGCACGACTTCGACGTCGGCCAGGTCGAACGCTTGCCGCTTGAGCTCCGACATGGTGTCATCGAGCTCGCCCGGTCCGGCCAGCTCGTTGTATCCCTCGATGACCACTGAGATCCGCGGTGTATCCATGCGCTCAGTGAAACTCCCATCCGTGTCGGTGGTTATCCCGGCATACCGGGCGAGATCGCAGCTGCGGGAGTGCCTGAGTGCGCTGCGGCGCCAGACGCTCCGGGATCGCGAAGTCATCGTTGTCGACTCCTCTGAGCAACCCGAATCGAGCCGGGCGCTCGAGGCGGCCTTCCCCGAGGTGGTGTTCGACCACGTGGGAGCACGGCTCGGGCCGCAGGCGGCGCGGACGCGAGGAGCCCGGCATGCTCAAGGGCGGATCATCGCTTTCACGGACAGCGACTGCCGTCCGCGCTCGGACTGGCTCGCGCAGCTCACGGCGGCTCGGGATCCCGATGACGCCTGGCTGATCGGGGGACGCATCGTCCCGGCCGAGCAGGGCTGGCTCCAGCGGGGAATGCACGTCTGCAAGTTTCCCACGTCTATCGGTGACCGCGCGCGCGGACGGCTGCGCGCGCTCCCGACCGCGAATGCGGCCCTCTCGCGGACCGCTTGGAATTGCGTCGGACCGTTTCGGGTCAGTGGCTGGGCGGGGGACACGGAGCTGGTATGGCGCGCGGAAGCTACGGGGGTGCCGCTGCACTACCTCCCGGATGCCGTCGTCGAGCATAGGCAGCAGACAGCCTTCGGAGGTTTCCTGCTGGAGCGCGTCGAGCGCGGCCGTGCCTTCGCGTCGATGAGGAGCGCCGCAGAGGAGTGGTCGAGAGCTCGGACCCTGGCTTGGGTCGTGGCGATGCCGCTCGTTCCGATGCTGATGTCGCTGCGGCTGGTGAGGCACGCCGCACGCACGGGCTGGCTCGGCGAGGCCGTCAAGACCTTTCCGGTCCACCTCACCGGGTTCACGGCCTGGACGGTGGGAGAGGCGACCTCTCACGTCAAGCGCCTCTTGAGTCCCTCCTCGAGCGCGGTCGCGAGATAGGACACGACCATCACGACCTGAGTGAGAAGGACGAGCGCGGCCACGCTCCGCGGTCGTTGAGGAGATGCGAGCGCAGCCCGCACGAGTCCCGCGTAGAAGGCGGGGCTCCGGACGCTCGGGCCCGTTACGTTCCCGCGAAGGTCGCCGTTCCGGCGAAGCACCCACGCTCCTCGGCCGTAGCGCCGATGCTGCGCAACGAACTCCTTCAGGCTCCGGGGCCCATAGTGCAGAACCCTCGCCCGGGGCTCATAGCGGAGCCTCCTGCCGAGCGCACGCCATGTCGCGCTCAAGGCTCGATCCTCGCCTCCCGTCGAGGCAAAGCGTTCGTCGAAAGGCGCGCTGAGGAACGCCTCGCGGCGGAAGGCGAGCGCTCGGCCGCTCAGGAATCTGGCGTCGCCCTGGTCGGGGTTCCACCGACGTGCGAGCTCGTCCTCGATCACTTGGCTCGCCTGCCCGGGAGGCGAGCCTGGAGCGGCATTGATCGTCCGGGCGCCCACCGCGTCCGCAGACTCGAGCGCGGTGACCAACTCCGCGAGAAAGCCTGGGAGCGGCTTGCAGTCGTCGTCGAGGAAGACCAGAACGCTTGCCTCCGCCGCACGCGCGCCGACGTTGCGAGCCTGGGATGCGTTGTTGCCGCCCACGTCGATCAGCCTCGCGCCAGGAGGCAGATCATCGCGTGCGATCTCCCCAGGATCCCCGTCGTTCACGACGATCACCTCATAGTTCCAATCGACGCGTTGGTCCATCAGCGCGCGGACGCAGCGACCGAGCGCCTGGGGGCGCTTGTAAGTCGGCACGACGACAGCGACCTGGGGCGCGTGGGTCATGAGCCCGGCGATCTCGCCGCCGCTCGCTTCGCCTGGGCCCGGGTCTCCGCGAGGATCCGCTCGAGCCGGGGCTCCATGTCGCGGTCCACGTGGGTCATCGCGTCCGCGACCGCCGGATGCACGCGCGCGACTGAGCGTGCAGCTCGTGGGCTACCGCGCGGTACGTGGGGTGGCCTTCGCGACCCGAGCGAAGCTCGATGAGCTGCATCGCCTCGCGTGCGTTCATGTCGAGGATGTAGCGGATGCGGAAGCCGAGGCACAACGCGGGCGGGCCGCTGCGAGCTTGCCGCTCTCGCCGCGGACGTAGACAGCCACCCCCCTGCCTGGGGGGGCAGCTCCGTCTTGCCCCACTGCACGGGTGGGAAGGACCACCGAGATCTCCGGCGCCGTCACAGCGCACCCACCGCGAGGGCCACCAGGAGCACCAGCACCGAGCCCCCGAGAGACGCCGCGAGCAAGCGGCCCCCGAGTGCCGACGGGAACGCGAAGGCCGACGTGGCCACGCCGACCCAGGTGCCGACGAGCAGCGCCAGGCTCCCGCCGGCGGCCCCGTGATCGGGGACGGCGAGGCCCGCCGTCACGACGAGAGCGACCAGCCCCGCTCCCGTGCTCCAGGCTCTCAGCCCGGGAAGCAGCCGCAGGGCGGCCGCCTGAGTGGCGATCGCCGTGGCCGGCGCGAGCGGCAGCGTGGCGAGCGCCAGGGCCGCCGCCGCCTCGGCGCCCGCGAAGTCCTCGCCGAACACCGCCGGCAGCGTCCACTGCAGCGTGGACACCCCGGCTATAGCGAGGGCGAGCGCGCCTGCGAGCGACAGGGTTCCCAGGCGACGAAGAGACCACTCGACTTGTGACGGGCCGGTCTCGTCGCGGGTCGCCTCGACCAGGCCCGGCAGCTGGACGGTGAAGAGCTGCCAGACGGCGTAGGTCCCGGCCAGGGCGATGCCTATCGCAAGCGCCGAGAAACCGGTCTGGACGCTCGAGCCGGCGAGCAGCGCGACCGAGACGATCGCTCCTCTGTTTGTGAGCTGGTTGAAGGCCTGCCCGAGCGAGTGCAGGACCCCGAAGCGCGTGATGCCCGGCGGGAGCGCAAAGCCGCCCTCGGCCTGCGCGAGCGGCCGCCGGATCAGCGCGTAGCCCCAGACGAGGGGCACGCCCGAGCCGACCACCAGCCCCGCGACCGCCCCGTCGACGCCGGCCAGGGCGTACCCGCCGAGCGCGGCGATCACCAGTGTGGTGTTCTGGGCCGCCCACCTGAAGCTCCACGCGGTGGTGCGTCCCAGCGCGAGGGCGGTCTGGAACGCCAGCGAGGCAGCGACGTCGAGCACCAGGGCGGCGGCTACGAGAAAGGCGAGCTCGGCCGGGACCGCGGAAGGCGCGGCGACAACAAGCACGGCCGCCGCGACGAGCACTGGTCCCAGCGCGAGCGCTCGCCAGCGCGCAAGCCGCAGGAGCAGCGAGCGGGCGACGGCGCCTCGCTCGGAGAGGCCTACGGCCGGCACGAAGCGGCTCATCAGGGTCGGCCCCCCGAGCGACATCGAAAGAGAGCCCACCGTCACGATCGCGAGGGCCAGGGCGAAGACGCCGTAGTCGGACGGCCCCAGAACGCGCGGGACGGCGGCCACGAGCAGCATCTGGGCCGCCAGCTCGAGGGCCTTTCCGGCAAGGGCGCCCGTCATCGGCGAGCCCAGGGCTGGCGATCCCCGCAGGACGGGAGCGGATGCGAGCGACCTACCCATGTCGCTGGAGGAACAAGCGCCTGGGAGAGGTCCTTCTGCCGCCCCTACCATCCCCGCGTGGCAATCAACAGAAAACACCTGCAAACACAACGCGGCCTGCACCTCTCATTGGTGGCCCCTCTCCTCGATTTCTTCGTTCGAGCCCAGAATTCTCGCGACACTAGGGTCGCTGCGTGGAACTCGGGCTGTGAGCTTCCGCCAAGCGCACGAGCCGCGCATCGTCCGATTTGGCTGAACTGCACGCATCGGCTGAAAGGCTCGATCAAACCGGCCGAGGACGAGCATCGCCCAGGACGTTGAGCCCAAGACCGTATAGCGGCGCCGAGTTCACAAAGCGCTCGTCTTTCAGCGCCGGGCTCCGCGGTGTCGCCGCGTTTTCGGGAATCGGCCGAAGCTACCGTGGTGGTCGCTCGGTGTCTTGGCCCTCTGCGTCTGCGTCGTCCACGGCATCTTCGTCTACGGCGAGCCCGCTACGTCTATCGCGAGATAGACCCGGGTTTCCAGGGCACGAGGTGCCAGGACTCACGCCACTGAACCCGGGGTGGGGGTGACGGTTGCTGACCGATACACAGGCCCCCTTGCCGTACACCTCGCGAACTCCAACCGGGACAGCCGCGGCGACGCCCGGGAAAGTCTCGTGCCCCGGAATGGTCGGATTTGCAGGTACATCTTGACCGCTTGTCTGCGCGTCTAGTCCCGCTTCGCGGCTCCTGACACGACTGAAAATCGTGGTGTCGCCAGTTCGATTCTGGCCCTCGCCACTGTTTTACCTGCAAATCGGCTATTTTCCGACGGCCTTGGCTTGACCCCAGCACTGTCTCGTTAGTGCTGGGTTCACCAGTGAAGCCAGCACTCGGACGCACACCAGACGAACACGCGACGGACGCCGAGGGCGCCGTTACGCGCCGTTGATCCGCATCGACGCGGCGACCTCCCCAAACGGGTCGATTAGCCAGCGCATCTCCTCCTTACGGATGACGGAGACGTCGCCGGCGATCAGGGGAAGTCGGTACTCGATCTCGGCGTCGATGCCGCCGAGATCGTCCGTCCCGACCAGCTCCTCCTCGAGCACCTGCCAGTACGCCGCGTTGTTCACATGGCCGGCGAGGTCGAGGTCAGCACCTCGGAAGCGCCAGGTCCCCCTGTCTCGGTTGCCGGCTGGTGGCGGATGCCGCAGCTTGACGGTTGGCCGCCTGCCCTCGGCCGACGGACCGAAGACATCATGGAACCGCGCGCTCAGTCGCCGCGGGGCGCCACCGTCGCCTCTCAGGTTGACCCACAGCGCCAGTGCCTCGACCTCGGCTCCCGAGTCGCCGCGCAACGTGGTCCGCCTCTCGGCGCAGGTCTTGGCCGCCGCGCTGCAGAAGGTCTCCAGGCGCAGCGTTTCGCCGAATTGGGGAAAGGCCTTCACGACGATCCGCGTCCTGCGCACGACCCAGCCCCCGTCGCCGTCGAGGCGCGCGTCGACGACGTCCGCGTAGGCGACGTCCTGCAGCCACCGCGCGATCGCGTCGAGACGTACCCGTCCGGTTGGCGCCACATCCGCCAAGTGCACGGCCGCAGCGGTGCGGTACAGGCGACCGACGTCGTAGGCGACGAACCGCGACGACGTCAGGTCAGGGCGACTCGTAAGCCGAGACTGCCGCTTCATCCAGCGACTCGAGTAGGGCTATCGCCTGGCCGGCCGAGACCACATTGCCCTTTTGCTGGTAGGCCTCGATCGCCTCGCGCAGCAGCGGCGCGGCCTCCTCCCGGCTTCCCTGCGCGGCGAGGATCTCGGCCAGGCAGGTCATGGCCTCGCCTCGCCGGTCGAGGGCGTCGGATACCCGGGTCATTTCGACCGCCTTTCGGGCCAGCTTCTGCGCGTGGCCGGCGGAGCGAGCTCGTCCAGAGCGCGCGCGAGCGCGGCCGACTGGACGGGGTCGTAGAGGATCCGCTTGATCTTCGCGATCGGGTTCCCGAACCACGCCTTGTCGATTTCGCCGCCCGCGTCCATGACGCCGAGCGCTACCGCCATGTCCTTGAGCTCCGGGGCGAGCTCGACCGTCGTCATGCCGGCGCGACCTCGGCGGCGGCCGTCTCGACGACGAGCCGGCCGTCTGCCACGCCGATGCCCACCGGTGGCCGGGCGGGCGGGGCGACCGCGAGCGTCAGCGCCAGCAGCGACGCCCAGACCGCATCCTGGACGAGCGCCCCCCAGCGCGCGACGATGAGAGGCTCCCCCCGAGGCAGCTCACCCGTGGTCGCGAGCAGGCCTGCGGCCTCTCCCGGCTTGCCCAGCGCAAATGGCATCACGATCGGCTGGCGGCGCCACCGGTCGGTCTCGAGCTCGACGGATACGAGCAGCGCACCGTCCGTTAGCCGCACCTCGGTTGCGTCGACGTGTACGAGCGCCTCGTCCCCCTCAGCGACCCAGACAACCTGTGCCGCGAGCGCCGGGTCTTCGTCGGGTGTGGCCAGCGGAGGCAACCCTGCAAGACCCCGCTGAAGGGCCGCCGAGACGGCTTCGGCGTCGAGCCGAGCCACAGGCTCCGTCAGGAGTTCCCGCTTCGGCTTCCTAGTCACGGGACGCGGGCCGATTCGGCAGACGCAACCCCCCTCGAGAGTCTGGGCGATCGACGCCGGCGGTCCGCACTAGGAATCTCCTCCGGACGGGGTGCGCCGAGTCTAAAAGAAACACACAAGGCCGGGCGCGAGTGCGCCGGATATGCACAGGATTCACTTATGCGAACGGCGGGTCAGGGACCCCGCGTCGCCGACCAGACACCCTCGCCTGTGACGGTCCCTGTCATCGTCCCACCATGGACGAGGACGCGCGGCAGTCGCCCTGGCGCGCGAACAGGGTCTGCGGGGCCAGACTCGCGCCCCAGGGTGCTCGCGATCGGGCGATGTCCGCGAACCGGCTCCCTGGGCGGGCGAAACTGCTGCGGGGCTGACCGCCCGACTCGCCGCCCCTCCTCTCGGGCTACAGCAGCCGGCGGGCCCGTAGTGCCGCGCGCACCCGGCGTCGGCGCCAGGGCCTAGCTTCGTCGAGTTCCCTGAGTGCGTGGCAGGCGTCCCGCTCGCGCTCTCTGCTCGTTCTCATGGACTCCGTGGCTACTTCGAGCTGTCTGCGCAGCTGGGCGAGGGTTTCACGCAGGCGCTCAAGCTCGGAGCGCTCGCCGTCGCGGAGCTCGATGCCCCAGTCCCACGCCTGGTTGGTCTGTGCCATGGCGGGTGCTTCGCGGTCCGCCGCCCAGCTCCTGCCCGACGAGGTGCCGTCGCGAACGATGGGACTCGAACGCGCAACCTCGGCGTGACAGTTCGGGGGTTCAGGCTCTCGGGCGGAGCTCGAGCTGCGCTCCCCCGTAAGTCGTCCGGAAAATTGGTACCACATTGGTACCACGAGCCCAGATCGCCAGACTCGCCTCAAATCGAAAAGCCCGCTTTAGCGGGGCTTTCTGAGGGGTGAGCGACGGGACTCGAACCCGCGACCGCCTGGACCACAACCCGGCCTAGCGAGCCGTTGAGGGCTTATTCCGCGCGCTAGAGCGCTTCGGATGGCTGCGAGAGTCGCTGAGTATCGCTCAGTTCGTGACCACGCGTGTGACCACGGACGGGCATCAAGGACCGTAGGAGAGGGCGGCGGGCGGAGGCCGCTGCTCCGCGCGCCGCTGTCGCAATCACGCGCGAAGGCGGCTGTGACGCTTCTCGCGTCCGCGCCCGCGTAGCGCGCGCCCTCGGCGAGTGCGCGGCGCCAGCTTCAACGCTTGGCCCTGAGGAGTAGGGTGGTAATTGGAACGGCTGCTGGACTCGCTGACGAGCCGAAGCTGACGCGCCACCCTGCTCGGGCTCCGCTCCACTCCAACCACAGAGTACGTCCCACTGGCGCACGCCTGACGGTCGCGAACTCATTGAGGAGCAGTTCCTATGACCATTGCTGGAGTCTCTGCCACAGCGCGGAGCGATCGGTCGACGACCGCCGACGACGGGGCGATTCATCCCTTCAAGGTTGAGACTCCGAAGGAGGAGCTCGAGGACCTCCGCCAACGCATAGCGGCGACGCGCTTGCCCTCCAAAGAGCTCGTCGAAGACCGGTCGCAGGGCGTACAGCTGGCGACGATTCAGGAGCTCACCACCTACTGGGTCACCGACTACGACTTGGGGCGCGTCGAAGCGAGGCTGAACGCACTCCCGCAGTTCACGACGGAGATCGACGGCGTGGACGTCCACTTCATCCACGTGCGATCGCCGCACGAGAACGCGCTGCCGCTGATCATGACGCACGGCTGGCCGGGCTCTGTCATGGAGATGATCGACTCCGTCGGCCCACTGACTGACCCGACCGCTCACGGCGGCAGCGCCGAGGATGCCTTCCACCTCGTGCTGCCGTCCCTGCCCGGGTACGGCTTCTCGGGCGAGCCGGTCGAGATCGGCTGGGACCTGGACCGGACCGCACGGGCCTGGGCCGAGCTTATGGACCGCCTCGGCTACACGCGCTACGTCGCCCAGGGCGGCGACGTGGGCGCCGGGGTCTCCGACGCGATGGGGCGCCAAGCACCCGAGGGATTGATCGGCATCCACACGAACCTGCTCGTGCCGGCGCTGAGCGGCACCATGCCGACGGATACCGACGAGGAGCGCGCCGCGGCCGCGCAGATCGCCGCCTTCCAGCAGTCTGGAAACGGCTACTTCGTCGAGATGGCCACCCGGCCGCAGACGATCGGCTACGGCCTGCTCGACTCCCCCGTCGCCCTGGCCGCCTGGATGCTCGACCACGACACCGACGCCTATTACAAGATCGCCCGCGCCTTCGTTGACCGGCAGCCCTCGGGCAACCTCACCCGGGACAACGTCCTGGACAACATCACGGCGTACTGGGTGACCGGCACCGGCGCCTCTGCGGCCCGGTCGTACTGGGAGGCCTACGGGCCGGACGCGCCGGCCGCGGGCCGCGAGCCTCTACCCCCGCCGCCAATCCCGGTCGGCTTCACGACGTTCCCGGGCGAGATCTGGCGGACCCCGCGCAGCTGGGCCGAGAAGGCCTATCCCAGCCTCAACTACTTCAACGAGGTCGACAGGGGCGGCCACTTCGCCGCCTGGGAGGAGCCGGAACTGTTCGCCACGGAGGTGGGGGCCGCATTCCGGTCACTGCGTAACGGGGGTCGTCGTGAGTAGCGGCGTCGAGACCACCACCGACCTCCGCCCATTCCAGGTCGACGTTCCGGACGACGGGTTGGAGGACCTTCGTCGACGCATCGCGGCCACGAACTGGCCCGAAAGAGAGACCGTCGCGGATGAATCCCAGGGCGTGCCGCTCGCCATGATCCAGAAGCTCGCGCGCTATTGGATGACGGACTACGACTGGCG